>Ga0208748_1000047_pt1 | contig 54302 bp, 47 predicted proteins | sample Knorr_S7_td_Bott_FD_185599 | JGI IMG/M metagenome (GOLD analysis project Ga0208748, IMG submission 185599) | Marine microbial communities from Southern Atlantic Ocean transect - Knorr_S7_td_Bottom_ad_4513_LV_A (SPAdes) (version 2) | ecosystem: Environmental > Aquatic > Marine > Oceanic | place... | reverse complement strand
GTGGTGAAGCACGGTTGATCACCCTCTTTTAATTCAACCAAATGTTCGAAACTCGATACCACCTAACACCTAACGAAACCACAGCATTTTAAGTTTGTCTGGGGCCTCCGGTGACGGGTGGTGTCTCATCCACTACCTTTGATGATCAGATCTCACTGTAGTAAAGAATCTGATGTATTTATAAATATCTGGGGTAGCGCTTGCGGCGTCGATCATCACCGGGGCCGTCCTTCCAGGCGTGAAAAGGGGTAAAAATTGGGCGAAATCAGGTGAGTGATGCCCAAATTGATGCCCTACCGCTAATGTGTTTTATAAAAAAGCCCCTCGGAATTGTCTCCAAAGGGCTTTTTCATGCCTAATTTCGTGGTGACCCGCCTCGGGGTCGAACCGAGAACCTACTGATTAAGAGTTAGAAGGAAATCATACTCAGGCGTGGTTACTGATGGTACCCAGTCTCGGTTTTGAGACTAAAAGGCAAACCCGTGCCTACTGGACAAAAATAAATTGGGGCTAAAATCCCCAAATCTCCATGCCACCTAGCACCTAACAAAACCTCGGCTGATGATAGGGTTAGAAAGTTTTGGAGTGACAACGAACCTCGACGTGAGTATCGACCTTCGACCAAATAGGCGGCTAATGCAACGTTGTCACTAACCTTTCGTCGAGCCCTTTCTGAAACTCCTCTAAATCGTAATCAAGACCTGCGTGATCTCTCAAGATCTCGCCGAATGAAGGCAATTCGCTGCGGTCGATCCGGTATTCATCCGACCACAGTTTGGAGCGGACGAATGCCTTGGGGCAGTGGGTAAACACCTCTTGGACGTGAACGACGATCGCCAATTTTGGCAATTTCCCTTCGAAGGCCATGCTCTCCAGCAATTCATCGTCTCTCACCAGTTGGACTTTGCCGTTGATCCTGAGGGTATCATTCATGCCGGGAATCATGAAGATCAAGCCTACCTGAGGGTTCTTCACCATATTTCCGAGCGTATCCAGCCGATTATTGCCCGGCAGATCGGGAATGGCGATTGTCTTATCATCCAGCACCCGAATAAAACCGGGGTAATCTCCCTTCGGGGAAACGTCGCAACGACCTTCGGTGTCAGAGGTGCCAAGCAAAATAAATGGGCATTTTTCGATGATGGCGCGGCAATGAACATCCAGCCGATCGATCTGCTTTTTCACCGCACGCTCTGACACCTCCCCAAAAATCCCACGCAACTCAGATTCTTCGGTGATCACGTTGGTAAATCTTTGTGCCGTCATTGTCTGCATCCTTTGTATTGGATTATTTTATGATAATAGCATTTTGAGTTTGTCCGGGGCCACCGGTGACGGTCTGACCGGATGTTGCCAATTGGCAACACTGGCAATAGAAAAGGGCCACCGCACAACGCGAACGGTGACCCTTGCAGGTAGAATTGCCACTGTCCCTACCAGTTCGTGCGGTTATGGGGACCCTTATGGTGGCCGTGCTTGTCATGTGGATTGCCAAAGGAGGAATGCTTCTTCCAGAGCCCGGAGTTTTCCTTCATCCCTTCTAATTTGTGGTCGGCCTGTTCCTGGGTAATTTTGCCTGTTTCTACAAGCCTAGCCAAATAGTTCCTCATCCGTTCATCCCTTGTTTCTGAAGCAGCCTGTTTGAACGCTTGTTCAACACGATCTTCTTCAATCCCCAGTATCTCGGCCATTCTCGATGTGAGCATGCTGGACCCGCGTATGATTTTGTCTTGACCCTGCCCTTGCGCTGCTGCTATACCACCGAATATACCCAGCAAAATCACAGCCAGCGTTAAGGAGGTAATCACCATTGTTTTTTTCATTCTTCTCACGTCTCCACTTAACATCGGAAATCGTCACATCGACAGGGTACCACTTATAGAGTAAGAGCCCGGCTGCCCTTAAGAAATAAGACGATTCCGAGGCCCGGCGGCGGGGGAGTCAACAGCCCACCGCCGGTTAGATGGCCCGCGGCTAACCCAATGCCGCTTTAAACCTACTGATGTCAGTACTTGGATCTGAGTCCTCCGGTGACAGTCCAGCGGGGGCTAGACCCGAGCCCTTTCGGGCGTGAGCGCAGCAAGCCATTTGAGCACGGCATCAGAAGCTTCGGTGGTCCGGTTCACGAGGGAATGCTCTCCTCCCTCCACCATCAGGGTCTCGGCCTTCGGGCTATTGACCGCTGCCAAAGCCAAGTCTTGGGCCATGTCTCGCAACCGGCTATGGGTCTCCAGAGAGCCGTTCAAGGTCAGCATCGGCACCCGAATCCCGTGGGCGTGGTTAATCAAGTTGTATTTCTCCTCTGGCCCATGTTTATCCAGAAATGAAGCGGCGCTAAACAATTGGGGAATGGGGTGGTCAACTCTAAATACGCCTTCCGGTTCTCCCCTGGCAATAAGCCGGCGCGCGATTTCGATATTGGCGGCAAACTCCTCAGCGTCCTCGGACTCCATAAAATATGAGTAGGACAACCGCACCGGTGAGACCGGCACAACGGTGGCCACTCGACCGTCGTCCTGGGTGGCGGCGTAGTAAGCGACCCGCACAGCTCCCATGCTGTGACCCAAAAGGCCGATTCTCCGGTAACCTCTTTCGGTCAAGTGATCGATGCCAGCCCGGAGGTCGATGCAGGTGTCAGCCAATACCTCAAAGGCGTTGCCTTTAAATTCGCGGCTACCTGGGTTGTACCAGGCGGTGTCATGGGCGTTGGTGTTTAGCGGCAGACAGGCGTAACCCTGCGCGCTAAGGTCCTCGGCCATCGACTTGGTCGCGCCGTCATAGAAGTTCCCCCTGGAGCCGTGTATCAGCAACACCGCATCGACCGGCCCGGCCCGATCCGCGCCCTCGGTGGGTGGATAGAAAGCGCCGTCCAAACGGAGGCCATCATCATTTAACAAACTGACCAATTCGACTAGCATTTCTCATATCCTCGCAAATGGTTGTTGCCCGGTCGTGTAAATGTGGACTGGCATTCTCGGCGCAATTCTAAGGACGTGCCAAGCCTATCGCAAGCCGCGCAATAGAAAAACGCCACCGGACTCTTCAAGTGTTAGAGACAGGTGGCCTGAAATGGGGTTAGCCCTCCAGCCGTTTGATTAATTGCAGGTTTGGAAGAAGCTTTATCCCCGGTATGCCCCGTTCCTGCCGTTTGGTGGAATGGAAGTTTTGGCTACCGCCCGACGGTCGATATCCGGAACCGCAACCGCTGAAGACGAAAAGGTATTGAAGGCTTATTGCGAGGCGGATGTCAAAAGCATGTATCAAATCGCCCACGCCTGCGAGCATCTGCTCTTCACTCGTAGTCAGAGGCGAGGGCGACGCCGGCGGGAGTCTTAGCGCTTGTTTCCCATGGACGGTTGAATATGGGCGAATGACGCCAGAACCTTGGCAACTATGAGAGGCCGGCGTCTAAAATAATCGTTGCATAAGCTCTAGAGTTTGGCTCTCGAATTGTGCCCGCAGGATGTGATGGAGGTGGGGCGAAGTTGCTGAAAACTGTAAGGCGCCTCTTTGGGCGTGGTGCCGCCGACAAGAGACCTAAAAGAAAACTTGGGCGTAAACCACGCTTCTGGGATTCGGTCCATCTCATTGATAACCGGAACTTTCTTTTCGCCCGTTGGTACGGTCCGGTGTCGTCATCTCTGTAGGCGTTCAGCGATAATGGGACACTTTTAATTGGCAGCTAAGTTCTAGTCTCTTTATATATAAATAGAAACCGCCTTACTGAGTAGACAGTGGTGCTACCCGCACCGTGGTAGGAACTTTCTATATAAATAATACTTGGCTTGCTCAGTCCACCATCGTTGATATACAACCATCACCGTTGGCCTAGGCATAGTATCCTCCAACGGTGAATAGATTGGAGGATACTAACGGAAAGAACCCTAATCGTCGAATGTGTAAAATAGGGATGGCAGACGGAGCACAACAATGGAAGGATTAGGAGACGATATGACCAGTGAACAGACCCTAGATAGCACCGAACTGGATGTGGTAATCGTCGGTGGAGGGGTAAGCGGCTTATATGCCCTGTATCATCTGCGCGGGCTCGGTTATCGGGTTCGAGTCTACGAGCAGGGTGGGGATGCCGGCGGCACCTGGTACTGGAATCGCTATCCTGGTTGTCGATGCGATATCGAAAGCCTTGAGTACTCATTTTCCTTCGACGAGAAACTAGAGCAAGAATGGCAGTGGCCTGAACGGTACGGCACCCAGCCTGAGATCCTACGTTACCTCAACCATGTGGTTGACCGGCATAACTTGCGCAAGGACATCGTCTTCAACTGTCCGATCACGTCTGCAACGTTCAACGAGGACGCGAACCAGTGGGTGCTATTGACGGGGGGCGGACAACGTATAACTAGCCGGTTCTGCATCATGGCTACGGGCAACCTATCAACACCGCGAGTTCCCGACTACGAGGGCTTAGATGCCTTCCAAGGCAAGTGGTATCACACCGGGCAGTGGCCCCATGACGGTGTCGATTTCACTGGCCTGCGCGTTGGCATTATCGGAACCGGCTCCTCCGGCGTGCAGTCCATCCCGATCATCGCCCGACAAGCAAGCCATCTCCATGTATTCCAGCGGACCCCACAATTCTCCCTGCCGGCCCGCAACGGCCCAATGGATAGCGAGAAAGAGGCTGCGCACAAGGCCAACTACCGGGTCCTCCGTGAGGCTGCCTTCGATACGCCTTTCGGCATAGCTGGTTATCCGCCACCAACACGGTCGGCACTAGACGTGCCGTACGACGAGCGGCAGGCCGCGTACGAAGAAAAGTGGGCCGAAGGGGGCAATATCAGCTTTCTCTACACCTACAAGGATCTCCTCCTTAACAAGGAGGCGAATGATACCGCGGCCGATTTCGTGCGCGATAAAATTCGGCAGATCGTCAAGGATCCGAAAGTGGCGGAGAAGCTTATTCCGTACGACCACCCGATTGGAACCAAGCGCCTGATACTCGACAGCGGATACTTTGAGACCTACAACCAAGACAACGTCACTCTGGTCGACATTCGCGAAGCCCCAATCGAGCGATTCACCCCGGAGGGATTAAGGACAGCCGATGGGAACGATTACGAACTGGACGCGGTAGTTTTCGCAACCGGCTTCGATGCGATGACCGGGGCGCTGCGCAATATCGAACTGGACAATGGAGCAGGACTTACCATCCAGGACAAATGGTCGAATGGACCGCGTTGCTTCATGGGGCTGGCGATGGCCGGCTTCCCAAATCTGTTCATGATCACCGGACCTCAGAGCCCATCGGTAAAGACTCAGATGATCCTGGCTGGCCAGCAGCATACTGACTGGATCGCCGAATTCCTGGAGTATATGCGACTCAACGGCTTTACCCGATTCAATGTTGAGCAGCAGGCTGAGGATGCCTGGGTACTGCACAACAATGACATCGCGGACTCCACGCTTTATCCACTCGCAAACTCTTGGTATGTCGGTGCTAACGTTCCGGGCAAACCCCGCGTATTCATGCCGTACGTTGGGGGCTTCGACCGCTACAAGAGAGCCTGCGACGAATTAGCCCAGAATGGTTATCCGGGCCTACAATTAAGTAGTCGCGGCCAAACAGTAGATGCGGCTGATTGAGGCAACTTGCGCGCAAGCCTTCTCCTTTATTTAAATCAGTGAGTCCTCCGGCGACAATCTATCGGGGAATATAAAATGGCCACCGGCTAACCCTTCGATGGCTCTTAAAGAGCGATAGTTGCCAATGTATGCATCATTTCTTATGTATACATTGAGTAACTAAGTGAACGAAAAATAAGTGCGAATCACTATCTGTAACTGAGTAGCAGTTCCTTAACTTTGACCGATCCTAAGGTGAGCGGGATGTTGGCAACCAGCAAAAGTGTCCCACTTTTGCTGGTTGCCAACACATGAGACCCTAGCCCGTCGCCGGGGAACCTCCTCGGGGTGTCATTTTACCGATGTACCGCAAAGGTAAATCGGTAGTCCGATTGTGTCCACTGGCCCTGGGTCCAGCCCATACGATCTTATATTCATGGGTGCGACCCCGAACCCCTTCTCGACCAGATGGGTCCGGGGGCCGCGGACATTTCCGAGATCATACCCCTGGTCAGCGAAAAGCTGCCCGGCCTCGAGCCGGCGTCCCCTCTTGAGCCGGAGCAAGCGCGCTTCCGTCTATTTGACTCGATCTCTCATTTTCTAGTGAACGCTGCCCGCTCCCAACCATTGATGTTGGTGCTGGATGACCTGCATTGGGCGGACAAGCCGTCCCTTTTGTTGCTGGAGTTTCTAGCAGGTCAGTTGTCCGATAGCAATATCATGATCCTCGGGACCTACCGGGATATAGAGGTGTCGCGGGAGCATCCTTTGTCCAACACTCTAGCCCGATTGGCGCGGAGCGAATCGTACGCCCGGGAGGAATTGGGAGGGCTGGAGGGCGAGTCTGTTGCCCAGTTGATCAGCGACATCAGCGGACAAGAGCCATCCCAGGAACTGGTTGCCACCATTCACGCGCGCACCGAGGGAAATCCCTTCTTTATGACGGAGTTGATCCGGTTGCTGGAGGAGAGGCAATCAACCGACGGAGCACCGGTGGACACGGTTCTCAGCGGGTTGGAGATTCCGCAAAGTGTGCTGGAAGTGATCGGACAGCGGCTGAACCGGTTGTCCACCGAGTGCGAAGCCGCCCTTACGACAGCAGCAGTTATCGGCCGTCAATTCGATTTTGAGCTCACTGATCGAAGATTCCAGCGAGACTCAGTTGCTGAGGGCGATCGATGAAGCACTAGCTGCCCATCTGATCCAAGAAGTCCCAGTACAGGGGGAGGCATACCTTAGCCATGCCATCATCCAGCAGACGTTGCGCGAACGGCTTTCCAATAGCAGAAGAGTGAGGCTCCACGTCAAGATCGGTGAAACGCTGGAGACCTTTTATGGCGACCAATCCGGTGACCACGCCGCCGAACTCGCCTACCATTTTGCGGAGGCCGAACCGGTGGGGAGACCTGACAAGATGGTCAAATACACCATGCTGGCCGGGGAGAGAGCACTTGATGCCTATGCCTACGAAGAGGCGCTCGGTCATTTTCAACGAGGACTGCTCGCCAAGGGGGTGGACGCGGAGGCCGAGACGCCGTTGCCTGACGCCGATGCGGCTGCACTTCTGTTTGGCCTTGCGCGAACCCAAGCCGCGACACTACGCAGACACAACCTTGACGTGGCGTTTGCCAGCTTAAGTCGAGCATTCGATTTCTATGCTGAGACCAATGAAGTTACCCTGGCAATAACGGTTGCCGAGTTTCCCATGCAGACGATACCAGGCCACCAGCTCGCCGCGAAGCTTGTCGGCCGGGCATTGCGATTGATTCCTCCGGATTCTCCGGAAGCCGGTCGCCTCTTGGCTAATTACATACTTGTCATGGGAATGGAAGAAGGGGACTACCAAGCAGCAGTGGACGCATTCGAAAGCGCATTCGCCATTGCTCAGCGCACCGGAGACGTGGCGCTCGAGGCACGGGCCTTGGCCAACTCTTCGATAGTCGACAGTTGGCATATGAGATGGCAAGGGACTATAGAAAAGGGCTTGCGCGTCGCCGAGATGCCGCGGCTAGCCGCGGACCAATTTGTCGGAAGTGAATGCCAGAGCCTAGTGGCATCTGCTTTTTGGCACCTAGGTGATTCAAAAACGGCGCGACCACATGCAGAAGCCCTCCTGGCTTCGGCGGAGGGGCTACGTGACCGCTACCGGCTGGTTACTGCGCTTTGGTTCAATAATTTGCTTTCCGCGTGTTCAGGCGAGTGGCAAGCCGCCAAAGATTTTAACGAACGAGGGTTACTCGTGGCACTCTCTGACGCCCGTCTTCTCGGCACCAGAATGGTGATGGAATTCGATTCAGGTGACGTGATCCAGGGTCAAACTTACCTAGAGCAACTTTTGGAGGCTCTTCGGATATTATCGCCTGAACCCAGATACGACCATTCAGCCGCTGCTCTGATGATACCGGTTGCTGCTCGTATCACCGAGGCGGTGGACCAACTACACATGGCTGAAAGCGCGGCAGCAACGGCGCTCGCGGTATCCACAAACCCGCTCGTCGCTAAGTTCGCCAGACTTGGTCTGGGTTTGATCGCTGTTCTACGTGGGGATGTAGAAGCAGCAAAAGAGCAGTACGTTGCCTTGGGCTCCGCTTCTGGTACCTATCTGAATATATCCGGCGACCGTATCTTGGGGCTCCTGGCCCAGACCATGGGAAAATTAGATCAAGCAATGGCCCACTTCGAGGACGCCCTGGCGTTCTGCCACAAGGCCGGAAATAGGCCGGAGTTGGCTTGGACCTGCTATGACTACGCCGCCATGCTGATCGAACGCAACAAGGCGGGGGATCTAGCCAAGGCGGTAGACCTGCTGAACGAGTCTGGCTCCATCTCCAGCGAGCTAGGCATGTCGCCGCTTTCGGCACGTTCAGCGGTGCTCCAAGAAAAAGCGGAGTCGGTCCCGGTCCAAACGCCCGAATTTCCGGACGGCCTAACACAAAGAGAGGTCGAGGTCATTCGCCTGATCGCCGCCGGCCGCACCGACCGGGAGATCGCCGAAGAACTTATCATCAGCGTACGGACCGTCACCACGCACGTGGGAAACATCCTCAACAAGACCGGCGCCGCCAACCGGACTGAGGCTGCGATCTATGCCAGCCAACGGGACCTGGTATCTCCGAACTCCGATGGCGATCGTTGACTCCTGAAACTGCCCCTAAAACTGAAACTTTGGGGTCGAACACTCCCGCATCCCGTGCTAAACTGTCCCATTCATGGCTATGGGTTATCCTATAGTTATGTAAACGTGTGATGTGAGGTTGTGACGGGAGTCAAATGGTGCTATTCGATACGGACATTTCCCCTTTTGAACAGGTCAACGTGGCCCTGGACCTGGAGACCACCGGCCTGGACTCAAACCGCCACCAGATCCTCGAGATCGGCGCGGTGCGCTTTCGGGGCGACGAGGTCATCGAGACCTATCAGACACTGGTCAACCCCGGCGTTCCCATCCCCGAGTTCATCCAGCGCTTGACCCACATCACCCCACAACAGGTCAAGCGCGCGCCGTTCTTCTCTTCGGTCGCCTCGGAGATAGAAGAGTTTCTTGGCGCGGACCCCATCATCGGCCATAACATCCAGTTCGACATCGGGTTCCTGGCCAGCAACGGCGTGTCCCTCAGCAACCCGTCCTACGACACTTGGGACCTGGCCTCGGTCTTCATGCCCCAGTCCCGGCAGTATTCGCTGAAATACCTGACAGCCCACTTCCAGGTGGAGCACAACGACGCCCACCGGGCGCTGGCCGACGCCATGGCCACCAAGAACGTCTACATCAAGCTGCTGCGGCTGGCTGCCGAGCAGGATTCCGGGCTGCTGAGTTATCTCTCCAATCTGGCCGCCCGCAGCCGCTGGTCCATCAGCGGGATATTGGCCGGCCTCGAGGGCACAGGCGACGCCCAAACATCATCCGTGGGACTCACAGGCCTTGATCTGGAACAGCTTGCCATCCGGCTGGGCTCTCCGGAGAAACGCCGCGCCGACCCGGCCCTGAGCGACCTTAACGAGGACAAGGTCGCCGGGCTCTTGGCCCAGAACGGCCCCTTCGCCAAGGTGTTTTCCGGGTTCGAGCACCGGCCAGAGCAGGAAGAGATGTTGAACGGCGTCACCGAAGCCATGTACCACAACCAGCATCTGGTGGTGGAGGGCGGCACCGGTGTGGGCAAGTCCATGGCCTACCTCCTGCCCGCGGCGCTGTTCGCCATATCCAAGGGGCAGCGCGTGGTCATCTCCACCAACACCATCAATCTGCAAGAGCAGTTGATGAACAAGGACATCCCCGCGCTCATCGAAGTTTTGGAAAAATCAGGGCTAGTCGAAGAGGGCGTGCTCAAAGCCGCATTGCTCAAGGGCCGGGCCAATTATCTTTGTCTCCGGCGCTGGAACCATCTGGCCCGCAGCGAATCGCCGACCATCGACGACGCCCGCCTGCTGTCCAAGACCTCGGTCTGGATGCAGAGCACCCTGAGCGGCGACCGGGCGGAGATCAATCTATCCGGCCGGGACTTTGCTTCTTGGAATCACATCTCAGCCGGAGAGAAGGGGTTCTGCCCCGGACTTCGGGACGGCTCTCCCTGCTTCCTTCGCGCCGCCAGAGAGCGGGCGGAGCAGGCCCATATCGTAGTAGTGAACCATGCCCTGCTGCTGTCGGACCTGGCCCGGGGCGGCGGACTGATCCCTGAGTACCAACACCTGGTCATCGACGAGGCCCACAACCTGGAAGACGAAGCCACCCGGCAATTGGGATTCAACGTCTCCCAAGACAAGCTGGACGAGATCTGGGAACCGCAGATAAGGTTGACCGTCCAGGTCCGCCAGGCCATAACCGCCGAGGGCATGGCCTCATCCGTGCGTCAGGACGCCGACACCGCGGTATCCGGCGTAGAGGAAGAGAGCGCAAAGACCCGGCAGATCTGGGCCCGCCTCTGGGCCGAGGTTGAGCGGTTCCAGGCCAACCAGAAGTCGGGCTCCCGCGACAATAACAACCAATTTCTGATCACCTTCCAGGTACGGAACACCCAGGCTTGGACCGACCTGCATCTGGCCTGGGAGAACCTAGACGTGGGACTGCAGCAGGCCGCGCAGACCGTAGGGCGGTTGCACCGTTTCTTGGAGTCGACCAAGCTTCCCGCCGCCAACGACCAACCAGCATTGGTCATGGAGACCGCCAACCTGATGGACGACGTGGAGAGCCTTCGGGACAATCTGAGTTCTATCTTGGGCAACCCCATGGACGACGACATCCATTGGATCAGCAACGATCAGGTCAGGGGCAACGCCACCGTTTCGCTGAACTCAGCGCCCTTGGACATCAGCAGCACGCTGTCCGCGGAGTTGTTCCAGCAGAAAGACAGCGTGGTCCTGACCAGCGCCACCCTCAGCACCGAAGGAAACTTTGAATACTTTAAAAGCCGGGTCGGCGTCGGCAGCGACTCCCAAGAACTCTTGGTGGGCTCGCCCTTCGACTACCGGAAGGCGGCGCTGCTCCTGATTCCCGAAGACATGCCGGCGCCCAACTCCGACCGCTACGTCGATGCTATGGTCAAGGTCTTGACCGACCTGGGTACGACCATGAAGGGTCGGACCATGGCACTATTCACGTCGTATGCGTCGCTGCGGGCGGTGGCACAGCGGCTCCGCGCCCCGTTGATGGGCGAAGACGTGCAGGTGCTGGCGCAGAGCGTCGACGGCTCGGCCCAGCAGTTGATGACTCGCTTCGCCGAGGAACCGAACAGCGTCCTTCTGGGCACCAGCAGCTTCTGGGAAGGGGTTGATATGCCGCCCGGATTGCTGAAAGCCTTGGTGCTGACGCGGTTGCCCTTCCAAGTGCCCACCGACCCCATAGTCAAAGCACGCTCGGACCAGTACTCAAACCCCTTCAGCGAATACTCCGTCCCCCAAGCCGTGCTCCGGTTCCGTCAGGGCTTTGGCCGGCTGATCCGCAACAAAGAGGACAAGGGGACCATCGTGATCATGGACAACCGCATCACCGCAAGCAATTACGGTAGCTCGTTCCTTAGGTCGATACCTCCGTGCACCCTCCAGCCCTGCAATCTAAGCAACACCGGCCAATTGGCCAAACAGTGGATCGCTTGAGCTAGATTCGCCAAAACTATTCCTCTGAATTATCCACATGCCTACACCTGGTCAGAGCAATACGAATACAAATCCGCCGCGATCTTCCTTGCGTAGAGCCTGGACGGATTCTGAAAAATTCCGAAAGGGCTCATGGGTCTGGTTCTGGATTTTTAATATTCTAGGCGCATCAGCGATAGCGGCTAGCACCGGGGCACTAGTAGCCTATTCGGATCCAGAATCTGACGGACGAACTACCACAGCTATTGGTACATTTCTCGGGTTTGTGTTTGGTATGGTCGTCTTATTCTTCGTAATTTTCGTATTCAACTTTATCCGCGCTCCATATCGACAACGCAATGATGCAATTCGAGAATTAGCGAAATCACATGGCGATGACGTGAGCATTGCTATCAGTTTCCTTAGACAGAAGAGTCTAGCGGAAGGAAGCGAGGTAGTCACAGGTGCACAGCTGTTCATAGTGCTCGCGAAAAAATTGATTATTGGCTTGGATTACCACTCCATACTAGGAACTCTGGTGGAGCAGTTTAGAAAAGACGGAAATTGGGAGGCACATCAACTGGCTACTGCTGGTGTGGATTGGTTATTCTTGGCCGGAATAATCGAGCCTGAAAATCGTCCCGGTGCCGCCCTCAACTCTAGAGGTTTGCATTCGTCCCTCCACGCAATGCCGCGAACCGTTTATCACCTGACCGATTTAGGCCGACGGGTATATAACCATTTGATAGACGATATCTATCGCTAGGTTTCAAATCGAGAACTAAACGAGATTACCCAGGAAATCTTAGATTCCCTAAGCAGTCCTAGAGGGAGTGAAGTGTGGAACTAACTATTGAGCAGCCTTTTGACCTGGGGTCCAGCTTGGAGAGCGGGCAGGCCCACCGTTGGAAGAAATCGGACGGGTGGTATTCGGGAGTTGTCCGCGGTGAGTTCATCCAGATACGTCAGAAGGGGCAAGTTGTAGAGTTCTCATCGAGCCCGTCCCCAGAAGCTGCGGCGGCATCCATGCTGCGCGACTACTTCCGGCTGGACGATGACATCGACGCCATCTACTCGGACATCAACCGTGACAGCCGGGTGGCGGCCATGGTCAGCAAGTATCCGGGCCTTCGGATACTGCGCACCGAGCCCTGGGAATGTCTTGTCGCCTTCATCTGCTCCGCCAACAACAACATCGCCCGCATCCACCAACTGATGGAGCGTATGTCTGATGAGTTTGGCAGTCCTCTTCAGTTGAACGGCCAGACCCGCCACACCTTCCCGTCACCCGCCGACCTGGCGGAAGCGGGAGAAGGCGAACTGCGGCGGTTGGGCCTGGGGTTTCGGGCGCCCTACGTGGACCAAGCGTCGAGGGCTGTCTTGCAGGGGAGGCTCGACCTGCCTGCGTTGGTGCGCATGCCCTACCCGGAGGCCAAGGCGGCGTTGATGGAGATGAAGGGCATCGGCCCAAAGATAGCCGACTGTATCGCCGTGTTTTCCTTGGAGAAACTGGAAGCGTTTCCCATAGACGTGTGGATACGCCGGGCTTTGGCGGAATGGTACTTCCCCGATCAGAAAACCCCGCCCGACAAAGAACTCCTGGCGTGGGCCCAAGACCACTTCGGCCGCTACGGCGGCTACGCCCAGCAATATCTGTTCCACGGGCAGCGGTTGCGGAAAAAATCTGAGGGGTAAAGGGTGCTTTCGCAGGAGAGCCTGGGCCAGGCACATCGTTCGACGCGCTCACGACGAACGGTACTGGCAGGTCATCCTTAGCCCAGTCTTTTCGGTAGAGGCCAGCATCCAGACCCACTGCGTCAACCAATGTCCGTAGGCGCGGGGTTTTAACCCGCCTGGCTATGGAAAAGCCATTTTCGAATCCCCAAACCAGATCACGGTGCGAGGCTGTCCCGGTTTACATTGACGGATCTGACCTCCTGACCGCGGGGCCGGTTGAAGACCGGCGCCTACGCCATCGCCCCGTCTTCCCGGTGATGGCCTGAATCCCTGAGGTTTAGAACTTGGCCCTCGGTTAGTGGTGCGGCCACGCACCCGTTCATGGTGAGCATTCGCTGATTCCGTTCGTGGTGAGCATTCCCCGATTCCGTTCGTGGTAAGCCCGCCGAACCACCGCTCGACAACAAACCGAATCTCCCGGAAACGCCGGCCCTCACCCTAACCCTCTCCCGTGAGCAGGAGAGGGGGTTTTCTCTCTTTGGAGTGCTCGTCTTTGTGGGGCGGCGCCCGCTAATCCTGCGTCAGTATCAGCTTGCCGAAGAAGCTGGTCTCGTCCATGTATCTGTGGGCGGCGGCGGCTTCGGCTAGGGGGAAGGTCCGGTCGACCACGGGTCTGACCGCGCCCCGGTTCATCAGTTCCACAATCTCCCGCATATCCTCTTTGGTGCCCATGTAGACGCCGTAGATCTCTTTTTGCTGGCTGAATAGCTGCCCGAGGTGCAATTCGGTGCGCAGGCCGGTGGTCGCGCCGCAGATGCCGTAGCGTCCGCCGGTCCGCAGCGAGGCAAAGGCCGGGCCGAAGAAGTCGGCGCCTACGTGGTCGACCACACAGTCGACCCCCGCTCCGTCGGTGATCTCCCGCACCCGCTCCCGGATGTCTTCCTCTTTGTAGTTGATCACCACGTCCGCGCCCAGAGCTATCGCCTTGGCCGCTTTCTCGGCGCTGCTGGTGGTGGCGATGACCTTGGCGCCGATGACATCCTTGGCCACCTGGATTGCGGCGGTGCCGACCCCGGCCGAGGCCGAGAGCACCAGGACCGTCTGCCACGATTTCAGTTGCAGCCGCCGCACCAACATGTTCCAGACCGGCAGGTAAGTGGTGGGGGCCGCCGCGGCATGCTCGAAGGACACGCTATCGGCCAAAAGGTGGGCATTGGCAGCCGGAAGTGAGATGTAATCAGCATAGCTGCCGTCGATGGCGCTGCCCAAAAACCGGGAGCGGCGGCAGAGGTCGTCCTGGCCCGCCAGGCACGGCGCACATTGCATGCAACTCAGACGGGGGTTAATGACAACCCTGTCGCCGGGTTTGAAACCGGCCACGCCGTCACCGACCTCCGCGATCTCACCGGCGCAGTCGCCGCCGAGGATCAAGGGCGGCGGAAACTCCCGCTCCAGCCCCCGGCCGCCGTCCCTGGTGTAGAGATCCAGGCGGTTCAGCGCCGTGGCCCTGACCTTGATCTTGACCTCGCCCGCCTGCACTTGTGGCTCCGGGCGTTCGCCGTAGGTCAGGACCTCGGGGCCGCCGTGGGCTTCGATATAGACTGCTTGCATGGCCGTGTTCTCCTTGAAGTCAGCTGACAGCTATCAGTTATCAGCCGTCATTTTTTTAAAGATTCAGGGGTTGGTGGGTGCTAGGGGCGGTGTCCGTAGTAGCAGTCATCGCATAGGAATACTATGGCGAATGCGTCTTCGTGGCTGCCGATACGGCCGCATTGGGGTACTTCGCTGTCTTGGCTCCACGGCTGGTGGAACTTTCCGCCGCACATCTGACAGGACGTTTCTTGGATGCCGTCCAGAGCGTCGCCGCAGATGACGCAGGACTCCAGATCGTTCTCAGGTGTTTCCAGGTTTTCCGGGACGCCCATCTGTTCTGCCATCTATAAATCCGCCATCCCGCAGTGATCAACTACTTCGCGAGATAATCTGCTGCACCAGGGCCCGTTCGTCAGCTTCGCTGGATACCAGGCCGTCCAATTTCGCCGCGTTCAGCTCCCGCAATATCTCGCCGATCTTGACGCCGGGGGGAACACCCATCGCCAGCAGATCGTCGCCGCTCAAGACCGGACTCACCAGCCGCCATTCATCAAGATACCTGCTTAGCCTCGCCGCAACCTGTGGGTCCTCGGAGATACGGGCAAAGGCCGCTATGGCGTTGGGATCCAAGCCGTCCAAATATCGGCTGATCCGGGAAACCGGTCCGTCGAAGGAGGACTCAGCTTCTCTCAACGCAATGGTATCACGTACCACCCGCGCCCAATCAGTGGGAAGGTTCAGCCGCCGGCTCACGCCCTCCCCGTCGGCTGCGGATAACGGCACCGCCAGGGCGGCCAGATAATCGGTCGGAGGTGAGTTTGTCTTCGCGGCAAGTCCGGCCAGCCATTGCCCATCGGTCAACGCCGGGTGAATCGCCGGCAACACACTCAGTTCGATCGCCCGAACCAGCATCTCGGCGGCCCGGTGTTCTTCGAAGATCTTTTGAAATTCATGCCGCCAACGGTCTCCGGATACCGCGTCCGCGTGGCCACTGGCTGAGGTCTGTTTCATCTCCACCAACGTGGTCTCGCTGATCTGAAACTCCAGCCTCTGTTCGTAGCGAACGGCCCGCATCAAACGCGTGGGGTCGTCGGTAAAGCTGCCTGGATGCAGAGTCGCCACAAACCTGTTCGCTAAGTCTTCCAGACCGCGGTGGGGATCGATGACTTCTGGGGAGTCCTCGGACAGTGGCAGCGCCATGGCATTGACGGAGAAATCCCGGCGGGCCAGGTCGTCATCAAGGTTGCTGGCAGAAACTTCAGGTAGCGACCCTGGGAACGGATAGAGCTCCTTTCTGGCGGTGACGATATCGATCCGGTCTCCATCGACCAGTACGGTGGCCGTGCCGAACCTGGCGTGCACGGTTACCTCGCCGCCAAGCTCTTCCGCCAGATCTGCCGCCAGGGCCGGCGCATCGCCGGCCAAGACAAAGTCCAGGTCGTTGGCCACCGGCAGGCCAAGCACGGCGTCGCGCACCGGGCCGCCCACCAGGTAAACGGGAAGCCCTTTTTCCGCCGAGCGCCGGCGCAAGGAGTTGAACACCGCCAATGCGCCACCGCTGACACCTCCGGCGACTCGGTCCAAAGAGATACGGGTTGGCGGCCGGGAATCAGGCGTGGGAGGGCCTCCTTTCATGAGCGGGACCGGAGCGAAAATTATAGCATGACAGGCTCAGAAACCAGGTATGAAAGCGCCCCGATATGGTTAGCTGAAATGACCTAAAACCTGCACGAAGTGCTTTGACAACCTTTCGCGCGGTGGATACAATCGATTCGTACGACTATCGTACGCTCAGGCCAAACGTGCGCACAGACGCGCGGGCTGGCGAATTTTGGGAGGTAACACCATGGCCGATGCCCAGTTCACCACCTTTTATGATTTCCGTTGACCCTTCGTTTACAACGCAGCCGTGTGGCTGTCGAAGGTAGAGGAATCCACCGGAGAGACGATCAAGATCGATTGGAAGCCCTTCTCTCTGGCCCAGGTCAATAGCGACAATAACGACGGCGGCATCAAGCTCTGGGAGCAGTCCGAGGTCATCGACGGGACCGACAAGACGTTCTTGGCCCACATGTCCGGCCTGGCCGCGAAGCGCCAGGGAGACGAGGCGTTCAAGTCCTTCTTCATGGCCCTGCTCCGCGCCCGCCACGAAGACAAGAAGGACCTGCTGGACCCAGCCGTCATGGAAGAAGCTGCGGTTGCCGCCGGTCTCGATATGGCCCGCTTCCGCGAGGACGCGGCCGACCCGGAACTGTTGAAAGACATCGCAGAGTCTCACACCATCGCAGTGGAAGAATATGGGGCATTCGGCGTACCGACCTTCATATCCGATAACGGCAACGCCACGTTCCTCAAGATGTTCATACCCCCGGACGAACAGGCCGCGGAGATCTACGAGACGATGTCCAAAGCCATGAATGAGTTCGCCCACGTCGGCGAGTTCAAGCGCCCGCAGCCCCCTTGGCCTCATGGGGTCATCTAGAAACCAGTCCGCGCTCAACCGGGCCTCCGAAAAGGCCCTTGAATCAGTGCTGGGGTTCTCCTTCAAGGACCCCAGCCTGCTACACCTAGCGCTGGTTCACCTCTCGTATTGCAACGAGCATGACTTGGAGCCGTCTGAGTCCTACGAAAGGCTGGAATTCTTGGGCGACGCCGTCCTCGAACTGGCCGTCTCCACTGAACTCTACATCCGTTTTCCAAAGGCTGACGAAGGGGACCTCACCAAGACCCGTTCCTCGTTGGTCCGCCGTGAGACACTGGCAAAGATCGCCCGCCGTATCGACCTGGGTAGTTATCTGTATGTTGGCAAAGGCGCCGAGGCCACCAACGGACGCCAGCAAGACTCGGTTTTAGCCGCGGCTTTCGAAGCCTTGATCGCGGCGGTCTACATCGACCAGGGCAACGAGTTCACCCGCCAGCTCATCCTTAAGTTGATGGACCCCGAACTAGCCCAGGCCCAACAAACAGACAGCCCTCCCGAGAACCCCAAGTCCGTCCTTCAAGAGATGGTCCAAGGTCAGGGGATGGAGCCCCCCACGTATGACCTGATCAGCAGCGAAGGTCCCGACCACGGCCCTGTGTTCACCATCGATGTGATAGTCAACGGCCAGGTTGTGGGCACCGCTTCCGGCGGGAAGAAGTCCGAGGCGGAACGGGCCGCCGCCAGGGCCGCATTGGCCGCCCTCTCCGGCCAGGTCTAGACAGGCATCATTCCCCGGACCACAATTACCTTGCTTACTACTAAGACTCCACTGGGACGCCACAGGAAGGCAGATGCTCAGATTCTTCAAACGTAACCGCCAACAGGACCTCGAACACACCCAGGATGCGGTGAAACCCAGCCGCGAGCGGTGGTTCGGGCGCATCCTGAATGTGCTCCGGTCTTCCAAGCTGGACGACGCCCTCTGGGAAGAACTGGAAGAGATACTGATCTCGTCGGACGTTGGCGTCGATACATCACTCCGCATCATCGAGGAGCTGAAGGTCACCGTCAGAGAGAAACATCTTGAGTCCGGCGAACAGGTATTCGAGTCGCTTAAAGAATCCCTGGTGGCCGGCATGGAGCCTGAAAACCCCGAATCTGTCTGGACGGATGAGACTGAGGTGTCGGGGCCGTATGTGATACTGATGGTGGGCATCAACGGGGTGGGGAAGACCACCAGCATCGCCAAGCTAGCTAATCATTTCACCCAGGAAGGGAAGAAGGTGATCCTGGGCGCGGCGGACACCTTCCGGGCTGCCGCCGCCGAGCAACTGGAAATCCTTGGCAAGCAGATCGGCGTAGATGTTATTAGCCACGAGTCCGGCGGGGACCCCGGCGCAGTGGCCTTCGACACCTATCAGGCCGGCAAGGCGCGGGGCGCCGACATAGTCATCATCGACACCGCCGGCAGGCTGCATACCAAGTCCAACCTGATGGAGGAACTCCGCAAGGTCCACCGGGTGTTGGCCCGGTTGGAACCCCAGGCGCCCCACCAGGTGATCCTGACTCTGGACGCCACCACCGGATTGAACGGTCTGGCCCAAGCCAAGTCTTTCAAGGAAGCAGTGAATTGCACCGGCATATTCCTGGCCAAACTGGACGGGACCGCTCGGGGCGGCATCGTTCTTGCCATCAAGCAGGAACTGCAGATGCCGATCCTGTTCATCGGCACGGGCGAGGGTGTCTCGGACCTGGCCGCCTTCGACACCCGCGACTTCGTGGAATCGCTGCTGGCGCCCGTTACCTGACGCTCCGGTTATTCAAGCCCTGCCTTCCGTTCGCCCTGTCCTTCCGCGGAAGGATGTCGAAGGGCCACTCGACACTAGAGTTGTTCTCCTGGCAAACTGACGCCCTCACCCTAACCCTCTCCCGTGCGCGGGAGAGGGTACTTTGCGACGACGTTCCGCTCATTCTGCGCCTGTCGAAGGATCCAGCAGCAGATCATACTGGGTTTTTTACAAACTTCCTGGCCAGGCGGCCAACTTGTAGGTCATGCTAGACGCGCTGGTCTGGTACATCGCCGTTCAGGTCCTTGGCATCCTGGCCCTCCCCGCGGCCTTCGTGCTTTTCCGGCGGCTGCCCGACCGTGGCTTCACCCTGGCCAAACCCGCCGCGATGGTGTTCTTCTCCTACATCCTGTGGGTGCTGGGCCTCTCCCACATCGCTCCCAACACCCAATTGACCATCATCGTGGTCCTAGCCGTGGCCGTTGTTCCCAGCGTCTATCTATTCCGGCGCAACCTGGCGGAGATCAAAACATTCGCCCGGCAGAATTGGCCGGTCCTAGTGGCGGCAGAGGTCCTGTTTGTCGGCTTCTTCCTGATGTGGGTGGGCATCATCTCCGAAGCCCCCGCCATCAACCACACCGAGAAGCCCATGGACTTCGGGTTCATGAACGCGGTGCTCCAGAGCCGGTTCTTCCCGCCCGAAGACCCGTGGCTGTCGGGAAATCCCATCAGCTACTACTACTTCGGCCATTTCATGATGGCCTTCCTAGCCCAGTTGACCGGAGTTGCTTCCAGCATGGGCTACAACCTGGGCATTTCTCTGGTCCCGGCTTTGGTTGCCGCGGGCGCCTTCGGACTGGTCTACAACCTGGTCCGGCTTTCGGGCGGCACTCTCCGGGCGGGCATCATCTTCGGCGCCGCCGGCCCAGCGCTGATACTGCTGGCCGGAAACCTGGAAGGGGCCATGGAGTTCGTGCATCTGCGGGGCTGGGCGGGCGAGGGGTTCTGGGAATGGGCCGGCATCAAGGACCTGACCGGCACAAGTATCGGATCGGGGGTTTTCCCCGACAGCTTCTGGTGGTGGTTCAGGGCCACGCGGGTGATCGATACGCTGTCGGGCGGCGTGAGCCTGGATTACACAATCACCGAATTTCCGATGTTCAGTTACATCCTGGGCGACCTGCATCCCCACGTCACGAGCCTGCCCTTCGTCATATTGGGCTTGGGTCTGAGCCTGAATATCTTTCTATCTCCCGAGAGATTGGGACTGATTTGGCTGCGGGACCATGCCCTCGAATCGGCGGCGATCGCGCTGTTCATCGGCTCCCTGGCCTTCATAAACATCTGGGACATGCCGGTCGTCGCGGCGTTGTTTGGTGCCGCGGCCCTGGTGAAAGCCTACGGAGACCACGGCGGCAACCTGGCTCAGGCCGCCAAGGGAGCGGTAGTGGTAGTGGCGCCAGTTCTGGTGGTGGCGGTGGCCCTATTTTTCCCGTTCTACCACGACTTCGACGCCGCGACGTCGGGAATCTTGCCGCTCCGGGACGTGAACACCCGGCCCTTCCTGCTGTTCTTGGTGCTGGGGCCTTTCATACTCCTGGCCGTCTCGTTATTGCTACGGCAGATATCCAGCCTCAAGCGTCCTTCCGACGGAGACAGTTCGGCCGCAGTGCTAGTCATGGTGGTGGCGGTAACGCCGTTCTTGCTCTGGGTTGCTCTGGCCTTCTTCGCCACCTGGATCGATGACGGAGCCGCTGCCGCTTTTGGCGAGATTGGAGGCCGGATGATACTGGTGGTGCCGGGGCTGGCCCTGGTGGCCTTGGCGGGGTTCAGCGCGATGCAGCGGGTCAGGCTGAAGTTGGACCCGGCGATGGCGTTCCCGTTGCTGCTGGCGGCACTGGCTTTCTACCTGTTGATCGGCGCCGAGTTGTTCTACGTGGTGGACCAGTTCGGCGGCGGGTTCCGGCGGATGAACACGGTGTTCAAGACCTATTACCAAGCCTGGCTACTGCTGGGAATCGTTGGCGCCTACGGTCTGTATTACATCTGGTCGGTCCGCTCTTCGGTCTCATCATCCCTGAAACTGGCCCGCTACTTCCGGGTGGGTCGCTGGACATGGGTGGGGGCCACGGCTTTTCTTCTGCTGGTGTCTTTCTACTACCCGGTGGGGGCGGTCTTGGACCGTACCGGATTGTTCCAAGAAGGACATACGCTGGACCACAACACCCTGGACGGACTGGCTTTTCTGAAGGGGCCTGGGGAGAACGAACCGGGGGAATACGCCGCAATCCAGTGGCTCCGGGACGACACACCCTGGGGCCGCATCACCGAAGCCGTCGGAGGAGATTACTCGAGGTTCGCCCGGGTATCCTCCAGCACCGGCCTGCCGACGGTCCTGGGCTGGATCGGCCACGAACAGCAGTGGCGCACTTCGACCGCATCCTTCCAGACCAGGGAGAATGATGTGCGGGCCATCTACAGTAGCGCCGATGCGGATGAGGTTAGGCGGTTGCTAGAGTCCTACGATGTGCGCTACGTTTATCTGGGCTCAAGAGAGCGCGATACCTACGGAGGCGAGAACCTGGCCGGCTTCACCGGTTTCTTGAGAACCGCATTTGAGCAGGACGGCGTAATAATCTTCGAGATGCTTCAATTAAATACTTCCGCAGGCGGCCGAAAATAGATGACCGGCGACAGAAGATTTAAACTCATGCCTGGAAGGTTTGTCTCCCGTCTTTGGAGCGGCCGCAGATTTGGCTTACTGGAAGCCGGGTTCTTGCTAGTGATCATCGTGGCCCTGGCCATGCGGCTCTGGGAACTGGGCGGCCGCACTATCCACTACGACGAGGCCATCCACCTGCACTATGCCTGGCGTCTGTCGGAGAGCAGCGGCGCGTTCTTGGGTTGGCCCTGGATCTTCGGCACCGACTACATCCACTCGCCATGGATGCACGGCCCGTTCCAGATCGAGTTCACCGCCCTGATGTTCAAGATATTCGGCGATACCGACGTGACCGGCCGGCTGGGCTACGTCTTATTTGGGACGGCGTTGGTGGCCGTGCCCTACTTCTTCCGGGAGTACTTGGGACGCACCGCCTCGTTGATGGCGGCGGTGATGCTGGTCCTGTCGCCAACCATCCTTTATTTCAGCCGGTTCGGGCGAAACGATATCATCATGGCCTTTTTCGCCTCGGCACTGCTGATGCTGATGTGGCGGTACATCCACGAAGGCCACCGGCGCTACCTCTACCTGGCGTCCGCTGTTCTGGCGCTGATGTTCGCCACCAAAGAGACCGCCTACCTGGTGGTGGGAATCTTCGGGCTAGTGCTGATTTTACTCACGATAGGGGCCCGCCTTCCTTGGCTGCGGGACCAGTCTACACGTCCCTACCTGGGAGGCCCTGCCGGTTTCTTCTTGCTGTTAACCACCCTAACCCTGCCCCAGTGGTCGGCATTATCCGGGTTTTTTCAGGGAATCTTTGGCCTGATGCTGGTCAACCCGGACCCGCAGACAGGAAACAATGTGGCTAATGTGGACGGCACCGGCGGGTTGGTCGGAGCGCCCGCCTGGGCCGATGAAACTCTGCTGTTGCCGGTGCGGGACCTGGGTATAGGAGTTCACGTTGCGGTGGTCGTCGTGGGCCTGGCGGTCTTGGCCTGGCTGCTCAGGCGCGGGCCGCTGACGGCCAGGCGGATCTTGTGCATCTCTGGGACGCCTCTAGCGGTTACCGCAGGGGTGGCGTTATTGCTCTACCGGCCGCTGGCGGGCCTGGTCGACACCCGGGGCGTACCGGCCCTGGACCTGGGGCTGGCAGCCCTCCTAGCCACCGGGGCGGTTTCGAGCCTGATCTACTTCCGGTATCCGGTGCGAAATGGTGTCCTGTTGCTGCTGATTCCGGCATTGCTGACCGCCCTTTACGCTGTTTTTTTCACCCCGGTGCTGGACCTCCAGGCGGTGGTGGACGGCATATTGCCCAGCGAGGTGACCATCGGCGCGGCGGCCAATGGGGTCCCCGTAAACTACGTGGTCGCGCTGGGGGTATTATCGGCCGCGATAATCGTCTCCATAGTCATCGGAGTCCAATGGATCGGCGGCGCCTGGCTGGTCTGCGCCGGTATCTTCTATCTGATCTGGGCCACTCTATACACGACTTTCTTCACACACCTGTCGGGGGCATTCAGCGGCTCCTGGCAGGGCATGGGCTACTGGGTCGCCCAGCAAGAGGTGGCCCGGGGCAACCAGCCCTGGTACTACTACTTCGTCGGGCTACCGGTCTATGAACTGCTGCCGGCGGTCTTCGGCATCGCCGGGGCGGTCTACTTCATCAGACGGGCCGACATGTTGGGGTTGGCGCTGACTTTCTGGGCCGGGGTCACTTTCATGGCCTACACCCTAGCCAGCGAAAAGATGCCCTGGCTTCTGGTGAACATCACTCTGCCACTCATCTTTCTGTCCGCCAAATTTCTGGGTGAGCTGGCGGAGTCGGTCCGCTGGCGTCAGGCCCTGCGGCAGGGAGCTGGTGGCCTGTTTTTCCTAACCCCGCTGGCGGCGTCGGGCGGACTATTCGTGCTCTACGCCTACACAGGTAACGACGGTGGCCTGACGGCGCAACACTGGGTAATCTTGGCGGGCTCCGCCGCAGTCCTGGCCTTGGCCGCTTACTTGATCAGGGTTAGCTCGACCGCCGGGGGAGGGGCGCTGGCCACGTTGGGCATCGCGGCCTTATTGCTGGGCTTTGGCGGTTGGAGTGCGCTCCGGGCAGGCTATACCTTCGACGATTCCAACCGCGAGATACTGGTGTATGCCCAAGGAGGCTCGGACCTCAAAGACACCTTTGCCGCTCTGGAAGACCAGGTCTTCTCCTCGCCATCCGGCGATACCAGCAACGCCTCCACACAAAGGCGAGCGGTGGAAGTCGACTATGACATCTGGTATCCCTTCCAGTGGTACGTGCGGAACGCCGAATCAGACGGGCTGCTCAGGTTCACCTGCTTCAAGTCTGAGGGGGATGACGGCTGGAACTCCGGTTGCAACTCTTTGGAATCCACACTGGGAGAGGACGAGTTCAGGCCGGATTCGCTGCTGCTGGCCGCCGATCATGCCGGCCGGACCGGCGGGGAATTGCTGGAATACACTAAGAGCGAACCCCTCCACAGCCTTCTATGGTTTCCCGAGACCTACCGCCGTCCCTTAGAGGCACGCCAGGACGAAGAATGGACGGACGAGCTGAAGAAAGACCTGGAGTTTTTCAAAGATGTGGCCTCTAGCAAAGGGGCCTGGCGCAGCGCTCTGAGTTATTGGATCTTCAGGGACCTGGAGAAAGACTGGTTCACCGGCGACTACTACATATTTAAACGATGACCGGGGAACGATGACCGCACCCGTGATGGCCGTTCCAGTCCCGTGCCCGTCTTGGCCCGCTATTCGCGCCCCAGGTATACTGAATCCAAGACACATGGGCTGGATATAAGGACCAGACAAGTTGTTCATCAATAAATGGCAGTTCTGGCTGGGCGGAGCCGTCAGCGCGGGTCTGCTGCTCCTCCTGCTTTACCAGGTGGACCTGGGCGAACTCAAAGACGCCCTACGGGACGCCAATTACTTCTTGTTGGCGCCGTCCATCGCGGTATACTTCGTCGCCGTCTTGTTCCGGGCCGTCCGCTGGCGGTACTTGCTTGCGCCCATGGGCCTGATACCGGTGGGACGGCTCTACCCGGTGGTGGTGATCGGCTACATGGCCAACAACTTGTTGCCGGTGCGTCTGGGCGAGCTTGTCCGGTCTTATTTTTTGGCGCGCCGGGAGAACGTGAACACCAGTTCAGCCCTGGCAACCATCGCCGTAGAGCGTGTTTACGACGGGATCACGCTGCTGGCATTCGCCACTTTGGCCGCACCGTGGTTATTGCTTTTGGGCGAATTCGACGGAGCTGCCGACGTATCCCGTACTACCGGAATCATCTTTTTAGCGGCGACAATCGCAGCCTTCGGTGTATTGCTGGCAGTCTTTACCCTCTTGGGCAGCTCGCCGGCATTCGCCGCCCGAATGGGAGGCCTGCTGAACTTCGTCCCTACCGGACCCAGACCCAAGATCAAGGGGTTCTACTGGACATTCGTGGCCGGCCTGGCTGTCCTGAACTCTCCCTCGAAACACCTGGCACTGTTCCTGTATTCGCTGCCGGTGTGGCTGCTCGAAGGCTCCATGTATTTCATGCTGGCTTATTCATTCGGCATAGACGAGCATTTCGACTCGGTGGGTGTCCTGCTGCTGGTGGTGCTGCTGCTGACCGCCACCTCTAATCTAGCGACTTCAGTTCCCAGCGCCATCGGGGGAATCGGGCCTTTTGAGATAGTGGCCCAGCAGACGTTGATGGCCCTGGGCGTGGGCGCGTCGTTGGCCGGGGCTTACAGCGGGTTCGTGCACCTGGTGGCACTCTGGCTGCCGGTCAACGTGGCGGGCCTGGCCCTGTTGTGGAAGAACAACCTGTCCCTCAGGGAGATGAGCGCCGCCAGCCGGGCCGCCAGCTTCGAGCCAACATCCGGACTGGCAGGTGAATCCGCGGGAGAACGCGATTGATGCGAGTGGGAATCATCGGAGGCGGCGTGGCCGGACTTGCCGCCGCCTATCATCTAACCAAGGAAGGACACTTCGCGGAGGTTTTCGAAGTGGCCCCATTCTTGGGCGGCCAGGCGTCCACCTTCGATGTCTTCGGCGGGCGGCTGGAGCGCGGGTATCACCACCTATTCGTCAGCGACACCGAGATCACCGACCTGATCCAAGAACTAGGCCTGGGCGACAAATTGGCCTGGCTGGAGTCCAGCGTCGGTTTCTATCACGGTGGCAAGGTCTGGGATTTCGCCAGTCCCATGGACCTGCTGCGGTTCAAGCCACTGCCGCTCCTAGACCGCATCCGAGTCGGCCTCTGGACTTTCATCCTGCAGAAGACCAAGTCCTACAGCAAGTTCGAAGGGGTAACGGCGAAGGACTGGCTTTCCAAACGGATGGGCCGACGCGGTTACGAAGTCATTTGGGAGCCCTTGCTCCGGGGGAAGTTCGGCGAATTTTACGACAAGATCGGCATGACCTGGATCTGGAACAAGGTGACCCTGCGGGTGGCCTCCAGAAAAGGGGCCGGGCAGGTGGAGCATCTGGGGTACCCCATGGGCAGCTTCGGCGAGGTGATCGAAGTCCTGGCCGAACGCGTCGCCCAACAAGGCGGCGTAGTCCATACCTCGGCTTCGGTGACTCAGATCATAGAAGCCGACGGCTCGACCACCGCCATGGACGTGAAACTGGAAGGCGGCGAGACCGAACGGCGGGAGTATGACGCCATCATCGCCACCACCCCGTCGTATGTGTTTACCAGGCTCGCCCCGGCCATGCCGGTGGAATACCAGAGTAAATTGGAGAACGTTGACTACCTGTCGGCGGTCCTGATGGTGTTGGTCATGGACCGGCCGTTCACCAACAAATATTGGATGAACATCGCGGACCCCGGCATGCCGTTCGTGGCCCTGATCGAGCACACCAACCTGATAGACAAAGAACTCTACGGCGGCAAGCACATCCTCTACATCAGCAACTATCCCAGCCGGGACAACGAGCTGTATAAGATGTCGGGCGACGAACTCATGGACCTGTTCGTGCCCCACCTGCAGAAGATCAACCCGGACTTCGATCGCTCTTGGGTCATCGAATACCAACACCACCGGGTTGACGGCGCCCAGCCCATCGTGGGCATCAACTACGGGGCGAGGATCCCTGACCACCGCACGCCGTTAAAAGGCCTGTACCTGGCCAACACCACGCAGATCTACCCCGAAGACCGGGGCACCAACTATTCGGTGCGCATGGGCCGTCAGGTGGCCCGGATGGTGGTTGACGACGCGTCGTCAACTACGTGAAGAATCAGTCCCTTCTCCCGCTTGCCGGGGAAGGTTAGGTCCGACGAAGTCGAGACTCTTGACGAAGTCGGAGATGAGGGCGATACCTCCCGCAAGTCATCTCCCATCAAAGCAAGATCACTCAATAAACCCCATATCCCAGTGTTGCAAATCTCAGCCGGTCTTGTACAATCTATACGTCCCCAGAGATACAGGCCCGCGAGTGGGCGTACCGGTAGGAGAATACCTTGGCCAACGAGAAAGAACCCCAACAGAAATCCGGCGAGACCCGCCGCAGTTTCCTAGCCAAGATGGGACTGGGCGCGGCCGCCCTGGCCATCGTCGGCGGTCCGTTGGGCATGATTGGCCGATTCCGGGGCTCCGAGAATAAGGCCGCCTCTCAAGACTTCCCCATCGAAGACTCCATCTTCCGCCCGGCATCCGACCCCCGCCGGGACTCCCGCCGCAACGGCTAACTACCCCGCGCCTCTACTGGCGTTCTCTAAGCGTTGTCATGCCTACGGGCCGGTCGCACTCCTTTTGGAATACGACGCAAGAGACCGATTGCCTCCCTCTCACCGGGCCTAGATTTCCACTTCGGCCGCCTCTTTCTCAGCCTGTCACCCTGAGCAAAGCCGAAGGGTCTGCCAGCTTCGAGATTGGAAGATTCTTCGTCGGCCTACGGCACTCCTCAGAATGACAGTTAGAGACAGTCGTTTCTAGGGTATTGGCCGCTAAGGTCTTTTATAGCGCAACGGCTATCGCCGGCCGAACTCGCGCTCCATGTGATTGGAACTGAAGTGGACCATGGTGGGCCGTCCGTGGGGGCAGGTATGGGGGTTGGGCGTGGCCTCCAGTTGTTCCAGCAAGGCAGCCATCTCCGGCTCGGTCAACGACTTCCCTGCCCTGATGGCCCCGTGGCAGGCGATCGAAGCCGCCGTCACGTCCTCTTTCTGCCGCACCAGACCCTCAAAGGCCGTCATGTCCAGCACGTCTAATAGCGACTTGGCCGGGTCGGTCTCGCCGAAGATGGCGGGAACAGCACGGAGTAGGTAGCTGCCGTCGCCGAAGGGTTCGAACTGGAACCCGTAATTCTCCAAAGATTCGCGGTTGGACTGCAGCGTGTCTCCCTGGGACGGAGACAGCTCAACCGAGACCAGTTCCAACAGGGGCTGGGACTGGGATTCTTGTTCCGAGTTCTTCTGGGAGATGCGGTCAAAGAGCACCCGTTCGTGGGCGGCGTGCTGGTCCACCAAGAACATGCCGGCCGGCCCCTCGGCCACGATGTAGGTGAGCTTGAGCTGGCCAACCACCTTCAACGGCGGTGCGGGCTGCCGTGGGTCTGCCGCGTGCGCCGGACCGCCCGCGAACCCGCCCTGGTGATCGGGCATTCCATTGTGCGAAGAACTGGCGTTCCTAAGACCGCCGAAGGCGCTTCTGGGGAAGAATGAAGGCGTGACGGCCGCAGGGTAGTCCGAATCAGGAGGCGGGGCCAGGTTCGGGACCGGGGAATCGGCCACCAACACGGCGCGGACGGCCCGCTGCACCACGGAGAAGACCCGGCTCTCCTCCCTGAAGCGGACTTCGCGTTTGGAAGGATGGGAGTTAACGTCCACTTCCTCGTAGGGGATGCTGATATTCAGTGCCGCCAGCGGGTAGCGTTTCACTTGGAGCAGGCCCGTGTAAGCCTCTTCCACCGCGTAAGACAGCATCCGGCTCTGGACCCAGCGGCGGTTCACGAAGAAGGTCATGTAGGTGCGGTTGGCGCGAGTCAGGCTGGGCGCGCCGGCGAATCCGTCCACCTGGTAGCCGGTTTCCGAGTCCTCGCCGTGGACCTCCAGCATGGCCGTGGCGGCTTGGGGTCCGTACACCGCCAACAGGGCCTCTCGGGGCAAGCCGTTGCCGGGGCTGGTGAATGAGACCCGGCCGTCCACCAGCAACTGGAAGCGTATCCCCGGAAATACCAGGACGTAGCGGCTGACCAGTTCTTGGATGCGGGAGGTCTCCGCCGAAGACGAACGCAAGAATTTTCGACGGGCCGGCAGGTTGCCGAACAAGTCTGAGACCTCAACGGCGGTGCCTGTGGGACACCCCTGAGCGCCGGAAGAGACGGTCTCGCCCCAGAGGAGTTCCAACCGATATCCACCGGGATCCAGAGGCTGGCGGGTGGTGATGACCGAGCGGGAGACGGCGGCGATGCTGGGCAGGGCCTCGCCCCGAAAGCCCAGCGTGGCGATGGCGTCCAACTGCTCTTGATTATCGAGCTTGCTGGTGGCGTGGCGCTGGAAGGCGATGGCGACTTCTTCTTTGGGGATGCCGTGGCCGTCGTCGATGACCTTGATCTGTTCCACGCCGCCGGCCTTGATCTCAACAGTGATCTGGCTGGCGCCGGCGTCGATGGAGTTCTCCACCAGTTCTTTGACCACCGACGCGGGTCTTTCAACGACCTCGCCCGCGGCGATCTTGGCGGCTAGGTCTGGGGGCAGGACTTTAATGGACATGGTCAAGTCCTGGGCGGCAGCTACTTAGAAGAGGGGTACTATCGAACCCTTCTTGCGGTATTGTTTGTCTTCCGAGGTGCCGGTGGCGGCGAAATCGCAGACGATGCGGTAGATCCGCTGCATCTCTTGGTCCACCGACCGCTTGAAGAAATAGGGTGGCACCCACACTCCGCCGAAGGCCGCGACCACCTCCGGGTAGTCGTCGATGACAAAGTCGGGCTCGAAGGGGACGCCCAACTCCTCCAGACGTTCGTGGAAGTGGTGGGTCGGCTTCTCGTAGACGCCGCTCACATATTGGTTCAGCTCGAATTTGTTGACGACTTCCCAACGCTCACCCATCCCGGACCAGATATAAATCTTGTGGTTTTCGTCCAATAACGCCTGGAAGGTTTCCTTGGTATCCGGCCTCAGGCTATTGTCCAACCCGAGGATGGTGTAGTCCACATCAAAAAAGATATTCATCGGCAGCTAACGGGCCCTCTGTTCCTTCTCTTTTTAGAAATTTTACGGATATGGGCCAGGATTATAGCCCAGAGTTCCCGTAGGTTCATTGTTTCATATAAGCCGATTATGTCAATTATCTAACCGGCTTCGGCTATGGCTGCTTCCACCGCGGCATTGCCGCCGCCGACCATCAGTTTGCCGCCGACCTTGAGCAAGGGACGGCGCACCAATTTGGGCTCTTGCAGCATCAGATCGATCATCTCGTCATCGGAGAGTTCCTTATCGGCCAGGCCCAGTTTCTTCAGGCTGGGGCTGCGGCGGGCAAAGATGTTTTCCGTACCGGCCATGGCGGCCAACTCACGGACCTCTGTCTCGCTGAGCGTGTCTTTGAAGAAATCCCGGTCTTTTACCTCAAGTCCTTTCTGTAAGAGCAACTCTCTTACCTTGCGGCAGGTCGATCAACGTGGCCACCAGTAGAATTCAACTGTCTGGCTCAATTCGGCCTCCAAAACGCTATGCGGAACGAGATTTTAGGATGGGACGCCGGAAATCCACGGCGTATCTTATACCCGGTGGAAGGCTGTGAATAGGGGCGGTGTTCAGCTCGCCGATTTGCTTTTCCCGATTGAATTTCTTTGCACAAATGTCAACCTGAGCTAAGCCGAATGGTCTGCCAAGCCGGAGTTTGGCAGATTCTTCGTCGGCCTACGGCGCTTCTCAGAATGACAGAATTGAATCAGTTTAGTTCTCGTATCGGGCTAAGGCGTTTGAAATAATATTTTCCATTCAGTCCTGTCTAACCGGGGATACCCTACCCGCATATGTCATCCTGAGCGAAGCGAAGCATCTGCCAAGCTTCGGTCCTCATCCCAACTTTCGGATAAATCGACCCAGTAGGGGTTCATTCCTTGGTCCGTCAAAGTTGGCAGCTTTTTCGCCGCTGCGGCTGGCGAGGAATGACAGTTCTTGAGGAAAGACGGGTAACAAAGGGGCTTTCACAACCCTTCTTGGGCCTCTTTTTGCAGCTCATATAGCTTGTTTATCGCCTCGAGGGGCGTCAGGTTTGGGATGTCCAGTCCTTGAAGGAGTTTCTGCAATCGCCCGCCGTCATTGAACAGCGCCATCTGCTGCGCCGGCTCTCTTTTGGCACGGACCTGACCCCCGCCGTTCTGTTGGCTTTGGGCTTCCAGATCGGCCAGCACTTCCCAAGCTCGGTTGATCACACCCTGGGGCAGCCCGGCCAGTTGGGCCACGTGCACGCCGTAGCTCTTGTCGGCTCCGCCGGGAACTATCTTGTGCAGGAAGACCACCTTGTTGCCTTCTTCGGTCACCGCCACGCTGCAGTTGCGCACCCCAGGCAGACTGGCGGCCAGGTGGGTCAGCTCGTGGTAATGGGTGGCGAATAGGGTCTTGCAGCCCAACCTGGGGTCGTTGTGGATATGTTCGATGACCGAGCGCGCGATGGACAGGCCGTCGTAGGTGCTGGTGCCCCGTCCGATCTCATCCAAGATCACCAAAGACCGCGGAGTGGCCTGGTTCAAGATGGCGGCGGTCTCAACCATCTCAACCATGAACGTTGACTGCCCGGTGGCCAGGTCGTCTTGCAGTCCGACCCTAGTGAAGATGCGGTCCACCAGACCGATGGTCGCTTCAGACGCCGGAACGAAGCAGCCGATCTGCGCCATGAGCGTGATGATGGCCACCTGGCGGATGTAAGTGGACTTACCCGCCATATTGGGGCCGGTCAGCACCATTATCCGCGCGCCGTCGTTCGAGAGGTCCACATCGTTGGGCACGTAGGCGCCGACGTCCAAGACCCGTTCCACCACCGGGTGGCGGCCGTTGGTGACCCGGATAGCGTTGCCCTCGTCGAGAGTCGGCCGGACGTAGCCGTTCTCCACCGCGGCGTCGGCCAGCCCGGCGAAGACGTCCAGCCTGGCGATGGCCGCGGCGACCCGGCCGATGGCGCCGGCGGACTCGGCCAGTTGAGCGCAGACTCGGTGATAAACGGCCCGTTCGGCTTCCTCCAATCGGTCTTTGGCGTTCAGCACCAGAGACTCGTATTCTTTCAGCTCCGGGATGATGTACCGTTCGGCGTTGGTCAGGGTCTGGCGGCGGATGTAGTCCTCGGGGACCTTATCGATGTTGGACTTGGTGACCTCGATGTAATAGCCAAAGACTTGGTTGTACCCGACTTTCAGGCCCTTGATCTCGGTGCGTTCCCTTTCTCTCTGCTCCAGTCCAGCGATGAACTGACGTGCGTTGGTCGAGGAACTTTTCAGCTCGTCCATCTCCGGAGAGAAGCCGGGCCGGATGACGTTCCCGTCACCGACAGCCCCCGCCGGGTCCGGCGAGATGGCCTCTTCGATCAGCGAGCACACATCTGGCAGCGGCGGAAGTTGGTCTTGGAGCCAAGCGAGTTTTGGCCCGTCGGCCAACTCTCGCAGGCTGGGTACGGCGGACAAACCGTCCTTGAGGGCGATCAACTCCCTGGGAGCAACTGTGCCGGACACGATGCGTCCGACGATACGCTCTAGATCTGAAACCTTAGACAGAGATGAGATCGAGTTCGCCCGTTTCAGGCCGTCAGAGTAGAAGTGGTCCACGGCGTCCAGCCGCTGTTCCAGTTGCGGAAGGTCCAACAACGGCTGGCCCAGCCACTGGCGCAGCAACCGGCCTCCCATGGCCGTCTTGGTGCGGTCAAGCGCCGCAAGCAGGGACAATTCCTTGCTCTCGTTTCGTCCCGCGGAGAAAAGTTCCAGGTTACGGCGGGTCTGGGAGTCCAGCACCATGAAGCTGCCGGTGGCGTAGATGGCCAGGTTTCCCAGTTGGAGTACGGCGGCCTTCTGAGTGCGGGCCAGGTACTCCAAGATAGCCCCAGCGGCGGCAACGGCCAGGTCCATGCCCTCACAGCCAAACGACTCCAGAGTGAGGATGCCGTAGTGGGACAGTAGAGCCTGGCGGGCTTCGCCGGTGTGGAAGGTCCTGGACTCAACAGGGGACAATTCGTAACGGGGCCCGATTCCGTTGCCACCAGGATCCATCCAGACCGGCGGCTCCCCCGAATCCGGGACCAGCACCTCCGCGGCTTCGATTCGTTCCAGTTCAAGGGAGACTTCCTGAAGGAGCAACTCGGTGGCGGAGAACTCGCCGGTGGTGATGTCCACGTAGGCCAGTCCCGCCCGTCCTTCGTGTTGAGACACGGCGACCAGGTAGTTATTCGTCTTCTGGTCGAGGAGGGCCGATTCGAGCACGGTGCCCGGGGTAACGACCCGGACCACGCCCCGGTCCACCAAGCCCTTGGAGGTTGCAGGGTCGGAGAGCTGTTCGCAGATGGCGACTTTGTGGCCCTTCTTGATCAGCCGGGAGAGGTAGTTATCCAGCGCATGGACCGGCACTCCGGCTAGGGGAACGCGCAGGCCATTGCCCATGCTTCGGGACGTGAGGGTAATCTCAAGTTCTTTGGCGGCGAGCACGGCATCGTCGTCGAAGGTCTCGTAGAAGTCGCCCATCCTGAACAATAGTATCGCGTCCGGGTGTTCGCCCTTGATCTTGAGATATTGGCGGCGAATCGGTGTCACTACCCAACCCTTCCCATGAGGCTACGCTAAAGGAATCTTGCCAGCCATTCTACTCCTAATTCCGCCCGGTGGGAGCCCTCGCCGGTCACTTGGGAAATTCTGTTGGCTGTGAGGAGATTGGTTAACCAGAGCAAGTAGCCCTCATCCTAGCCTTCTCCCTTGCGAGGGAGAAGGAACTGATTCATTGCTGAGGGGAACCTAGGGCTTCCAGAAACGTTCTTCGATGAAGTTCCAGCCCTGGGGGGGCAGTTTCTCTTTCATGTCTTCGATCATCCCTGGATGGCCGCAGGCGTACACTTTAGTGTCATCTATGGAAAGACCGAACTTTTCCAGGTATTCTTCGGCGATGGTGTTGACCCGGCCCGTTGCGCCGGTCCATCCGTCGTTCCTAGCCTCGGTCGGGCGGCTGATGGTGGGAACGAACTTCACCACGTCGGGATATTTCTCGGCCAGTTCCCTCAGTTCCACATCGTAGGTCAGCTCATCTATGTAGCTGGCGCCGTACATTATGTAGAAGACCTGTTTTTCCTCGCTGCTTTCGTGACCTCCGTCGTGCAGATACTGGCGCACCATGCTCATGGACGGGGCCAGTCCGGTGACCGTGGAAAGCATGAAGTGGTGGTGCATCTTCTTATCTTTGGTGAAGATGCCTTTGGCCCTGGGGCGGACCGACATCAGATCGCCGATTTTCAGGTCCCACATCTTTGGGGTGAGTTCGCCGTCGGGCACTAGCTCCACGAAGATCTCCAGGTACTTCTCGTAGGGCGCAGAGACGATGGAATAGGCCCGTTCGATCTTGCCGAATCCCAATGTGCAATACTGGCCGGGCTTGAAATCGAATCTTTCCGAGACTTCCAGCTTGATGATCATCAGGTCTTCGGTCATGTCCCGGCGCTCCACCAATCTGGCTGTGGGAAATGCCGGGTTCGGGGTCAGGTCCGGCGCACCGGACTGTCCCGCATCGGTTCTTACCTCTACCATTCTTACTCCTCAGTTCGTGTACCGCTGATTTACCGGACCGGTCCCGTCGAGGATGGTCCGATTTTCATGGCGTTTTTCTAGCCGTTCTTACCCACGCGGGCCCGGCGGATCTCCAGTCCCGGCACACGGGAAGCGGGTTCCGCCTCTTCCGACATCTGCAGGTCCACCGCCAACTGCCCGAAGAGGGCCGTTGAGGCGACCACGCCGACTGGGACCGCTTGGTTGATCAGAGCAACCCCGGCCAAGCGTCCGTTGGCCGTCTCCACCACCACGTTGGCGCCATCTTCGATGGACAACGAGGCGGCGTCGGTGGGGTTCAGCTCCACAAATTCATCCCTTTGAATGCTGTTGTGTCTTCCTTCGATTATCTTAATCTCCCGCTCTTGCTGTAGCAGGACCCGCCCAGGGACGAACCAAAGCGGGTAATCGGCGTCGGACTCGTCTTCGCCGGTCACGTAGGCGGGCGTGATGGGCTCTGCCTTCCGCTCTTTGAACCCGTCTTCATACAGGATAGATGTGCCCTTCCCGTCGCTCCGGACGGGCCATTGCAGTCCGCGGTCTTCCTGGCTGGCGTAGAGCACCTGGGTCGGCTGCGGGCTCTTGAGATCGGTCTTGAATACCAGGCCTCCCTGGTTGGCCAGGTTCCGGTACGAGACCCTTGCGTAGATCGGGGCCACACGTGCTATCTCGTCCATTGTCTCAGAGGGCGACATCAGGAGAAAGCCAGGCGCTCCCATCTTATGGGCAACATCGCAAATCACCCGCCACTCGGGCCGCGCGCCTCCCTCCGGCAGTTCACGGCCCGGTTTCAGGCGTTGGATGCGGCGCTCCAGGTTGGTGAAGGTGCCATCCTTCTCATCGAAGGTCGCCCGGGGTAAGACGACGTCCGCCCGCTGGGCGGCGGCGCCCAAGAAGGTGTCGGAGACCACCAGGAATTCCAATTTGTCCAATGCGGCGAGGCCGTTTCCCAGTTTCCCATTGCTTAGGTTCGGGCTGTCTCCGATCAAGAACATAGCCTTGACCCGGCCGCTGGCGGCGCCCTCGATTATGTGGGTCAGGCCAAGACCGGGCATATCTGGAATCGACGAGTCCCAAAGCGTCTCAAGGGCCTGCCGGTCCTCAGCGTTCGAGACCCACCGGTAGCCGGGCAACCGTTCGGGAACGCAGCCTACGTCCCAGGCGCCCTGCTCGTTGGCGCCTGGCCGCATCGGGTAGATACCCGCGCCCGGTTTGCCAACGTTTCCGGTGATCAGCGCCAAATTCACCAAGGACAGTACACAGTCCCTAGCCAGCTTTGGTTGGATGTTATCCAGGGCGTAGACCAAGGCGCTCGTTTCGGCTTCCCCATACAGCCGGGCGGCTTCGGCGATGTCGGCCAAGCTGACCTGGGTTTTCTTGGCGATCTCGTCCAGGTCCAGCGCGCTCAGGGCGTACTGGAGGGTGGCCGGGCTTTCGCAGTTCTCGGCCAGCCATTCGTCCTTCTGGAAACCCTGGTCGATGACCGACTTCAGCAGTCCGCCCAGAAGCAATTGTTCGGTGCCGGGCGCCGGCCGCAGCCAAACGTGGGCGTACCGGGTCAGTTCCACTTCCCGTGAGTCGATGACCACCAATTTGGCGTCTTTCCGGGCCGCCCGTTTGATGGGCACCCCCGCCACGTTGTGCTCTTCAGTGACATTGCTGTTGAACACGACGATACAGCCAGCCTTTTCCAAGTCCCAGATGGGATTGGTGGCCCCGGCGTAGCCCAACGACTGCTCCAGTCCCAGGATCAGCTCGGGTTGGGTGTTGGATGTCTGATCGACGTTATTGGACTTCATGGCCGTCCGGGCGAATTTCTGGGCCAGGTAGTGCTCTTCGTTGGTGCTGTCGGGCGCGGTTAAGAAGGCGAATGCCTCTCCGGAATATTCAGCGAGCCGCGCTGCCACCACATCTAAAGCTTCGTCCCAGGTCGCCTCCACCAGTTGGCCGTCGCGGCGGACCAGGGGTGTCTGAAGGCGGCCGGCGTCGTTCACGAACTGGAGACCGAACTTGCCTTTGAAGCATGCCTGTCCCTGATTGGCCGGGGAGTTGATCTCTGGCACGGCGCGAATCAGGGTACCGTTGCCGTCGTACTCGAGGTTCATCTGGCAGCCTACCGGACAGAGCGGGCAGATGGTCCGTTCTACCTTCCGGGGCTTGTCCCATTTGTGGTCTCGTTCAACCAGCGCGCCCACGGGGCAGACGTCGATACAGGCGCCGCAGAACTCGCATCCCGACTCCAGCAGAGACGTGCCAAAAGATGTGCCCACCAATGCCCGGCCGCTGCGCTGGGTGAAGGCGATGGCGTCGTCTCCGCGCAACTGCTCACAGGCGTTGACACAGCGTCCGCAAACTATGCACAGATTGTAGTCCCGGTCGTAGAATGGGTCGGCCAAATCTAAGGGAATCTCCCGGTATTTGTAGCTAAGCGGCGACTCCAGGTTCATACCCAGATAACGGACCGTGTCTTTGAGTTCGCAACGTTCGTTCTTAGGGCAGGTAACACAGCGGTCGTTGACCGAGACGTGGCGGAGACAAACGTCGGTGGGGCCGCAGATATCGACGCGGTGGCAGGTCAGGCAGCCGCTGGGGTGTTCGGCGATGATCATCTCCATGACCGAGCGGCGCAGATCGTTGACTTCCGTTGACGCCGTCTGGACCTTCATTCCGTCGGCCACTGGAGTGGTGCAGGCGGTGGGGAAGCCGCGTTGGCCTTCCACGCTTACCACGCACATCCGGCAGGCGGCGAAGGGCTTCATGCCAGGGTGGTAACAAAGGTAAGGAACGTAGACCCCGGACTCGATGGCCGCTTCCAACAGCATCTTGCCCGGCTGGGTCTTGAACTCTTGACCATCAAAGCTGATCGTGATGTTGTCGGCCATTCAGGAGCCTCTATGCCTCGCCGGCAGAGCCGGTGGTTATTTTGATTGGATCAGCGGCGCGATTGCGCCGGAGAATACCTGGGAGTCAAGCAGGTCCCGGTGGGACAGGTCCGGTCAATGATATGGGTATCGAATTCCGAACCAAAATAGCGCAGGGCCGATGAAACCGGGTTGTAGCCCAGTTGGCCATGGCCGCAGAGGGAGCCCGCCTGCATGTTCTCGCCGATGCTCCGCATTAAATCCAGGTCCTCAGTTGTGCCCTCAAGATCGCAGATGCGCTCTAGGACCTCCAGCAGGTGGCTCATTCCCATCCGGCAGGGGAAGCACTTGCCGCAGGACTCGTACTGGCAGAATGAGATCAGCGAACGGGTCATGTCCACGATACAGGCGCTCTCATCGGCGGCGATGAGACCTCCGGAGCCCACAATGGCACCAGCGGCCCGCAAAACTTCAAAGTCCAAGAGGATGTCGATGTTGTCCGCGCCTAGAACCCCGCCCAAAGGCCCGCCGGTCTGGAGGAATTTCAGCGTCTTGCCTTCCTGCATCCCTCCGGCGGCCTCGTTGATCACGTCTTTCAGGTTGATGCCCAAGGGAACTTCAATCATCCCGGTGTATTTCAAGGGGCCGGTCAAACAAAGGATGACAGTGCCGGTGCTGGTGTCGTGGCCGATGCCGGCGAACCACTCGCCGCCCTTGGAGACTATCTCCGGTATGTAGGCGAGAGTCTTGACGTTGTTGATGTTGGTGGGCTTGCCGAAAAGGCCGACCTGGGCCGGGAATGGGGGCCGGAACCGGGGCATGGCCCGCTTGCCTTCGATGGCTTCCATCAGCGCCGATTCCTCGCCTGCCACGTAGCTGTCGCCGGTGAGGGCGATCTCTATCTCGTAGCTGAAGTCCGACCCCATGATGTTCTCTCCCAGGAAACCCAACTCACGGGCCTGATCCACGGCGGCCCTGCAGCGGTCGATGGGGCCGTTATGGCCGTGTCGAATGAAGATGTAGCCTTTGCTGGCCCCCGTGGCATATCCGGCGATGATCACGCCTTCAACCAGGGTGCCGGGGTCGCTCTCCAGGATGTTCTTGTCGTTGAATGCCCCGGGGTCGCCCTCCTCGCAATTACAAAGGACGTATTTTTCAGGGGCCGGGTTTCCCGCCAAGAAGCTCCACTTGGTGGCCGTGGGGAATGCCGCTCCGCCTCGGCCCCGGAGTCCAGAAGCCTTGACCTCGTCCAGGGTCTGTTCCCGGTCCAGGTCTATGAGGGCCTTGTGCAAGGCCTGGTAACCGCCATTGGCCAGGTACTGATGGATGTCCATCGGGTCGATATTTCCGGCGTTCCGCAGGACTATGCGGTCCTCCCAGATACGCATGGGGTGTTGGTCGAGGTCTGGGATGCCGTCTGGGACTGGAGCGTCGCTACCTTCTTGGGCCAGGTATCCCAATGCTTTGGCCGTCACCGGTGTGCCGCCAGCGACGTGGGCCGATACGATCTCGGCCACACCTTCCGGGTCGACGTTTCCGTAGAAGATCCGGTGCCCGCCGGGAAGTTGGACATCCAGAAGCGGCTCGGCGAAACAAAGGCCCAGGCAGCCAACACGGCTAACCTGAGCGGGAACTCCCTGACTGGCCAGTTCCGAATCCACGGCGTCCGCTACTTCGAAGGCGCCTGCGGCTTCGCCACAGAGGGCGGTGCCGATCCTGATCCAGGGACGCTCGCCAGCGGTGAGCTCCTGCCAGCGCCGTTCGGCCTCCAGTCCGATCTCTTCGAAACTAACGGCCATGTGCTTCCTGCTCCAAGAGATGAGCGACGTTCTTGGCGGCGGAGTCGGGGTTGGTCCTCCCGGCAAGGTGGTGGTCCATGGACATCACCGGGGCCTGGGAACAGGCGCCGAGACAGGTGTTCAATCTAACGGTGAGGCGTTTATCCGGCGTGTCGCCTTCGTCTTCCAGTCCGGCGGCTTCCAAGACCGACTTAAATACGCCCATTGCGCCGACCAAGTGGCAGGAAGCACCCCAGCAGACCTCAACCACATGCTCAGAGGGGGGTTCAAACCGGAAGTTGGGATAGAAAGAAGCGACGGCCCAGACGTCGTTTACCGTTGCATCGGAGAATCCGGCCACGAATTCCAGGGCCGCTTTGGGGATGTAGCCCAATTCGTCTTCAACGGCAAGCAGAGACGACAGTACGGTGACAGTCGGCTGAGTCTGGCCGTGGACTGCGTCGTGGATCCGCTGTTCTAGCCCACTCATGGTCTGGGCTCCTGGTAGATCGGGCTTTGGACAGGCTCGGATGGGAAGGATTTCACGCTGGGGTTACTCGTGGGAAAAACGTTCGTGAAATCAGTAACAATCAAGCTGGATACTATCACAGCACCAAGGGTGATTCAACCAGAAATCCGGTGTTGAAATGAGGATTGCGGTGGGAGGAAGATCTGGTAAATATCTCTGGCCGTCCATCTTTAGTGAGTGGTAGAATCAAATAATGCTAAATGGCATGAAAATTCCCAGAGGCTTTATGGTGGCCATGGGCATCATCATCGGAACCTTTGTTGGGGCGTTGGCGGACAACGTCGGACTCTTGATCGTGATTGGACTCGCAATAGGCTCGGCCGCAGAAGCTGTTAGAGCAAAAATAGGACCAAGCAACTGATTCTTCTGATGCTTAACTAGGCTGTTCCCGGCGCCCGAATAGTCGTTTTATAGATAAATCAAACTGTCACCAGAACAGAAAAGAGGCGTCCCGATTGATCGGGGCGCCTCTTTTGTTCGCTTTGGATTTCCGCTGCTTCGGGCTAGTCAGTCTTGGCGGCGGCGCTCCCAACCAGGATGCGCTCCACCTCGGGCAATAGGGTCTCGGCCCGTTCGCGGCACTGCTCGTCGGTCAGACTGGAGAGGGGATGCTCGGCTACGATGTACTCGAAGTCGGGCACGCCCATCATGCGGGTCATGGCCTTGGCGGTGTTGTTAAATACGTGGGTGATTATGGAAGCCGTGGGCAGGCCCAGGCGCTCCATCTCGATACCGTCGTGCACACTGCACGAACTGCAGGAGCCTCAATCACCGATCCCGGTGATGAGTATGTCCAACTTGTTGACCATGTCTTGGACCACGTCGGGCTTGGTGGGAAGGGACGCCGAATGCTTGTTGAAGTAGAGGATGTCTTTCAGATCGTACTTCTCTTTCAGCATCTGGCCCAGTTCATGGAGGACCTTGTCCGAGTTGGCCTTGGAGTTCTCCAGCAGGCCCAGGGTCTTCCCAGAAAGGGTGTCGGGGCGCTCATTCAATTGGAAATCACCGGAGGACAAGGACGTTCCGGTGGGATTGACCAATCTCATGTTCCTAACTGTCACGGTCTCAGCCATTACTTACCCCTTTTCTGAACGGTTAAGTATTTCCTTCATAATACACTTTGGGCTTCATATTGCAAGGATTTTAGACTCTGTCTTGGGCGCATCGAGTGCGGCTAAGAGTTACGAATCATAGTGCGTTGCTGATTTCGACCAAAGGTTCTCCGTGTTCCAGCAGATCAAATGCGGCTGGCAAAGCGGTTTGCAATACTTCTCTGAGTCGGGCGTTTGAAGTATTGCCGCAGGTTATCCACAATATCTGAGGAGGTGGATCCATGCGCTTGATCATTTGGGCAAAATCATTATCTTTGGTTACGATCACCGCGCCTGCTTCCCTAGCAGCGTCAAATATTATCCTGTCGGTGGCTCCGAGCATCCCAATTCTGCAATTGGATGGGCTTCTACTGCAAAATTACCGGTTATCCACGACGCCGCTCGGGGCGACATTTGGGCATCAACCCACAAGATCAAGCGGCTACCACAGGATGGTCAACGCGTTGGCTGGCAAACTTCAAGCACGCTGAAATATCCTCGGCTTCCAGATCTGGAAGCTCGATCAATACTTCCTCAGACGTAAGCCCGTTTGCCAACAGATCGAGTACATCAATCACGCGGATTCGTATGCTTCGGATACACGGCCTACCGCCACACCGTTCGGGGTCCACAGTTATTCGCTCCGCAAGATTAGCCATAGCAAAGCTCCTTCCCCATGAATTTTATCATGGTGGATACTCTAAGCTACCCATTTAGGTTCTCTATCTTGCGGGTCCTGATCTGGAACCGGGTGGTGTCGATGATGGCGCTGTTTCTTCCGCCGGTGCCGCCGCCCATAAGCACCAAGATGTCTTCGGGGTCCTGGGCGCAGCGGCGAATGATCTTATCATCGCCTTCCCGCTCCGGTCCCTGGGCGATGCCCAAGCGGATGAGCTCGCTCTGGGGACGGACCGCGTTCTCCATCATGTAGTCTTGGATCCCCTTACGCGTCCAGCCGTCATCATTCAGTGTGATCGCGTGCTCCGGGCCGATGACCAATACCCATTGGGAGGGGTACCGGAAGGCCATTGACGCGCATTTAAGGGTGTCGGCGATAGCCATCAAAATCGATTCTCCAGTGTGGCCGTACGACGCATTCACAGTGACCGGATTGTAGGCGACTGCCACGGTGACTGTGCTGTCTTCTTTCTTGAATCCACGGGCGACGTGCAACGGCTCCCAGGGAGAGTCCTCTTCGTTCTCGGCGAAACACAGAGTGTACTTGCTGGGGTTGCCAAGGGTGCCCCGGTCTAGTGTTCCTGGCCGGGCGTCGAAGCCGTTCATGAAGCAGAGACGGATGGCCCGTCCCAGCACGGCGTTGGCCCGGTTGCCGGGCCCCAGCAGACCGTCTTTATAGTTGGCGCCGATCTGGTCTCTTATGGGACCGTTCAGAACCATCAAGATGGCCGGAGAACTGGTGGACGCCGAGGCCATGTGGACGTAGTTCTTCTCTTCTTCCAGGGTCTTCAGGGTGGTGGTCAGAACCGGGAAGTACTCGGGCAGACAGCCGGCCATGACGGCGTTGGCCGCCACGTTCTCGGAAGTCAGTACCCGGTTCCGCATCTCCAGAGAGATGATCTCTTCTTCGCCGGTGAGCCCGGCCATCTCCAGCATCTCCCGGACCTTGTAATCCACGGGCGGGACAACGGGCAAGCCGTCGCTCCAGCCCATCCTGTAGCATTCTTCGATGGCCTCGATGGTGTCGCTGGACTCTACTATCGTGGAGCGTGGCATATTATTGGTAGTCATTCTTTCCTCCGATTAAACGGTCAGCGTGGGAAATTCTAAGCCGGGGCGCGGCGTTCTGTCTTCTCTACTCGGGCAGCCGAAGCTGCACACCGGATTTTTCTTCTTGAATCTTGGCCACGGCGTCGGAGTCCTCGGGACCCCAACCACGGAACAAGGCCTCTACGTGGAGTTGGTCCACCATGTTGGACAGCTCCATTGGTATTCCGTACTCGCGGCCCAGGTCCGTCGCCAGCCTGACGTCTTTGGCCGCAAGGGCGGTGGCGAATCCCGGTTCGAAGTTGCCCTTGAATAGGAACCTGGGGAATTTGTCGGCCAAGCGCTTCGAGCCGCCGGTGCTGTTGTTGATCACGTCGGCCAGGGTCGCCAGGTCGACTCCCGCCTTAACGCCCAGTGTGAGGGCTTCCGCCAGCAAAGCGCCGGTACCCATGCTCATCAGGTTGTTGCAGATCTTGCAGACAGCGCCATTTCCGATATCGCCGCAGTAGACCACGTGGGTCCCGATGCCCTCCAAGACCGGCTTGAAACGCTCGAAAGTCGCTTTGTCTCCGCCGACCATGACGGCCAACGTTCCGGCAGCCGCGCCGTAGGTGCCGCCGCTTACGGGTGAGTCCAACAGGGTAACACCCTTGGCGGCACATTCGTCATGGAGGCGCCGGATCATCGTCGGAGAGTTTGTCGAAAGGTCAAAGAAGACCTGGCCGCTACTTGCCCCTTCCAGGATTCCGTTTTCGCCCAGCACCACCGCCTCCACGTCCCGGGGCACGGGGAGGGACGTGAACACCACTTCGTTGCCCGGGACGGTTTCCTTTGGACTGTCCGCCCAGTTTGCTCCCATCTCTAGAAGGTTGATTGCGGCTTCCCGGCGCAGGTCGTGCACGGTTACCTGATGTCCGGCTTTGATCAGATTGGCGGCCATGGGATTCCCCATGTTGCCGGTCCCGATGAAACCCAACTTCATCGCGTTCTCTCCTACTTTGATCGGATGGCCGCCGCGCCGGCCTTTCGGCCGTCAGAGGCGGTTGTTCGAATGCCCTGAGCCTCGGCGCCGGTTCTTCCTCGTCGTCACGGGCTTGAGGGTCCGGTTCCGGAGGTTCGGGCTGCGGGGCTACCCCGTAATCCGAATCATCTTCTTTATATTGGACCGATGACTGCGGTCCCGGTTCGGAAGCTTGCGTGCCGTCAAGACCGTCCGGCGACTCGTCGAAAGCCTCTTTGGCCATCCGGAAGGCGTTCACCGCCGCCGGCATGCCGCCATAGAAGACCATCTGGGCAATGATTTCCGAGATTTCCTGCCGGGTGACGCCGATGTGCAACGCTCCGGAGATGTGCCGCTTGATCATTTGCGGACTGTGTCCTAAAACGACCAGAGCCGCGATGGTGCAGAGGCTACGGGTTTTCAAGTCGACGGCCGGCCGGTTGTAGATCTCGCCGTAGATCACCGAGTCAACCAGGCGCATGACCTCAGGCGCCAACTCGGCCATGGCGGCGGGTGGGACGGGGTTATTGTCCGCGCCGTAGTACCGCTGCCGGAAATCTATGGCGGCTTGGTCCAGATCTTTAGCGTTGTCTTGTGGTTGCTCTTCGGGGCTCACGGTTTCTCCAGTTACGATTGCTGACGGCTGTTAGCTGAAAACTTACAGCTACTTGATCACCTGCCAATAACGCTTTCCTTCCTTCCGGACCACCTTACCCAGGTGGTCGTCGGGATGAAAGTGGCCGGCGGCGATGATGATGTCTTCCGATTCGGCCCGGTCCAGTATCATCTTGCGGTTTCGTTGGCTTGCTTCTTTATCGGTATCGACCCCAGCGGTCCATTCCGGCCGTTCCACCTGGACCTTGCTATGAAGCAGGTCGCCGACCACCATGGCTTTCTCGCCGTCGGATGTGATGTCGAAAACAATGTGACCAGGTGTGTGACCGGGTGTGGAGATGGCGGTCACTTCGTCATTGACCAAGTACCCATCGTCGATGAGCTCCAACAGCCCCATCTTCTCCAAAGGTATCACGCTGTGCGCGACCCAGGGGGCGTTGGCCGCGAACTCCGGTTTTAGGAAGTGTTCCCAGTCGAGCCGGGGGCCCAGGTAGCGGGCGTTGGGGAAGTACGGCTTGGGCTCGCCGCTGGTGTAATCCAGGTTCCAGCCGACATGGTCGATATGCATATGGGTCATCAAGACGATGTCCACGTCTTCGGGGTTAACGCCACTGAGCTTCAATTGGTTCAGCATGTCGCCGGTGCGGTTGTCGCGGCTGGGATGAGGTCCAGGGCCCATGCCGGTGTCCACCATGATGGTCTGGCCTTTGCTCCGCAGGTAGAAATGACCGTAGTAGAGCTGTAACTGGCAGTCTTCCAAAGCGTCGTGGTACGGCTCCCAGTCGTGGGCGTCGGTGGTTGGAAACATTGCCGATGGGTCCCTGGGCGGAGGCAGCATATCCAAGACATACGCGATATCGACGTTGCCTACTCTGATCTGGTTTGCCATGAACTGCTCCTTAAGACGGATGTAAAATGGTCCAAATGGGCGGTGGATAGCGGACTGTGTACGGGGTGAGGGCCGTCGATTCAGTACTGAATCATCGAATAGATCTCATAGCCGGCCAGGTTTTTCCGGCCTTCGAGGAATAACAGTTCAATGATCACGGCGATCTCAGTCACGGTCCCGCCGGCCATCTCCACCAACTGGGCGCTGGCGGCCAGGGTCCCTCCGGTGGCCAGCAGGTCGTCCAAGATCAGTACCTTCTGGCCCTTCTTTAGGCCGTCGGCATGGATCTCCATGGAATTGGTGCCGTATTCCAATTCGTAGTCCACTGAGAGGGTAGCGGCAGGCAGTTTGCCCGGCTTCCGCACCGGCACGATGGCTTTCCTCAATTCGCGGGCCAGCGGAGCTCCGAAAAGAAATCCCCTCGACTCAACGGGGACGATGGCATCTATACCGGCGTTTTTATAACGCTCCACCAACACGGAAATAGTGTGGTCGAAGGCTTTGGCGTCGCCCAATAGCGGAGTGATGTCTTTGAAGAGTATCCCCGGCTCCGGAAAATCGGGCACATCTCTGATAAATCTCGTAAGGTCCATACGTTCTTTGATGCCGACATGTCCACCGGGGCTGTGGCGCCACATGACGGCGTTCGGTCCTTGATCAGTGGGATTTCGTGCCCAATGCCAGGCCGGAACCGGTGGCAGGGCCGTGCCTGGAAGTGTAGATTACGCCACACCCGCCGTCAAGATGACGGGCCTGAGGATAGATGTCGGCGGAATTCGTAAACCCTGGGCGTAAAATCAATTGACTTTCCCTGGGTGAATTTATATAATTTTAGATGGTTTCTGGTTACGAAATGGCCCCACGAATGCGGGGCTATTTTTTAGTGTCAGGCAAATGATTGCCGAGCCCGGAATCGGGAGCTTCGATGCCCCGGTGGCGCAACGGTAGCGCAGTCGATTTGTAATTGACAGGTTAGGGGTTCGAATCCCCTCTGGGGCTTTTAAAATCTAGTCCCGCTGGCGCAATGCCACGCGGCGTGAGGTACGGCGAGGCCGGGGTCAGATCAAGTGGCGCCCACACAAACACCCTCGATTGCACCCATACCGATTAACATGCGAAGATTCCCATGCCTGGAGGGGTGGGTGAGTGGTTAAAGCCACCAGACTGTAAATCTGGCGTCCGGAAGGGCTTCGCAGGTTCGAATCCTGCCCCCTCCACCAAAAATCCTGAGCGTCGCCGAATAGAGACGAGCAACGAAAATATCTACCAAAGCAAAATGGACAAAAGGCGCCGTTAATCTATCAGCCCAGATAGCTCAGCGGTAGAGCACGTTCTTGGTAAGAACGGGGTCGGCGGTTCAATCCCGCCTCTGGGCTCCAGTAAGAATCGGCCCTAAGAACAGGGCCAGAGCAATAGTAGTAGGGAGGACACCTAAGAGATGGCTAAGCAGCAATTTGACCGGAGCAAGGACCACGTAAATGTAGGCACGATCGGCCACGTGGACCATGGTAAGACTACCTTGACCTCGGCCATCACCAAGGTGTTGGCTGAAAAAGGTCTGGCCAAATACCTGGACATGGACAGCATCGACAACGCACCTGAAGAGAAGGCCCGTGGGGTAACCATCGCCATCGCCCACGTTGAGTATGAGTCGGAAACCCGGCACTATGCCCACGTCGACTGCCCAGGCCACGCCGACTATATCAAGAACATGATAACCGGAGCGGCCCAGATGGACGGCGCGATCTTGGTTGTAAGCGCCCCCGACGGCCCCATGCCCCAGACCCGTGAGCACATCCTTCTCGCCCGCCAGGTTGACGTGCCAAAGATCGTTGTGGCCCTGAATAAGGTCGACATGATGGATGACGAAGAACTCTTGGAGTTGGTGGAACTAGAGGTCCGCGACCTCCTGAACCGCTACGACTTCCCCGGAGATGACGCTCCCGTCGTCCGCGTCAGTGGCCTTAAGGCCCTGGAAGGCGACGAAGAAGCCGCCAAGGGGATCCTCGAATTGGTCCAGACCATGGACGATTACATCCCCATGCCTGAGCGCGTGATCGACCGGCCGTTCCTGATGCCCATCGAAGACGTGTTCGGCATCAAGGGCCGCGGCACCGTGGTCACCGGCAGAGTGGAGCGCGGCACCTTGAAGGTCGGTTCTCCCGTCGAGATCATCCGCTGGGGCGATGTCCGCGAGACCGTGGCCACCGGCCTGGAGATGTTCCATAAAAACCTGGACACCACCCAGGCAGGCGACGCCGTGGGCATCCTACTCCGCGGTGTTGACCGGGAAGAGGTTGAGCGCGGACAGGTTTTGGTCGCGCCGGGTACGATGAAGCCCTACACCAAGGCCGAAGCCGAGGTATACATCTTGAGCCGTGACGAAGGCGGACGGCACACGCCGTTCTTCTCGGGCTACAAGCCCCAGTTCTACATCCGGACCAGCGACATCACCGGCGAGTGCACCTTGCCCGAAGGTGTTGAAATGGTGATGCCTGGGGACAACGTAAAAATGACGATTGAATTGATGAGCCCGGTGCCCATCGAAGAGCAGATGCGCTTCGCCATCCGCGAAGGCGGACGGACCGTGGGATCTGGAGTTATCACCAAGGTGGTGTCATAAGTCATGGCCAGAAAAACAGCCGACGTCCGGCAGATCATCACCCTGCAATGCGGCGACTGCCGGGAGCGTAATTACACAACCACGAAGAACCGGCGCAACGACCCCAACCGGGTGGAGTTGCGCAAGTACTGTTCCAGGTGCCGCTCGCACAAGACCCACCGCGAAGTGAGGTAGACACCGATGGCTAGGGCATCAACTCGCAGTCAACGAATCGTGGCCCCCTCTGGGGGTGGGCGTGTCGGCCCCGTAGTTTTCCTGCAGGAGACCTATCAGGAACTGCGGAAGTCGATCTGGCCGAGCCGGGAAGAAACCGCGCGATTGACCTTAGTGGTCATTGTGTTGGCCATCGCCGCCGGATTCTTCTTGGGCGGACTTGACCGGGTTTTCGCCGAAACGTTCTCCCGAATCATCTTCCGCTAAAGAGATGTAACCCGGGGTGCGGTCTAAATAGACTGATATCAACGGGAATGAGGGGCGCCGGCCGGTGTTGCTCATTTCTGTTTGTCCCAGCATCGGATAATGCATCATGACTACAATTAATCCATTGGATACAGAAGAGACCCAAGGCCCCCGCTGGTATATCGTCCACACCTACTCCGGACAAGAAGACCTGGTGGAGAAGAACCTCCGCCTGCGTATTCAGAGTCTGGACATGCAAGACCGCATCAACGAGGTCTTGGTTCCCACAGAGGAAGAGGTGGTCTTCAAGGACGGCCAGCGCCGTTCGGAACGCAAGAAACTATTCCCCGGATATATCCTGGTCCAGATGACCATGGATGACGAAAGTTGGTACGCCGTACGCAACACGCCCGGCGTAACCGGGTTCGTCTCCACCGAAGACGAGCACGACAAGCGGCCCAAGCCGGTCCCTCTGGAAGACAAGCAGATGGAGGACATCCTCAAGCAGGTGGACTCAGACCCCACCCGTGTAAATATCGGCCTGGAACGCGGCGAGACCGTGCGGATCACCGAAGGGCCCTTCGTGGACTTCATCGGTTCCATCAACGACGTGGACGAAGGCAAGGGCAAGGTCCGTGTTATGGTATCCTTCTTCGGGCGCGAAACGCCCGTGGAATTGGATTTCCTCCAAGTGGAGCGCATCTAAGTCCATCTTTGCCTGAGCCGAGGCTCAGGCTGCTTCCCAGGCGAAAATCGATCGATAAAGTATCTGAAGGAGCCCCCGTTGGCGAAGAAAGTTAGGGCCATCATTAAACTGCAATTGGAAGCCGGAAAGGCGACCCCCGCCCCTCCGGTGGGTCCCGCTCTGGGCCAACACGGCGTAAACATCATGGGCTTCGTCAAGGAATACAACTCCAAGACCGCCACCCAGGCGGGGTCCATCATTCCGGTCCACCTCACCGTCTATGAAGACCGGTCTTTCACCTTTGTAACCCGCACGCCTCCGGCGTCGGATATGTTGCGCAAGGCCGCCGGGATCGAGAAAGGTATCTCTGAATTTCGCGAGGGCAGCGTCGGCAAGATCAGCAAACAGCAACTGAGGGAGATCGCCGAATCGAAGTTGGCCGACCTGAACGCAGGCGGCGTTGAGGAAGCGATGGCGATCATCGCCGGTACCGCCCGCAGCATGGGCATCGAAGTAGGAGAATAGCAACAATGGTCAAGCACAGCCGGCGGTTCAGCACCGTTGCAGAAAAAGTAGACCTCGAAAAGAAATACTTGCCACTTGAGGCCATGGAGCTACTGAAGGAAGTTTCCACCGCCAAGTTCGACGAGACCGTTGAGTTGCACATCAGGACCAACGTTGACCCGCGCCACGCCGACCAGATGATCCGTGGCGTCTGCAGCCTGCCCCACGGTCTGGGGAAGACCATCCGCGTGGTGGTGTTCGTCGGCGCGGAGGGCGCTGAAGCGGCCCGGGCCGCCGGAGCTGACTTCGTGGGCGAAGATGACCTGATCGAGAAGATCGAAGCAGGCTGGGACGACTTTGAAGTCGGTTTGGCCACCCCTCAGATCATGCCTAAGATCGGCAAATTGGGCCGTATACTGGGACGGAAGGGCCTCATGCCCAATCCCCGTTCCGGCACAATGGTCGAACCCCAGGACCTGCCCCGGGCGATCCAAGAAGCAAAAGGCGGAAGGACCGAGTACCGGACCGACCGCACCGCCATCATCCACTCCTCGGTCGGCAAGGTGAGTTTCGACGCCGACAAACTGGTGGACAACCTGGCAGCCCTATCAAGTGCTATAGTAAGGGACCGGCCGGACAGCATTAAGGGGCCATTCTTCCGGTCAGCCTACATCACGTCAACCATGGGTCCCAGCGTCTCGCTGGACCTCCCGGCGCTACAGGCGCTGGAATCGCCGGAATAACCCGGCGGCCGGCTTAACAAGCCGCTTCACAATCTAGTAATTAGCACGCCAAAGACAGCGGGTCCCCTTCGGGGGCTAAATGCGCAAGCCGCCCGTCCAGGCGCGACGGACAGTATCATCGGAGTAACCGACTCCCTGCGCCGCGTGCTTGGCGTAGGGAATTTTTCATTTCAATGGAGGAATGATTTGCCCACCCAGCAGAAGATAGACCTAGTCCAAGAAATCAAGGGCCGTTTGGAGCGCAGTTCCATCACGGTTACCACCAGTTATTCGGGCATCTCGGTGAACCAGATGGTTGAGCTACGCCGGGCCATGAAGGCCGGCGGCGTGGATTTCACGATCGTCAAAAACACACTGCTCGCTCTGGCCGCCGATGAAGCCCAAAAACCCCAATTGAAAGAGATTGTCCAAGGGCCAACAGCCATCGCCATCGGATATGAAGACCCAGCGGTAGCAGCTAAAGCCGTGGCGGATTTCGTCCGCACCGGCGGGTCCACGCTGGCCATCATAGGCGCCGTCATGGGGGACGGGGCCGCCATGTCCCCGGATGAAGTAAACAGGCTGGCTTCTTTGCCATCCAAAGCAATAATGCTGGCCATGCTGCTTGGCCAGATGCAGGCGCCCATCGCCCGCCTGCTCAGTGTCATGAACGGCCCTCTCCAGGGTTTTGGCAACGTTCTGCAGGCGCGGGTCCGCCAGTTGGAAGAAGAAGGTCCGGCCCCGGAACCAGAGGCTGCACCCGAACCTGAAGCAAGCGCTGAGCCGGAAGAGTCTGCCGAGGCAGAAGAATCACCCGCCGCCGAGGCTTCGACGGACGAAGGACCGGCTGCGGAAGCCCCCGAAGAGGCGCCGGTTGACGAAGCGCCCGCGGAGGAAGCTGCGGAAGACGCTCCGGCTGCCGAAGAACCGGCTGCGGAAGCCGCACCGGAACCGGAAGCTGCCGAAGAGGAAGCCACCGAGGAACCGGAAGCTGAGCCTGAAGCTGAACCGGAAACTGAACCGGAAGGCGAGGAAGAGGCAGAATAAATCCGGTCTCTTACGATCGTCAATCAAATCTAATTAACCAAAAACCTGAATAGCAAGAGAGGAGACATTTTGACCAAGGACGAGATCATAGAAGCGATCAAGCAGATGAACGTGGTCGAGTTGGCCGACGTAGTGAAGGCCCTGGAAGACGAGTTCGGCATCAGCGCCGCGGCCCCGGTGGCCGTTGCCGCCGCACCCGCTGACGGTGGCGCTCCGGCCGCCGGCGGCGCTCCGGCCGCGGAACAGTCGGAATTTGAGGTTAACCTCAAGGAGATCGGCCCCAACAAGATCAACGTCATTAAGGCCGTTCGCGAGGTCACTTCCCTCGGTTTGCGCGAGGCCAAAGAGTTGGTGGAATCCGCGCCTGCTTCGATCAAGGATGGCATCGCCAAGGAAGAAGCCGACGAGATCAAGACCAAGCTGGAAGAGGCCGGGGCCGCCGTCGAGGTCAAGTAACTCCTCGCCAGTATTCCCCGCATCCCCGTGTCCTAGGAGGACAGATTGGGCCGAAAAGACCGGGAGCGCTTCCAACGTTTGCGAGATAGCAATCCCGACTATGTTGGATACCGCGGACTGGATACGGTCGTAACCGTCCAGGCGCCGTCGGCCGCAACGGAGACGGTGGTCTGCTCGGTGTGCAACCGTAAGCGCAACGTGGCCAGCGATAGCCTCCCAGAGGACATCAGCACCTTCGTGTGCCTGAGGTGTCAGGAAGACAGCGGCGGTGACGCCACCTGATTTTTCAAGGCATCTCCCGAAGATCGACCTTAAGTCAGCTAAAAAGACCTCTCGGCAAAGAGAGGTCTTTTTTGTGGATCGGTAATCCGGAGCATGTTATCGGACGGTCGGTGAAATTAGCCGAGGCTGTATAGTAATCACCATTGGTTTACTAATCAATCGGATTGATGCCGCCAGTCAAGATTCGATCGCAACCTGGTTGCTTGACGAATTGGTTTCTGAGGGAGATTTGAAGAAGCTGCTATCGGAGTCAGGCGAAAAGCTTGTACGCTTAGCAGATGAAGCACTGGCCGAACATACGGCAGCCCACACCAAAGAACTAGACCCAGATAGGTTGTGAGATCGCGAACGACGGTCTCTTTCCGCCGGGCCTACAGCCAGCTTCCCCAAAATATCCAACGTAGGGCTCAAGAGGCTTACCGGCTCTTCGAAGAAAACCGTCGCACCCAAGACTTCGGTTCACGCAGGTCCACCAAACGAGACCCATATATTCCGCTGGATACGCTCACATACCGTGCGCTCGGAATTAGAGAAGGCGACCAGATAATCTGGTTTTGGATCGGGACCCACGGTGACTACGAGAGATTGCTTGGCTGAACGTTACGATTCCTCTAATGATCCACTACCGAAACGGCGGCAACTGCCCGTCTAGGAATTCATAGGCGCGGTTGAATTGGCTCTCCGGCCCGTATCCTTCTGATTCCGGTACGGAGATGACCTCGACATCCGGCGCCAGTCCGATTCTTCCCAGTATCTCGCCTGATGGGGCGTAACGACGGGACATCGGCATGTACAAGGCCGATCCATCGCTGAGTTCCACGAAGCCATAGGCGGAGGCGTCCCCAGCGGTAGTCACCCCGAACAGCGTCGCCCTTTCTGCGTCCTGCAAAGCCGCGGCCAAGATCTCCGCCTCGCGCGATGTCTGCCCGTTGACCAATACGATCATCAGGAGATCGTCCAGGTCCAGCCGGTCCTCGTTGGGGTCAATGGTGACTTCAGTGCGTCCACTGTTCTCGTCTTCCACATATCCGAACACCGTCCCCCCAGGCAGAAATTGTCCGGCAGTATCCTTCGCCGCTGCCGGTGAGCCGCCTGGGTTGGTCCGGATGTCTAGCATCAAGGCCAACATGTCGAACCGGTTCAGGGACTCCAAGGCGGAGAAAACCTGCTCGGCGGTGTTGTCGCGGAAGCGGGAGATACGTACGTATCCAATCCCACCGGGAATCAGTTGACTCGCCACTGATTGAAGTTCGATATCTCCGCGGAAGACTTCCAATGAGACGGGTTCTGCTTCTCCGTCCCTGATCAGTTCCAAGGCGACCTTCGTGCCCTTCGGTCCTGCCACCTGGTCGACTACTTCCTGAACGCTCTGACCCAGCACCGAAACGCCTCCCACCGCCGACACGATATCGCCCGGCAGGATTCCGGCGCTCTCGGCTGGGGAATCAGCGAAGGGGAACAGAACGATCATGCCATCTTGGGAGATCACTCTGGCGCCGATGCCCAGGTAGGTCCCTTCAATGCCGCCTTCCAGGCTTTCCTTGGCCAAGGGATACTGGGTGGCGTTCAGATACACGGACGAAGAATCACCCAGCCCGGCCAACATTCCCCCGACCGCCGTTTCGACGACCGTGGACGGGTCGAAATCGGGGTTCGACGCCTGGTAAAGTGCCATCGCTCGCCATAGGTCCAGCATCTCACCCGGTACATAGGCCGGAGCCTGGCCGCGCATCCGGCCGACATCGGTCAAGAATGGATAGGGAGTGATATCCAGCATCTCCATGACCCTGGCCATCGCTCCGGTAAGCACGGATTCGGGTTCCAGGGCCTCGGAACTAGCGTAATTCCGGTTGATCTCTTCCCAAGCCTCCCAGACAATCGCTAGACCATCAGAGGTCTTCTCGGGAGAATCTTCGGCGGCCGAAGATGAAGAGCAGGCCGCCAACGCGAGAATAATCAGCAGAACGGCGGCGAAGGCGATGAAACGAGGGAAGGATCTACGGTAGAACGGTAGTTTTTGCAACATATATTCTTGAATACGGATGTGCCTTGGCGGCGGGTTTTCGAGCGTCAAGGTTGCGGCCGGTTAATTGTATCAGAAGGGCCAAGATTCCTTGCCTGACAGATGGGGCCATCACACCGGCATTGCCAGCGGTTAACGTGCCTAGTACACTTAGCATAACGTCTAATTACGGCGTAGCTAGAACCAAAATCCCCCAGAGAATCAGGAGCCGGAAACATGATTAAAGTCTCGGTCTTATATCCCAACGAAGAGGGGAAGAAATTCGACCACGGGTACTGGACGACCACCCACCTAGAACTGGTACAAAGTCTGCTTGGCCCAATGGGCCTGGTGAACGGCGAGATGGAAAAAGGGGTGTCTGGCACCGACCCTAATGCACCGGCGCCATTCGTAGCGGTAGCCCACCTCTACTTCAACACCACCGAAGAGGTCCATGAGGCGTTCAAGACTCATGGCGGAGCAATCATGGGTGACATCGCTAATTACACTGATATCAAACCCCAATTCCAGATCAGCGAAACTCTACTCTGATCGT
>Ga0208748_1000037_pt1 | contig 60313 bp, 53 predicted proteins | sample Knorr_S7_td_Bott_FD_185599 | JGI IMG/M metagenome (GOLD analysis project Ga0208748, IMG submission 185599) | Marine microbial communities from Southern Atlantic Ocean transect - Knorr_S7_td_Bottom_ad_4513_LV_A (SPAdes) (version 2) | ecosystem: Environmental > Aquatic > Marine > Oceanic | place... | reverse complement strand
GAAAAATTCTGTTTCCAAATCCAGCGAAACTTCCGCTTCAATCCCTCATTTAGACACACTCCGCTGGCGCAGTATCGGCCCTTCACGCGGAGGCCGTGTGGTGGCTGTGGCCGGAGATCCAGTTAATTCACAGGTCTTTTATTTTGGCGCGGCTGCGGGTGGAATCTGGAAAACCGTGGACGGGGGCACCTATTGGGAAAATGTTTCAGATGGTTTTTTGAAAAGTGCGGCAGTGGGAGCATTATGCGTTGCGCCTTCCGACAACAATGTAATTTATGCCGGCATGGGAGAATCAACCATCCGGATTGATGTATCATTCGGAGACGGAATTTACAAATCCACCGATGCAGGAAAAACATGGAAAAATATCGGACTCCAGAAAACAAGGCATGTCAGCGAAATTCGTGTTCATCCGGAAAATCCTGATTTGCTTTATGTCTCCGCCTTCGGTGACGCTTTTGGAACAAACAAAGAAGCGAGCCTGACTAGAGGAATTTTCCGTTCCAAAGACGGAGGAGAAAACTGGGAACAAATTCTTTTCCGCAGTGAAAAAGCGGGTGCCATCGATTTGAGTATGGATCCTAACAATCCCAGAATTCTCTATGCATCATTTTGGGAAGCATACAGAAATTTTTGGAGCATGAACAGCGGCGGTCCAGACAGCAGCCTTTACCGCACAACAGACGGCGGGGATTCGTGGACAGAAATTACCAACAACCCTGGACTTCCAAAGGGTACAAAAGGGAAAATCGGCATCAGTATTTCTCCTGTAAAAAGCGGACGGATCTGGGCTATTATTGAAGCAGAAGAAGCCGGACTTTACCGCTCAGATAACGGAGGAGAAAGCTGGGTTAAAACTTCCGGCAACCGCGATTTGATCCACCGACCCTGGTATTATTGCCACGTTTTTGCTGACCCTCAACACGCCGATACTGTTTATATCACCAATCTGCAAATGTGGAAATCAACCGACGGCGGAACTAATTTTTCTGAAATCACCACACCGCACGGAGACAATCACGACCTCTGGATTGACCCAAACAATACACAGCGCATGGTTCAGGGCAACGACGGTGGAGCTTGTGTTTCTTACAACGGCGGCGATACATGGTCTACGATTTATAACCAGCTCACCGCGCAATTTTATCGTATCGACATTGACAATCAGTTTCCTTATCGGGTTTATGCCACGCAACAGGACAACACGAGCATCAGTGTTCCGAGTGCCAGCTCTTACGGTGCAATTACACTTCAGGAAAGTACTTTTCCCGGAACCGGTGAAAGCGGATTCATTGCGGTTAAACCCGATGATTCCGATATCGTTTACATCGGTGCGGTCGGGAGTTCCCCCGGCGGCGAAGGCGCGCTTCAGCACTACAACCACAAAACAAAACAACTACGGCTCGTCAATATCTGGCCCGAAGAAAAATACGGTTGGGCTCCTAAAGATTTGAAATATCGCTTTTCCTGGACATTTCCAATTGCCTTTTCTCCACATGATACCGGAACAGTCTATGCTTGCGGAAACCATGTTTTCCGGACAAAAAACGAAGGTCACAGTTGGGAATCAATCAGTCCGGACTTGACACGCGCAGACGAGAGTAAGCTTCAAATTTCCGGCGGTTTGACCATTGACAGCAGCGGTGCAGAACACTACGCGAGTATTTCAACTTTTGCGGAATCGCCACACCAACCCGGAATTTTCTGGACCGGCAGCGATGACGGCTTAGTTCATACTTCCCGGAACGGCGGAAAAACCTGGCAAAATATTACGCCGAATGAACTTCCGGAATGGTCTTACATTTTCTGCATTGAAGTTTCCGTGCATGATCCGGAAACCATTTTTCTTTCGGCAACACGCTACAAACTGAATGATTACCGACCCTTGCTTTTCAAATCAACAAACGGTGGTAAAAAATGGAGTTGTATAAACGGTGACTATCCGGAAAATGAAATCAGCAGGGTTATCCGCGAAGATCCAACTTGTCCGGGTTTGCTATTTGTTGGTGCTGAAACCGGAATTTTTATGAGTTCCAATTCCGGAAAAAACTGGCAGAAACTTGGAGGAAACTTTCCGGTTGTTCCGGTTTACGATATGAAAATTAAGCAGGATGATTTGGTCGTCGGTACACACGGACGCTCTTTCTGGATTCTGGATGACCTGACTCCGCTGCGGAAATTTGCGAGTAAATCTTCCGGAAGCAACAAAGGAACTTCCGGAGGCATACAGTTTTTCCCGCCACGTACAACCTTCCGACGCACCTTAAACTGGAGCGTAAATCTGTTTCTCGGAGACGGAAAAAACTACAGTCCGGATTTTGGTTTGCCCGGAACTCATTATCAGGAGACTACACCGGATGGAGAAAAACGATTCCGATATTTGGATATGGGCGAGAATCCTCCGGAAGGTGTGATTGTGAATTATTTCCTGGAGTCAGAACTAAAACAGCCTCTGGAGTTAGTAATTTTAGACGACGACGGTAAGGAAATTGAACGCTTTTCTAGTAATTTATTCGATTCTGACCCTAAAGATAAAGACAATAAAGAAGAAGAAAAACCGAGCTTGCCGACTAAACTTGGCTTCAACCGTTTCGTATGGAATATGCGCTACCCCGGACCTGAAATCAAAATTGATAAGGCGCTGGAAAAACCTGGTTATAAACAGTTGGGACGCATCGCGCCATTTGGTGGAGGCTCCAGCGGAGGTCCAGTTGCGCCTCCCGGAAACTATCAAGTTCAGTTAAAAACAGGAAAGACTGAAATTACTCATTCATTTGAAATCATTAAAGATCCACGTTTAAAAACAACTGCTGAGGATTTTGCGGAACAATTTAATCTATGGACTAAAATCAGAGACAAAGTTTCAGCAACAAACTTCGCGATCAACAAAATCCGGAGAATCAACCATCAAATTACAGCATTACTGGCACGCGAAATATTCAGCAATTCTGCTGCTGAAAAGAAAATAACAGAAGTTCGGAAAACGGCGGAAACGCTCCGGGAAAAACTCAGCAAGATTGAAAATCAATTGACGCAAAACCAATATGAAACTCCTTCTGATCGGTTGCGTCATCCCACCATGCTCAAGGAAAGAATGGAAGCTTTAGTGAGTGTAGTTTCAGTTTCTGATGCCTCTCCTCCCGAACAGGCACATGCTGTTTATGAAAACTTGAGCAGTAAAATAGACGATCAACTTGCGCTGTTGAGCAAGCTCGAAAAACAAGATTTGCCGCGAGTTAACAAACAGATTGAACAAGCCGGAATTCAAAAACTGCAGGGTTAAGATGCTTGGCGTTACCGGTTTGCTCAAAATCTCTGCGGCAGATTTCATTGTCCGTACTGCCTATCAAATGGGCAAGACTCCGCTGCTGCCGCTCTTCGCCGCGAGCCTGGGTGCGAATGCCACTTTTTTGGGTTTGATAGTTTCTGTCTCAACTTTGACCGGAATGTTGCTCAAACCAATCTTCGGTTTCCTCTCCGACCGTTGGGGGCGCTGGATTTGGCTGTTAGCTGGAACACTGCTTTTTGCCGGAATTCCATTCCTTTATCCATGGGTAACGACTCCCGAAGAATTACTAATTTTACGTCTCATCCACGGATTGGCCACTGCGATTTACGGCCCTGTTACAATTGCATGGGTCATTGAGCAGGATCAAAAAAACGGAAATTCCGCTCGAAACCGCGCCGAACGTTTGGGCTGGTTCGGTATGGCTCGAAGCGGTGGATACTTGCTGGGTCCAACGATTGCCGCAGCACTTTTATTGGTCTTTGAACCCTCAACCGTTTTTACGCTCATTGGCCTTTTGAGCTCCACTGCTTTGTTGCCCGTACTCTTACTAAAAAGAACCGAACCTCCAAAAACATCCTGCGTTACCTTTCGTCAACAAACAAAATCCGCATTCCGGGCCGGAATCAAAACTCCAGAGCTTTGGTTGGCGGGTAGCCTTGAATGTGTAGTCTATCTCGGAATTTACGCCACCAAAACTTTTTTGCCGCTCTATGCGCTGGAAAGAGGAATATCTATTTTGTGGGTTGGACTTTTCTTTTCGGCTCAGGAATTAATCCATTTGATCGCACGTCCACTTGGAGGTCGATTGAGTGACCGTTTGGGTTATCTCCCCATCGCTGCTTCCGGAATGCTACTGGCCGCTTTTGCAATGGGACTGATACCCCTGGTGCAAAGTCCTTTCGGCCTACTCATGCTCGCGCTTGGTTTTGGACTTTCGCAAGCGCTGATCTTTCCGTCAACCCTTGCTCTCTTTGCAAAAAAAATGGATGCGCGTCACACCGGAACAGGTGCCGGAATGATTGGTGCTTTAAAAAATTCTGCTAAAGTCACCGGTCCAATTCTCGGAGGATTGCTGATACATTGGCAAAATTATTCCTGGATGTTTTGGAGTATGGCGCTGTTACTTGCTCTCTGGAGCTTTGGTTTGCTGGTGAATATACTAAATGAAAGAACATCAACTCGTCAAAGCGAGTATGGATCAGTTTTTACCGTTAGTCCGTAAAATTAATGTTTTTAAAAATCTCGACAAATCTTTAAATAATTGTAACATTCAACATATCAACTAAATCCCGCAAACAGCCATTTCAACGTAATGCCAGATAGTTTTAAAAACCAAATCAAAGCTGCTGAAATCGTTCTGCCGTGTTCGGAATTAGACACTACGCTAGAGTTTTTCACAGAGAAACTTGGGTTCAGAATAAACGCTATCTTTCCAGCGGATGCCCCGGAAGAGTCCGTGATCAGCGGACATGGCATACGAATCCGGCTGAAAAAAGGTGATACCGGCTCTCCGGGAAGATTACGCCTGCTTTGCCGGAATCTGGCCAATTTTGCGGATGGTGAAACCAAACTAACTGCACCAAATGGTACAAAAATCGAACTAGTTGAGGCAGACCTTCCGCTGGTCCTGCCACCAGAACAACAGTCATTTGTCTTGAACCGGATCAGTGGTGAGGCTGTATGGCAAGTCGGTCGAGCAGGAATGCAGTACCGGGACCTCATCCCGGATCGACAGGGCGGACGCTTCATTGCCTCTCACATCCGCATACCAAAAGGAGGACTGGTTCCGGATTATGTCCACTTCCACAAAATTCGTTTTCAAATGATCTACTGTTACAAAGGCTGGGTACGTGTGGTCTATGATGATCAGGGGCCTCCGTTCGTGATGCATGCCGGAGACTGTGTTCTGCAACCTCCGGAAATACGTCACCGTGTACTGGAAAGTTCACCCGGACTGGAGGTAATTGAAATCGGCTGTCCAGCCCAACACGAAACCTGGGCCGACCCGGAACTTGACTTACCAACAGCGGAAGTACGACCCAAGCGTAATTATGGAGGTCAGCACTTCGTTTTCCACCAAGTATCTCAAGCTGAGTGGAGAACCTGGCGAATTGATGGTTTCGAATTTAGAGATACCGGAATCGGAAAAGCTACAAAAGGGATGGCAGGAGTGCGGATTGTTCGCCCCTTGAAAGTTGCCAAACCACAAGAATGTAGACATAACGGAGAATTTTGCTTTTTGTTTACACTGGAAGGTGGAGTCACACTCACCTGCGAGGGACACGGTTCCCAAAGGCTAGAGCCCGGGGATTCCTGCGTGATCCCTGCCCAGCTACGTCACTCCCTCACAGAATGCTCGGACGATCTGGAGTTACTGGAAGTGATACTTCCCGCCAACCAAAAAGCATACCTTTCAGCTTTACCAATGTAAGCTGACCCCAAAAAGTAAAAATCAATTTCTCAGAACCGTATTTTGCACCCTCTTGTTCACAAGTGTCTTGCCAAGCTATTGAATAAAAGCGTAACATGGAGATTTCGTTTTTAATATAAAAACACTGATACACAGAAAATAAAAAATTAATGACAACATTATATTCAGGCGGATTGGTATTTGACGGCAAGGGGAATTTGCTGGAAAATCATGGAGTATTAGTAGATGGCGAACGGATTTCCAGCATTGCGCCCATCGGAGAATTTGAAGGCTTCAGCGATGAAGTAATTGACACAGCAGGCGGAACACTTTTGCCGGGGTTGATCGACTGTCACGTCCATCTTGTTTATTGCGGAGAGGCTGACCCAAAGTCGTATTTGCTTAAATCAAGTCCAGGACAAATTGTGATGAACGCATTCGAAAATGCCCAGAAAACTTTGCGTAGCGGCGTTACTGCAATCAGGGATTTAGGTGGGCGCGATTATTTGGAATTTGCCGTGCGTGATGCCTGCAATTCTGGTAGACAGCTTGGTCCAACAATTATGGCCGCAGGTAAAATGATCTGCATGACAGGCGGACATGGAAATGCTTTTGGTAGAATTGCGGATGGACCGGATGAAGTTTTGAAAGCAGTGCGAGAGCAAATTCATGCAGGTTCAGATGTGATCAAGTTGATGGCCACCGGTGGTGTAATGACACCAAGAGTTAATCCGGAAGACGCTCATTATACTGAGGAAGAATTGCGAGTCGGAGTCAATGAAGGACATCGTTTTAACCGCACATGCGCAAGTCACGCACAAGGATCAGCCGGGATTTTGAATGCTGTTCGAGCCGGAATGGATTCGATTGAACACGGAATTTTCATGACTCAGGAATGTCTGGAAGCCATGCTGGAACGCGGCACTTATTTGGTACCGACACTTGCGGCAGTCAACAATATTTATCTCAATCGAGACAACGGGATTCCGGAATTTATTGTGGAAAAAACAATCCGTGTCCGTGAACGTCACCATCAGTCAATTAAAATGTTTTATGAAGCCGGCGGTAAAATGGCAATGGGAACCGATGCGGGAACACCATTTAACGTCCACGGTGACAACAGTCAGGAATTGCAGTACATGGTTGATCTTGGTATTTCTAACAGTGATGCGCTTAAGATTTCAACTGCAAATGCTGCGGACTTGATGGGAATGGAAAACCGGGGGAAGATTCGCAAAGGAGATTTTGCCGACTTGCTGATTGTTTCTGGAAATCCGCTGGAAGATATTTCGGCGGTTTCAAACAAAGAAAATCACCGTTGTGTAATTAAAAATGGTTCATTAGTATAATTTAATTGAGTTGTTAAAGGAGTAAAATGGGAGTGATTAAAGAGATTGAACAATTTCATGCCGAAATGACAGAATGGCGACGTGACATTCACCGGCATCCCGAATTGAAGTATGAGGAAAATCGTACTTCAGATTTAGTCGCGGAAAAGCTTCATGAATTTGGGATAGAAATTCACCGGGGACTCGCTAAAACCGGAGTTGTGGGCACAATCCGCAATGGCGACGGACCGTCGATTGGTCTCCGCGCGGATCTTGATGCTTTGCCTTTAGAGGAAAAAAACACTTTCAAACATGCTTCCAGCAATCCCGGCAAAATGCATGCCTGCGGTCACGACGGACACACCGCGATGTTACTCGGCGCGGCAAAATATTTAGCCTCCAGCAAGAATTTCAAAGGCACAGTTAATTTTATTTTTCAGCCTGCTGAAGAAGGTGGCGGTGGTGGTGAATTGATGATAAAAGAAGGTCTGTTTGAAAAATTTCCGGTTGATTCAGTTTATGGTTTACACAACTGGCCGGGAATGCCTGCCGGAACTTTTGGAGTTGGTGCCGGACCAATCATGGCGGCGGCAGATTTATTTGATTTAACCATAAACGGACGCGGCGGACATGCTGCTCTGCCGGATCAATGCATCGATCCGATCGTGATCGCGGCACAAGTCGTAAGCGCTCTGCAAACCATTACGAGCCGCAACACTCATCCGGTTGATTCTGTTGTGATCAGCGTCACACAGATCCATGCAGGTGACGCCTACAATGTCATTCCGGACAGTGTGCGGATGCATGGAACTGTACGAACCTTTCTTCCGGAAACACGCGACAAAATTCCCTCGTCCATGTTACGTGTAGCAGAAGGTGTCTGCGCAGCCTACGGGGCAACTTGCGAACTTAACTACAAGACCGGTTATCCGGCAACAATCAACGCAGTTCCGGAATCAGAAATTTCCGCAAAGGCAGTTGTTGATTTGCTCGGTGAAGACAAAATTATCCGTAATCCGACACCCAGTATGGGAGCTGAAGATTTTTCCTACATGCTGCAGGCACGTCCGGGATGTTATGTTTGGCTGGGGATCGGTCCCGGAAAAGGAGAATTCGGCTGTATGCTGCACAGTTCTCACTATGATTTTAACGACGATGTATTGCCAACCGGAGCCAGTTACTGGGCGACATTGGTAAAAAACGAACTTCCCGCTTAACAAAAATAAATTACACACAAATATTATGGAAATAAAAGGCACAATTAAAAAAATATCAGAAACTGTTCAAATCTCGGATCGCTTTCGCAAACGTGAATTTGTGGTAGAATACGCAAGCAATCCGGAATATCCACAACCCCTCCAGTTTGAAATGGTACAGGACCGCTGCGAATTGCTGGATTCTTTTAAAGAAGGACAGCAAGTTGAAATCTCTTTCGACTTAAGAGGACGCGAGTGGACCAATCCACAGGGACAAGTAAAATATTTTAACTCCCTCCAGGCCTGGAAACTCGTTGCTGAACAAAGTTCGGCAAATCCTCCTTCACCAACTAAACCGGCCCAAGCCGGATCCGGTCCGACACCTCAGGAACAACCCGGCTGGCTGGAAAATGAAACCTCAGACGATTTGCCATTTTAAGCACTTTTTCCTTCTGCTAGTCTCTGCCACAACAACACTCATCAAAACAGTAAATGTTAGTCATTTTAAATCCGGACTCAGACGAATCCAGTGAAGAATATAAACTTACGTGGAAACATCTTCGCAGCTTGTCAGAAATACGTTTAAAAAAACACAAAGTACAAGGCAGAGGGCAAGGTCTGACAGAAATATACCTAATTGGAAATACGTCCAAAATAAACCAGGAAGAAATCGAATCCCTTCCCGCCGTGGAGCGTGTGGTCAGGATTTCTCATGATTTCAGAATTCTGGGACGTCACTCGCAAGAAAAGGGTTCAATTGATTTTGAATACAACGGAGTTCATTTTAACCAGGACAGCTTTCACATTTTCGCCGGATTATGCGCAGTTGACAACCCAAAAAATGTTGAGCGAATGTTGCGGGCGTTGCAGGAAAATGGGCAGGTTTGTACCAGAATGGGAGCCTATAAACCACGTACAAATCCTTATTCTTTTCAGGGACATGGAAAGGAATGTCTGCCCTATGTTTTTGAATTGGCAGGCAAATATGGACTCAAAGTGGTTGCCATGGAAGTAACACATGAATCACACATTGCGGAAATTGATGCTTGTCTGGAAAAACTGGGAAGACCGACAGGCGTGATGTTGCAAATTGGTACACGCAACACGCAAAATTTTGAGTTGCTTAAAGCAGTCGGGCGGCAGCATACGTACCCTGTTTTACTCAAACGGGGTTTCGGAATTTCGTTGAACGAGTCTCTCAATGCTGCTGAATACTTGGCCAGTGAAGGAAACAACCAAGTCATTTTTTGTTTGAGAGGCATGAAAACATCATTCAATGCTCCACACCGCAACATGGTTGATTTTGCGCATTTACCAATAGTAAAACGTCTGACACGTATGCCTGTTTGTATCGACCCTTCGCATTCAGTTGGTACAAGAGAAGTTTCTCCTGATGGAGTTTTGGATGTTTTGCATTCTACTTCGCAGGGAATTATCGCCGGTGCGAATATGGTGCTGGTTGATTTTCATCCTTCACCCTCGGAAGCCCTGGTGGATGGTCCACAGGCATTGACTCTGGATGAGTTGCCAAAGTTTATTGAAGACGCAAGAATTTCTCGGGAAGCATATAAACAGCGGGTTGCCCTCTGGGAAAAATAATTGACTTAATCTACTGTTTTCTACAAAGCACCTAAATCCGATTTAGATACTCTGCCTCCTTCCGGCCTTTTTCTTCATCGACAAAATAGAAAAGTCCGGCACCAATCACAAACAGAATTATTATTGAGGCAATACTCCAGCGAGAAGCCTCTTGACCAACCGCAATAATTTGTTCGGCGGTAGGAGAATCCGGCATCAGTACATTCCGCATCATTAAGCCGACTACTCCCATCAATGCCGGTCCGATAATCGCGGCAAATTTACCGAGCATATTGTAAAATCCGTAATATTCTGCTGCCTGATTTTTTGGAATCAAGCGTGAATAATAGGAACGACTCAAGGCCTGTATGCCTCCCTGCACCAAACCTATCACCACTGCCAAAACATAAAACTCATATTTTTCTCGCATCATCGTGCCCCAGATTGTCACAGCAATATAAACCCCTATTGCCAAAAATATAGACGGCCGGACACCCCAACGCTCTCCTAAACGGCCAAAAATTAAAGCTGCAGGGAAACCTACAAACTGTACTATCAACAGGGCAACAATCAAATCATTGGATTCAAAACCGATCGATATTCCATAATCCACCGCCATCTTGATGATCGTATCCACACCATCAATATAAAACCAATAAGCCAGTAAAAACAACATCACAGTCTTTAGATGACGAATTTCCTGAAAGGTTTTAAAAAGTTGCTTAAATCCAGCTCTTACTGAACTTCCCTGAATCTGCTTTTTTCCAGTTTCAGGTTCCGGAACCCAGAATATTGTAATCAGTGTAAAAACTCCCCACCAAAGCGCAACACTCACAAATGACCAGCGAACCGCTTCACCGGCATCAGCAAGTCCGAAGATTGCGGGTTGCAAGGTCATGACAACATTGAGCAAAAACAGGAGACCTCCGCCCAGATAGCCCATGGCAAAACCCAAGCTGGAAACGGAGTCAACATTTGATTCATCAGAAACACTGGGTAATAGGGAATCATAAAAAATATTTGCGCCGGAAAAACCGATCACTCCCATCACATAAACGAAAACCGCCATCATCCAGTCACCTTTTTCTACCAGAAAAAGTCCGGCTGTCATCAGTACTCCAAGGTAGGCAAAGAAAATCAGAAATTTTTTCTTCAAAGAACCACGATCAGCAATTGCTCCCAGAACTGGTGCCATCAAGGCGACAAGCAAACTGGCAATCGAGTTTCCGAATCCAAGCATGGCCGTACTCTGATTAACGTCTGTGCCGATACTCCAGTATTGTTTGAAAAAGATTGGAAAAAAACCTGCCATAACAGTGGTGGCAAATGCTGAGTTTGCCCAGTCATACATGGCCCAGCCCCAGATCAATTTGCGTTCCTGTTTCATATTATTTCCTCACTTTCGAACTTCAATTAATTGATTTCAGAAGGTTCAGGAGACTCAAGATTTTCTTTTACTTTTTGCTGAATCAGCTTAGAAATCTCGAGTGCTTCATCGTTCGTCATTTCGATAGCGGTGACGTGGTGCATCCTGCCGTCCACTGACTTAAGAGCCAGCAAAACTCCGGTGGGACACGTCCCAACTTCCAACTCCATTTTTGCCATGATTTAACTCCGTGTAATTTTTAAAGCAAAATGAAAAAATGTTCCGAGGATTCTGACGAGATTCAAGTTTTTTTACAAGCTGAAACAAAAGTATCTTTCAATTCTTTGAGAAATTTGTTTGATTCTGTTAAAGTTGTACACATCTTCAAACTCACTTTTCAGCATGGAAAATGCTAATTCATGGATAACGACTTTTATTTACTTTCTGCCCATTCGTCCTGCATTGAAGGCATTACCCTGACCAAAAGAAATCAACATGTCCATATTACAAACGACAACGTTGGTTTTTCGGAGCTGAAAGAAACAAATTCCGGAAAAGCAAACGGCACAGAATCTGAGCTTTGGGTTAAGCCGATTGGAGAATTTTTGGATCGTCAGCAATGGAAGGATCATGCGATTGCTTTTCTGCTTCCTGCAGAAGATGTGACTTTTCGCAAAATTACTTTTCCATTTCAGGAACGAAAAAAAGTGGAACAAGCGCTGCCTTTTGAACTTGAAGAGGAATTGATGGGTGATTTAGCGGATTCTGCATACAGCGTGCAGGTTCATCCGATGTCAGCACAAAATTCGGAGGCCCTGGTTTTGTTGATGGGACGCGATCGTTTGCAGCAGTTGCAGCAACTTTGTCTGGAACGAGACTTGTTAATCCGCAACATAGATTGTTCCGCTTACGCCCTTTTTCGCGCAAAGCAAAATGAAATTTCTCTGCTGCCTGAAACTCAGGAATTATATCAAATTTATCTTGGCGGCGATGAGGCATTCGTGAACACAATCCGTGACGGACGCCTGGATGAAATCAAGATTTTTCCCAACCGTATTCCGGAAATTCTTCAGCAACACTTTCCAAATACGAAAAATTCACTTCCTTCATTCCTGCAAAGTTTCGCCAGAGTTTCGGATGGTGAAGATCATGCGGATAATGATTCCGCGCATGCTGAAGCATTTGCTCAACTCAAAGAAGAATTAAGCTGGTTATGTGCGCAGCTCACCCTTCATTTGAGGATAAAAAATTACAGCTCCGAAAGTCAAATTGAAATGCATGGAATCTTTGGTCCAGTAATAAAGTGGGATGGCGTAATCTTCCGGACACGAGCGTTTCCTTTGCCTGAAGCAAAAACATTTGCTGAGAGATCTGGAGAAAGTTTAAGCTTTTCCGTACAACCTGAAGCTGAGATAAATGATAATTTCACACCACTTCCGCAGCTTGAAACCAAGTCTCCGGATACACTTGAAGAATTGATGGTGGAGGCAAAACAGCGGGAAGACTCCGATGAAAAAACACAAAAAGATATTCCGGATGCAAATCTAAATGCCGATGATGAAATGGAGGAGGATTTGAATTCAGCAAGTGAGCTGGCTTCAATCGACCCGCATTCATCTCTGCTTGCTCTGTTGGAAAGGAAACATTGGGGAATACTGGGTGAGTTACGTAAAAATGCTGAAATATTTCTGGAACCACACCGTTTGAGCCTCTACCACGAAAGCACTCCGTGGAGGCGCTTTTTACGTCGAAATCGCGGTGCCGTCGCGGTAGCCGCAAGTTTCATGATAATTATTTTTGCAAGTTTCATCTGGCAAACAAGCACTAAATTGGATTTGCTTCAGCAGGACATTGCACGGACTGAACGCTTGGTACAAGCAGAATTGCGACGCGTCTTACCCCAAACTTCTGCTTCCGGTGTCAAGGCAATGCTGATAGAACTGCAGGAAAAAATTACACGCCGAAAAGACTATATTGAAAACAGTAAAAGATTTGAAAAACGCGACTATTTTAATTTGAAATTTCTCAAAAATATTTCCGCTCTACTGGATGTAGACGCACCTTTTCAAGTGGACAGTTTAGAATATGCACCAGAACGTTTTTCGCTCAGTGGTACAATTGACAGTTATGATCGACTCCAAATTCTTAAAAATAATTTGAAAGAAATTGAAGAATTTAAAGACAAAAACATCATTGAAAGCAACCGTAAAAGTCCGGAAGGAATTGTTTACAGAATTTCAATTGAATTAAAATAAGCACTAACTTTTTAACTATTTTTCCCCTCACGTGAAATTAAGTACAAAGAACATCCGGAAACAACGTCCCACTTTAAACGGAAGCGGACAAGGCTATTTCACTCAGCCCACAGTTTACAAAAATCAACTCGTCTTTGTCTGTGAAAACGACTTGTGGCAAGTTCCACTTGAAGGAGGCCGAGCCCAACGCTTGACCAGTGCCCGCAGTGAAACTCATTCGCCTTCATTTTCTCCAGACGGACACTGGATCGCCTGCTGCACCATGGAAGAAGGTGAACATGACGTTTATTTGATGGAATCCAGCGGAGGCCCACTCCAGCGTTTGACTTGGTTAAACAGCGTGACACATATCGTGGGTTGGTCTCATGACGGACAATATATTTGGTTCCGCAGCACACACGAAGCTGTTCACAGTCGAGGCAGCGACGCTTGGCTTTTTCAGGTTTCTCTCAATGGCGGACCTGTGGAACGCCTGCCTTACGGTCCGGCAATGACCGTGGATCAGCAGTTGGGCGGAAAAAAAGGAATCGTGCTGGGACGCAACACCCTGAATAATTCTCGCTGGAAACGCTATCGTGGTGGAATGACTGGTGAAATCTGGGTTGACGCACAGAATACAGGAAATTTTAAACGCCTATTTCGCGAGCTAAAAGGAAACCCTGTACGCCCGTTTTGGTTGGAAAAACGGCTCTGGTTTATTTCAGATCACGAAGGAGTCGGCAATTTGTTTTCATGTACTGCACAAGGAAAAGAATTACGTCAGGAAACTTTTCAAAAAGAATATTACGTACGTTTTCCGGTAACAGATGGAAGCACACTCGTTTATCACGTTGGCGGTGAATTATGGAGACTTGACCCGCAAGAAAATGCTTCTCCTGAAAGGGAACATCAAATAAACATTGGATGGCACTCGACAAAAACACGTTTGCAGCGTCGCTTTTTTTATGGTGACACATACTGGGAAGAAACCATGCTCCACCCGCAGGGTCACGAAGTTGCCCTGACGGCTCGTGGAAAATTATTTTCTATGCCGCTTTGGGAACAGGCAGTGCGGCAACATGGTATTCGTGACGGTGTCCGTTATCGTTTGCCATGCTGGTTGCCAAACGGAAATTTGGCGGCAATTTCAGATGCATCTGTGGTTCAAAGTAAAACAAAAAAACTTTCTTCGATAGAAGAGCAACTCGATGTCTTTGGGGATTTTCCTTCTGAAATACCAGTTTGTTCACACAAGCTGCCACCCGGACGTATGCAGGAAATAGCAGTTTCACCACGGCATCCTCATCTGGCGCTGACTACAAGCCGGATGGAACTTTATTTGATGAATGCGGAAACAGGACGGATCTATAAACTTGATGACTCAAAAGTCCGCGAAATCCGTGAAATTGTTTTTTCTCCTGATGGAAGATGGTTGGCTTACACAAAATACTTGAGTTTAGAATTAACGGCTATATTCCTGCTTGACCTCAAACCTTCTGCAAAAGGGAAACGCATAAAACCTGCTGAGCCGCTTCAAATCACTCAACCTGTACGCTACGATTTCAGTCCTGCTTTTGATCCGGAGGGGCGCTGGCTGTATTTTCTTTCATCCAGAACATTCAACCCCATTTGGGACACTGTCCAAACCGGAACCTCATTTTCACGTTCGATGAAACCGTATCTTTTAACACTGAAAAAAGATACTCAAAATCCTTTTGTACCAAAACCGCATGCTCCTGGACGGGAAATGGGAGAAGCTGCCGGAAGGGGTGGAAATCAAGAGATACAGCATGCAAAAGCATTAAAAGATCAAAAAATTCCTGAACAAAAAATTCTCTCAGTTGAAATTGATTTGGCAGGAATTGCGGATCGAATTGTCGAATTTCCTGTTTCAGAAGGAGTCTATGAACAAATAATTGGTCTTTCAAACAAAGTTATTTTTAGCGAATTTCCACTCGCTGGAACCTTCGACGACTTAGGAACAGAAGATGATGTAGAAAGGGATGATGGAATTTTATGGATTTACGATTTTGAAAAACAGGAAATTGAAACCATAGTCGATCATGTCGGTTTTGTACAAACGTCCGAAGCAGATGATTCCGAAAATTCTTCGCGCACCATGCTTTACAGTTCCGGCGAACAATTACGGGTTTTGGAGGCCGGAGTTCCTGTTCAGGATGAGAATAAAGCTGATAAACATTTTTCGCGCAAAAGTGGCTGGCTTGATTTGAGCCGTATCCGAATTTCGGTGCAGTATCAGGAAGAGTGGGCTCAAATGTTTCAGGAATCATGGCGTCTGCAAAAAGAATTTTTTTGGACTGAGGACCTTTCAGGTGTTGATTGGGAACGTGTTTACCAACGCTATGCCCGTTTACTGCCAAGGATTGGTTCGCGCTCCGAACTATCTGATTTAATATGGGAAATGCAAGGAGAGTTGGGCACATCTCACGCTTATGAGTATGGAGGAGATTATCCGTATGCACCACGTTATCCGGTCGGATGTTTGGGTGCGGATCTTGTTTTTGACGCAAAACGACGCAAATGGATTTTTCAGAAAATTTACTCCGGAGATATTTGGAAAACCAATGAGCATTCGCCGCTGGCAGAACCGGGGGTCGCCCTTAAAGCAGGAGATCAACTTCTCGCCGTTGGCGGAGTTCCGGTAGATGAAAACAAAACTCCGGGAGAATTGCTCGTGCACCAGGCAGGGCAATTTGTTCCATTGACAATTCTTGAAGCTGGTCAGCAAAAAAAAGGCGCAAAAATCAGCACGACGCAAGAACGCCAAATCGTGGTGAAAACCCTTTTTGGTGAACAGGAAGTTCGATATAGGGAGTGGGTCAGGAATAATGTGAAAAACGTTGACTTACTGACCGAAGGCCGTGTCGGTTATCTGCATCTTCCGGACATGAGTACGCATGGTATTGCAGAATTTCATCGAGGATATTTAGCGCAAGTTGATCGTGAAGGCTTGATTGTTGACGCACGCTATAATACAGGCGGTATGGTATCTCCGCTCATTCTGGAAAAATTAGCGCATCGGCATTTGGGTTACGACGTGCCACGTTGGGGCTCGCCTGAGTCCTATCCGTATCACACTCTGCGCGGACACTTGATTGTGATTGCAAATCAATTCACCGGTTCAGACGGCGATATGTTCACGACAAGTTTCCGGCAGCTGAAACTTGGGCCTTTAGTCGGCAAACGAACCTGGGGCGGAGTGATCGGCATTGACGGTCGTTACCAACTGGTTGACGGAACAACAACAACACAACCGCAGTACTCCATCTGGTTCCATCACGCAGGTTGGTCGGTCGAAAATTACGGTGTTGATCCTGATATTGAAGTGGAAGACACACCGCAATCTTTTGTCAAAAATGAAGATCCACTGCTCACACGCACGGTTCAGGAAATGTTGCGCTTGTTAAAAGAAAAACCTGTTCAGACGGTGAGTTATTCTCCTTCACCAAGACGGTTGCTTCCGGATTGAGAAAAATCAGCAGGTGCATTGCTTGACAAAACGCAGTTAAAAGTTTATCCAATATTTCACTTGTAAATTCGATCAATTTTTGAAACAATATTCTGATAACAAATAAATATTGCCAAGACTTTTCCTCCAAAAAATCTTCAATGTTACAAACTATTCAGCCACTGATTGATTTAGCCAATACTGATCTGGATTTACAAACAAGTGTCTTTTCCAGGTCACATTTGGCACGACAGATAGAAACTGCAAGATCTGTTGTAGACCAACATCAAAAATTATTTGAACAAAAAAATAACGAACATGAGCTTTTAACCAGTGAAGGGAAAGAGGTAAAAAACAATATCCAAATTCAGGAACAACTTATAATGCGTCTGGATGAACAAGTTCCAAAGATTCGTAACGAAAAAGAATTTGCAGTCAGCAAAACCCAGCTCGAGGAAGCACGTAAATTGTTAGGCTTACTGGAAGATAATTTGCTCGAACTTGATATGAAAAAAGAAGACTTGGAACTGGAAATTGAAACGATAAATTCGGAGCTTACTGAATCGAATACTGCATTTCAACAAGAAACATCCGGACTCTTGAAAAAACAGGAAAGAGCAGAAAAGAAAATCGCAAAACTGGAACCACGTCGAAACCGTTTACTGAAAAAAGTTCCCCTAAACATCAAACGTTTTTATGAGCGTTGCCAAGAGAGCGGCATTTCTACACCAGTCTGCGCTATTCAGGACAAAAGTTGCAGCGGTTGTCACATGGTATTATTACCACAATTGGTCAATGAGTTGATGGCAAACCCGAATGCCCATAAAAATTGTCCGAACTGTTCCCGCATTTTGTACTTTCCTGAAGTTGAGGAAGTTGAAGAAGAAGCGTCAACAGCCTGATATTTGCGAGCGTGTTTGTATTCAACGTTGATCTATTTCTGCTTCAACAAAATACAATCATGAAAATAAGTCTTGCCCTGGTTTTATTTTCATCAACATTTTTTTTAGGATGCGAGTCTTCATCTACCTCCGGATTTTTATTTCCTGCTGATAGGGCAATGGAAGTCCGCTACATTTGCCGCTTACCATATCTTGACGCAACCGCTCCGCATCAAGCATGGAGCAAATCGACTCCTGCCTGGCTCATTCTAAACGAAACAAAAGTAATTGTTTATTTTAAGAATGACCGCACCTTTGTGCTCCCTCGAACCTCGGAAATCACTCTACCTCCAGGCAAATACCGCTGTATGCTTTGAAAATTCCCTGCTGAATAATCCGCAGTTATGCTGCGAAATTTTCTCCGTTTAGTATTGCTGCAAAAACATCACGATCAACATTTCCACCGGAAGCAATAACCGCCACTTTGCGTCCTTTAATTTTGGACGACTCCTGTAGCGCAGCCGCAGTTGCCGCAGCGCCAGCACCTTCGCAAACATTGTGCGTGCACTCAAACATCATCCGCATTGCCTCCGCAATTTCACTATCACTAACTTTTACAATCCGAGTTACACCTTTCCAAATCATTTCAAGCGCAGACTGTTCCGGAGTTCTACAGGCCATTCCGTCAGCAATTTTGGTACTGACCGGAGACTCAACGGGACGGCCCGAACTGAACGACTCAGCATAGGCGGTGGCATGTGCTGAAACAACACCGACAATTTCCGTTTTCAAGTTTAATGCATCACGTGCAGCGAGCATTCCGCAAATTCCGGAACCCAAACCGATGGGAACATAAACAATATCAATGTCCTCGACCGCACTCAGCAATTCCAAACTGTAGGTTGCGACTCCGGTGACTAACAAGGGATCAAACGAAGGCACCATTTGCAGTTCTTCTTCACGTGCCAGATTTATCGCAAATTCACGTGCAGTCTGAAATTCATCACCATGCTCAAGCAGTTTCACACCAAGCGAGCGCATGGCGGCATTTTTCTCCAGACTATTTCCGTGAGGAACCACTATCGTAGTGGAAATTCCGTAGCGTCGTGCGGCAAAACCCACAGACTGACCATGATTCCCACGGGTTGCGCTAACCACTCCCCTTGGTTTTTCTGCTGAATTTGCGAGATGCGCAAAATAAACCAATCCACCACGAATCTTAAAAGCACCATTCGGAGTATGGTTTTCGTGCTTGACCCAGACTTCTGTCCCTAAACGTTCACAAAGCAAAGGCCAACAATATTGCGGAGTCGCCTGCATTTCCGCATAAACAATTTGTGCGGCAGCTTCGATTTCATCGAGCGTAATTTCCTCCATCCTTATAAACCTTCTTTGTTTTTTGGAACGCCTGTCAGTTCTGCCATCACTTTGTTGATCATCCGCAATCCGGCTTGATCTTTGAGAGTCAGAATAGATTCCGGATGAAATTGCACAGAAGCCACGGGCAGAGTTTTGTGCCGGAGTCCCATTATTAATCCGGAATCAGTTTTCGCTGTGACTTCCAGGCATTCCGGAAGAGAATCAGCATCAACATACAGACTGTGATAGCGTCCTGCGCTGAAGGGATTCGGCAGCCCAGAATAAAATGAATCTCCATTGTGAATGATCTCTGCTGATTTTCCATGAACCGGATGTTCAAGAGTCAGCAATTTTCCTCCAAAATGTTCCGCAATACCTTGATGTCCGAGACACACACCAAAAATTGGAATATCCCTTTTGAGTGCTTCACCGACAAGTTCCGGAACTTTTTGTTCACTTGGAAATCCAGGACCTGGAGAAATGAAAAGCAAATCCGGCGATATTTCGTCCAGCATCTGATACGGAAATCCGGAACGGAGGGTGATTACCGTGGCACCTGTTTGTCTGACATAACTTGCTAAAGTGTGGACAAAACTATCTTGATTATCGACAAATAAAACCGTTTTTGCTTCGCCTGTCTGCGGCAAATCAAAATCAACGGAAGCAGGCGGTTTGCTGCCGAGAGTCGCGCCCAAAAAAGCAGAGGCCTTGATGTGAGTTTCCCTTTCTTCGGTAGCAGGATCTGAGTCATAAAGCAAAGTCGCACCGGCTCTTACTGTGGCCAGACCGTTTTTAAGATGAACTGTGCGCAAAGTCATTCCGGTACTGACATAACCGTTAAACCACAAAAATCCAATACAGCCGCTATACCATCCGCGTGGTGAATTTTCCATATTTTCAATGGTTTGCATGGCAACAGGCTTTGGTGATCCGGTAACGGTACAGGCCCACATGTGAGTTAAAATCGCATCAACTGCATCCCTGTCTTTGTTTAAAATACCTTCCAAATGATCAACTGTGTGAATCAACCGCGAATAACGTTCCAGCAAACGTCTGCCAATTAAGTGCACACTGCCGGGTTCACAAATCCTTGCCATATCGTTGCGGTCGACATCGGTACACATCGTGAGTTCAGATTCTTCTTTTTCCGAAGAAATTAGCTCCTTGATTCGTTCCGCTGTTTCCATCGGATCGTTCCCGACAGGAACAGTTCCGGAAATTGGACTTGTTTCAAAGCGGTCTTCTTTTACACGTACATACATTTCCGGCGATGCGCCTACAAGTTGTTCTGTACCCATGTTGATCAGAAAACTGTAGGGGCTTGGATTCTGTTCACAAATTCTTTTGAATAAAGTTGAAGGCTGTTCCGCAAAAGCAGTGGAAAATGCTTGAGAAAGTACGACTTCAAAAAAATCCCCACGCCGACAACCCTCTTGAATTTTTGCCACTTTCTGTTCAAACTCACCTTTTGCGTGATCACACTTTATTTTTCCATCCGCCTTTACAGAAGCACGCGGAAATTCGGATCCGGTGTTCCACCAGCTTTCGGTCATTCCGTCCGGAGTATCAATATGATATTCAATTTTGTATGCCTCTTCCTTTTGCCGATCAACAACCACCAATTCAACCGGTAAGAACAAATGGCAATCTGTTTGTTGCGGATCACGTTTATGTTTGGCTTCAATATTTTCAAATTGATAAACCAAATCGTAACCAAATGCGCCATACAGTCCAAGATAAGGATCAACGCTGCGGAACAGTTCAAATATTTTACGAATCACAGAAAACACACTGGGCTGGCGGCTTCTTTCCTCTTCCGGAAAAAAATCCGGTCTTGGCTTCACTGTCCCGGAAATTTTTTCTGCGGGAATATCCGGAGCATCTTCAAAAATCAGTGTTTCAAGATGAGGATGATTGTTTAAAACAGGCGCGATCAATTTAAGTAGACGCGTTCCATTTGGATTGAGCGCGTTTATTTCAAACTGCTGTTTCCTGGCAATCAGTTCCAGTGCGGGATGTACAAATCCTAAATCCCAACGGGAATAGCGGTCCGGAACTTCGTAATTGCTGACAAAAAGCGCGCCTTTTTTGGTGTCGATATATTGATAAATTTTGTCGAGGGCATGTTCGGCATCCAAAGGAGTAATCGCCTTTTCGATTTTAATACCGCCCTCTGTTGTAAATGTTGAATTGTTCATGGTATTAGTTCAATGGTTCAAAGCATGTACTGGCTTCTTAAAAAAGATGGCTTATTTTAACAGACTAAGATTTATCTGCAACATGCAACAGACAGGAAAAACGGAGATACCTGTCCGCAGTTAAAACAGAAATGACTTAGCTGTCAGCGGAATTTCTAACATTTAGTACAAACTCTTTGACTTTCGCCAGATCTTTAATTCCCGGTTCGCTTTCGACTCCGCTGCAAACATCCACACCCCATGGGCGTACTTTCTGGACTGCCTCAGCAACATTTTCAGGAGCCAGTCCGCCTGCGAGAATCAGCTTTCCCAATCCTGAAACAGAAGCTGCCAAGTCCCAGTCAATTGTTTTTCCGGAACCTCCGTAATGAGTTTTACTGTATGCGTCCAGCAAAAATGTTTCCTGTCCATATCCCTGAATCTGACGCGCCTCAAATTCCGGAGAAACACGAAGTGCTTTGAACCACGGTACCGTAAGTTTTTCGCTGCTTTCGAACGTTTCATCGCCATGCAATTGAGCCCAGTCCATTCCTGTTTCATACATAATACTTTCCAGCAATTCCGGGGATTCGTTGACAAACACTCCCACTGTTATGACCGATTCAGGAAGTCCAGCAACAATTTCCAGGGCTTTTTCCGGCGTAACGTAACGAGAAGAACCAGGCCAGCAATTTAGTCCAAGCCAATCCGCGCCTAACTCAATGCAGCTTAAAGCCTGTTCAAGACTGGTCAAACCACAAATTTTAATGATTGGAGAAAGAGAGATGAGATTCTTTTTCATCAGCTTCAGGATTGGTTTTTTTCTGTTGAAACGTTATACTGTACAGTTATTCTAAGATACGAAGACACACAAAACAAGTAACGAATAATTCCATCACAAGTGAAAATAACCGACACAAAATATTTTTCCAATAAACGACTCCGCATTATTTCTGTTTTGCTGGCAGGATTCTGTTTTTTTCTAGCCTCCGGAACCGCGTCTGCCCAATGCTGGACCAGTGACCTGAGTGAAGAAGAACAATTGTCTGTGGCGCGTGAGACGTTTGCGGATGGCTTGTATTCCGCGGCAAGTGAGACCGCAAAATGTTATCTTGACGAATTTAAAGAAAGCACTGCACGTGAAGAGGTGTTTTTCCTGCGCGCAGAAGCTTTACGCAAAGGCGGTGACATCCAGGGATCGATAAAAGCTTATGATGAGCTGAAAAATAATTTTCCCCAGAGTAAGTCTTATTTGGACAATGCCATACTGCAGCAAGGCATTACTCTGGTACTGAGCAGGAAATATCCACTTGCGATTAAAACCTTGAATTCGCTGCTTCAGGACTATCCAACCTCAAAACTCAGGGATGAAGCCTATTATTGGCTGGGTTATGTAACTTCATTTCGTGCAGAGTTGTTACGCAAAAAAAATAAACAGCAGGCACAACAGCAATATAAAACTTCTATTCAGCATTTTAAGAATGGTGATCCAACAGCATTAACACTGAAACAACAGCAGGAACGTTGGTATTTAATTGGACGTGCATGGTGGTTCATGGATAACATCTCAAATACCGCAGAAGCATGGGATCAGTACTTGAAACACTCAAAGTCAATCAAACCGGAACAGGCTTTGAATCTCAAATATCAATTAGCATCAAGGTTTCAGCAAGCAAAAGAATACAAACAGTCTGAAAGTTGGTTTGCACGAATTGTTACAGAACATCCAGATTCAAAATTGGCAGTTACATCCTCATTTTGGCGTGCGGAAATGGCTTATGCAGAATCACTTAAACAAACAAAAACAGAGGTTCTGGACCAAAAATCCGTAATTCGTCTGGTGAACCTTTACAAACTTTACATAGACCGGAAACATAAAGAGTATCGGGCACTGGCTTATTATCGAATTGGGGTTTTAGAGCAGAAACACCAACCGCATGAAACCATAACTGCTTTTAAAAAATATTTAAGCACAAAGGACAAAATATATGCGAGTGAAGTACAGTATCGTTTGGCTTATCTCTATATTGAAAACAAAGAGTTAAAAAAGGCGATTCTGATCCTTAATCAATATTTAAGCACAAAGGATAAAACTTACGCGGACGATGCGCAGTACCGTCTAGGATACCTCTATATTGAAACCAAACAGCAGAAAAAGGCTATTGAGACATTTGAAAAATATCTAGCCGGCAGCAAGGCAAAACATACTGTAGAAATCCAAATCCGCTTAGGTTACCTCTACATAGAAACGAAAGAGCTAAAAAAGGCCATTGAGATTTTTAAAATATACCTTGCCGGTGGAGATGCAGAACATATCGCCGAGATCCAAATCCGCGTAGGTTATCTTTATATTGAAACAAAACAGCAGAAGAAGGCGATTGAATCCTTTAAAAAATATCTGGCCAGTGGTGATACCGAACATGTAGCGGAGATTCAAATCCGTTTAGGTTACCTCTATCTTGAAAGCAAACAACAGAAAAAAGCGATTAAGATATTTGAACAATATCTCGCCAGCGGCGCCGCAGAACATTCTGTGGCGATACAGCTCAGGTTGGCTTACCTTTATGTTGAAACAAAACAGAATTTTCTGGCAATTTCATTGATGGAACAAGTTCGCCTACATCCGGATTATCGGCAAAACTCGGAACTCCTGCAAACATTAATGGTGCTCTATCGAGATACTGTTTCAAAGGAAAAGTTCGTCCAATTTCTGTTGAGCGTCAGAAGTGATGCCAAGTTAGCAGAAAAGGTACGTCACGGCTTTCAAACTCAGTTGATCCTAACTTACTATGAGCAAAACAAGTGTGAGAAAGTACTTGCGGAATTAAAGGACAAACCGGGCTATCTTCAAAATTCCAAAAAAACAAATCCTGAAGTGTGGCAACATTTACTTTTCTTGAAGGGCAGTTGTCTGATTGAAACACAAAAGTGGGAAGAGTCCCGCACAGTTTTCCGCCAAATTCGTGAGACAGACAAATATCGTGAGCAAGCAATTCAGATGTTGCTGGAGGCACACAAACAGTTAGAAGACTGGAAATCAATTACGTGGGAGTTTCAGGATATCTTCGACAGGAAATCTCCGGCAATGACAATTCCATATTTTCAACTTTGGGTTTTCGCAGCACAGCGTAGAACAGATTTTCAACGTCTTGAGCGTTTAAAAATTATCTCGGAACGCTGGAAAAATGCTTTTCCGGAAGATAAACATAATTTGGCACAGCTCAATCTATACGTCTCCAGAGCCCGTTTGCAGGAACTGACTGAGCAGGAAAACTGGAAGGAGGTCTCAGCTCACATTCGCAATGAGCTTAAGTCAGGAAAAATTTCTCTGGATGAACAATATTTTTCTCAACTGCTTTTTGCAGAACAAAAGCTGGAAAATTGGGTCGGTGTTCTGAGTGCATACACTCTTTTAGGCAAACATGATCCGGAACGTGCAGGAAAACTGGATGTGCTAATCAGCCAAGCCAAAGCTGCGGAGAAACTTGGGAAAAAAGAACTTGCACTCGTTTTTTATCGCAAGGCCTTAAAAGCAAAACCTCAAACTGCAACTGAGAGAAAGAAACAGGATGAAATCAGCAAATTCCTGGCGCAGGGCGCATTCCAAAAATGGATTGAACAAGGAGAATGGTCAAAAGTCACCAAGGCCATTCACCAGGAAGTACGAGCCAAAAAGAGAATCCTGGATGAGCAAAATTTTGAACTGTTGCTGTATGCGGAAAATAAGAAATCCGGAAACAAGAAATATATTGGAATTCTTGAGGCCTATTCTCTGCTGGCAATTTATAATAAGAAAAAGGTTCTGACTGTCGAAGAACAAATTGAACAGGCCGAAGCCGCAGAGAAATTAGGGAGGAAGGAGCTCTCGCTGGAATTTTATCGCCAAGCCCTAAAGATAAAGCCACAAACTGAAATGGAAAAAAGCAGGCAGGATGAAATCAGCAAGTTTCTGGCACAAAGTTCTTTTCAAAAATTGATTGATCAAAAAGAATGGTCTAAAGTCACCAGGACAATTCAGCGTGAAGTAAAAGCAAAAAAGAGAATCCTGGATGATAAAAATTTCGAGTTGTTGCTCTTCGCGGAAAATAAGAAACCCGGCAGAGAAAAATATAATGGGATCCTTGATGCCTATGCGCTGTTGGCAATTTATAACAAAAAAAAGACGCTGACGGTCGAAGCACAGATTGACCAGGGATTTGCCGCAGAAAAATTAGGTGGTTATCGACGCGCAAAAGGATATTACAGAAGAGCTCTCAAAAAGGTGCCTGATAAAAATGTTGATTTGGTGCTGCAGTTGGTAGGAGAACTAACTCGTCTCTATGAGCGTTCCAAAGATTACGAATCATTGGTACGAACATACAAACGGGCCTATCATGTTCTCAAGAAAAGTTCACGACCTAAAAAGGAGTATCAAACTTATGCCTACCTCATCGGCTACCATCAATCATCTCAACTCAAGCAAACTAAAAAAGCTCGAATTTGGATGCTTCGCGCAGATGGTGGAGGCTCCTCAACCCAGGAATTACAGGCGGCATTTTGGGTGGCACAACTAGACCGTGAAGCAAATAAAACGGACAAAGCACTGAAACGCCTCAAAGAATTGGCCGGCCGTAAAATCCCAAAAAACTCATCCATGTATGTGCAGATTCACTTTGAAATTGGGACTTTGTATCATTTCAAGGAAAAATGGAAATCTGCCTTACGACACTACCGCCTTGTCGCTCAAGCACGCGCTCCGTCAGAATTAAAACAATTTCAAAAAGTCGCTAAACAAAAGGCAAAAGAGATCGACAGCTATCTGAAATCAATTGGTGCCTCGCAATAATGAAACAACATCCTTATCAATAATCTTTCTAAAACAATATGGCAGCTTTATTTAACTTTACACAAGACTCACTGATACACCCTCTGAGACAAAATTTCCTGCTGGGACTGTTAACTCTCTTAGTTGGCGGGCTCCCGTATTACGCATTTTCAGCAGACCATTCAACGCAAAAGAATATTACAATTAAAGGCCAGATCAAACTATCTTCCGGAACAGAAACATCTCCGGAAGGCCTCGATGTAGTGTTATTGAAATTTGTACTCAGCCCTGAAGGAGCGGTAACTCCTGTTGGTCCACAAGATCGTATCAAAACAAAAACTGACGGTAGTTTTGAGTTCGTCAATGTTAAACAGGATTTACGCGCAGGTTACCAACTTGGAACGCGGGTGAAAGGTGAATTATACAGTTCAAAAATTTTTTTCGTAAAATCCGGAGAAACACTCATTGAAACAGACATTATTATACCGGGCATTTCTAATGCCGTAGAGGAACTGGAAACTTCTCAAGTCTCACTTGTGATTGAATCCGGATTAGGAACGGTTACTGTGACTGAAGTACTGGTCTTGAGCAATTCCTCTCCAGACAGAATTGATACCAGAACCCGGCCTCTGACGCAGAACCTACCAGAAGGAATTGAAAATTTCCGCATGATGGACAGCGAATCCACAGACGCGATGAAACATCAGCTTGAAGATAACATATTAAAAATAGAACATGTTTTTCCAACTGGAACATCACAAATTATTTATCAATATATCCTGCCTGCCTGGTTTGGGAGTTTGGAAATAAACAGGGAATTTGACCATGCTTTAGATAAAGTGAGTGTTTTTACGCCTATTGATCGTTTGCAAATCAAGTCTGACGAGCTTATATTTTCGGGCAAACAAAGTTTACATGAAACAACTTTTCTTTCGTGGAAAAGAAAGGCTTCTGACTCGAACCGCCTGAAATTCACAATCAGCAATGTTCCGGAAACTTCGCTGCAGTATGCCGGTGTTTCAGGCATAATTCTGGTTTTATTGTTTGGCACAGTTGCCTTGTTTTATCGACAACGATTAACAAAGAAAAACGAAAATAAAATTGCTGCTTCTTGAGACAAAACATGACATCAACTGGTGATTTCAGAATTTTCGGAACTATGTTGGATGCTACACTGACACGTCAAGTTTTTTTGGCGGGGCTGGTTTTGGTCTTGGCCGCGCTGCTTTTTCACAACTTTTTGTTGACTCCAGAGTTAAGGCAGAAACAACAGTTAACATCTCAAATTCAGCAAATTCGAGCTGGGCTGATTCAAATAAAAGCAGCAAACCTAAAATTTCAACAAGAGAATAGCTTGCAGTCTTTTCATGACAGAGAAGCCGCGTTATCACAACTCTTACCATTGCAATGGAAGCGCGCCGAGCTTTTACGCCAGCTCACAAAAGCAATTCAGCAAAATGGATTGCAGTTTGAAGAACAGTCCTTTGAAGAAAATGCCGCTCAAGCTTTGATCCAGACTCTGAAAATTAATTTAAAATTAAGCGGAGAATATGCAAACTTCCAACAATTTTTGAGTCAGTTGAAGCAAGAACTAAGTTTGCTGACACTGGAAAAACTTGTGCTGTTAAATCCAATGCCTGCAGAAAAAAATCCAAAACTACGTATTGAAATGGTTTTATCCGCCCATAAAAGACTGGAACTCACTGAAAAGCAGAAAAGCCAATGAGTATCGGAAAGTTGCTTTTAACGCTGGTCCTACTTTTTATGTTTGCGTTTTCCGAAGTGCTTACTGCAAAAATCAGCTTTGCGGAATCACACGCCAAAGTTACAGAAAGAAATCCTTTTCGAAGTTTGTTGCCGACAAATACGACTGCAACTTCGCTCGCTCAGACACTTTCAAAATCGGCCTCAACGAAAAAAAACTCTTCTGTACAAAAAAAGAAAGTCCTTAAAAAGACTGTGGTTGCAAAGGTTGTATCTCAGTTGCCCGAAATTAAGCCAGCAGTAGAAACAGACATTTCTTCCCGAGAAAAACAATTAGCTAAAATTTTGAAACTTAAAGATATTTTGGAAACTTCAGAAGGCCGTTATGCCTTTATTGACGAAAAAAAAGTGTCTTATATCGTGCAGGAAGGAGAGTGGCTCGATTCTGTTTTTGTCAGGAAAATCTACAAAAATAGTGTGGAACTGCAGGAAATCGACGGAGAAACAACCCTTATTTTAGTGCTGCAACCTTGAACTTTAAGGTTTTTTTGTTGATTAGAAAATGATTCCTATGGTTAAATAAACTGTGAATTTACCATAAAAATCAATATACCTTAAAATAAGAATATATGTACACCTACCATCCTGTAGTTGATATTTTAGTAGAGCGCTTCAAAACGTCTCCGGAATCACTGGAACCGCTGCATGAACAGTTGCTGGCCTACCGTGAGAATACGGAGGGTTTGAAAGAAGCCCTGCTGAAACATAAAGTTACCAGTGAGGCTGAGTTTCAGCAGGCATTGGCTTCATATTATGAATTAGCTTACAGAGATAATTTTGATGATGTACCAGCGGTGCGTGAATTTACGGAAATCATTCCAATTCGTTACGCCAAAAAGAATATTTTCTTTCCGCTGAAAAAAGAGAATAACACGCTGGAAGTTGCCATAGCAAATCCGGAACTTTCACAACCTCTGGACGATCTTGCCCGGCATTTCAAATGTCATATTGAACCGGTGCTTTCACACAAGCAGGCAGTGCTGGATTTGATCAATCGTGCTTATGATGAATCTTCCGCTTCAACTGAAGAAGCGGTTGAGCAGCTTGATTCGGACGAGACTTTTGAAAATATTCTGGCAGTTGAGGAACCGGAAGATTTATTGGACGCGACTGATGAAGAGCCCATAAAACGCTTAGTCAACAGCCTGCTTTGGCAGGCGGCAAAAGATGAAGCCAGCGATGTGCACATTGATCCCACGACCCGTGAAACCATTGTACGTTATAGAATTGACGGAGTGCTGCAGCAAGTTACGGTTTTCCCACGACAGGTACATGTCACTGTGGTGAACCGCGTAAAAGTCATGTCCCGCCTCGATATTGCACAAAAAGGACTGCCGCAAGACGGCCGCTCAATGGTGCTGATTGCAGGAAAAAAAATTGACATCCGTGTTTCGACTGTTCCAACTGTCCATGGCGAAAAAATTGTCATGCGCCTTTTGTATCAAGACGAAAAAATGATGCAGCTGAGTCATCTTGGTTTAGCAAAATATATCCTCAATCCGTATCTAAACATGGTCAACAGCAGCGGCGGAATCATTCTTGTTACCGGACCTACCGGAAGCGGAAAAACCACCACGCTTTACGCGTCTCTGGCTGAAATTGATAACGAGGCACGCAATATAATAACCATCGAAGATCCTGTTGAATACAAACTTTCAGGATACAGTCAGATCGAAGTTAAGCCAAAACTCGGTTTGACTTTTGCCCACGCATTGCGTTCAGTTTTGCGGCAAGACCCTGATGTTATTATGGTTGGAGAAATGCGTGACACGGAGACCGCTCAAATTGCCATTCAATCCGCTTTGACCGGACATCTCGTTTTCAGCACGGTGCATACCAACAGCGCTCCGGCCACCATCACCCGCCTGATTGATATGGGAATTGAGCCATTCCTCGTTTCATCAACAATCATCGGAGTGCTTGCACAACGGCTGGTACGACGCATTTGTCCGGATTGCCGCAAAAGCTACCAGCCTCATCCGGAACAACTCCGCGAATTGGGCATCAAGGAAGTCAGCTTCCGTAAACTTGGCAGAAGTTTTTTTAGAGGTGAAGGTTGCAGTAAATGCAGAAATACCGGTTATCACGGACGGATCGGAATTCATGAATTACTGAAAATGAGCGATGGCATTAAAAACACCATTCTTGAAAACAGCGATGCAGAAACGATAAAAAAACATGCTTTGAAAGAAAAAATGATAACCTTGCGGCGTGATGGTGTAAACAAAATTATACACGGTTTGACTACTGCAGAAGAAATATTGACGATAACTTCAGTTTAAAACTTTATTTGAAATTGCTGGAACATTTACAGATAAATAATTGTTTTTTTAAAATAAAAAAATGATTGTTTTTTTTTGTAATTGTAGTATCCTTAAACGGATATGGGGGAACTGCCTCCATGGCCTTCGAGTTGGCAATGCTTAATGAGAAGGTTTCTCACAGCCATTAGGACTGAGAATCCTGAATAAAAAGTAGCTTGCGGTGTTTGGATTCGCATTCTTTTTGGCAATTTAATAACATTCAATTTGGAGTACTTGTATGGATCCTAAAATTGTTTGGCTGTTTATTTTTGTCATTCTGTACTGGGGGTACTGTATTTTCTGGGGGATTAAAGGCGCAATTGCCGCTAAGACCGCCAGTGATTACATGCTTGCCGGCAGGTCGATCCCTTTGTGGGTTTTCGTCCTTGCAGCAACAGCAACTTCCTTTTCCGGATGGACATTTGTGGGGCATCCCGGTTTAATCTTCAGGGACGGCTTCCAATACGCCTATGCCTCATTTTACACCATCACCATCCCGTTCACGGGTGTGATGTTCCTCAAACGCCAGTGGATGCTCGGCAAACGCTTCGGTTATGTGACGCCGGGGGAGATGCTCTCAGACTATTTCAAAGGAGACGGCATACGTGTCTTAACTGTGATAGTGGCACTCTTCTTTTCCATTCCATATCTCGGTGTACAGTTACGGGCCTCAGGGTTTCTGTTTAATGTACTGACTGACGGTGCCTTGTCAGTTAACGTCGGCATGTGGATGCTCTCCATAATTGTGTTCATCTATGTAGCATCTGGCGGTTTACGCGCAGTGGCCTATGTGGATACTCTTCAATGTGTCTTGCTTGCACTGGGAATAACGGCAATCGGCTTTATAGGTCTGGACGCGGTCGGCGGCTGGGCTGAGTTGAAGGCCAACATCATCATCCTGGTTCAGAACGATACCAAAATAACGCCGGACGGTTACAGCCATTACATCGCTATTCCGGGTGTAATTCAGTTTGTAGCGTCAGGACCTAGTGCAGCAGGTGGTGCATGGACAGGAATGATGGTACTGACTTATATGTTTGCTCTAATGGGTATTCAGTCCGCACCGGCCTTTTCCATGTGGTCGTTCGGTAACAAGAACCCGGAGCCATTTGCTCCTCAGCAGGTTTGGGCTTCCTCAGCCGGAATCGGTTTCATCCTGTTTTTCTTCACTTCAATTCAGGCATTTTCCGCTCATTTCCTGGGTGGAGACAAGGTTATGCTTGACGCAGGAGTTGGAACAAATGCCTTTGGTGTAGAAACCTGGTCAGAAAAAACAGGGCTTTTCGCACAAGGCAACCTTGTTCCGGAGATGATTAACCTGATGGGTGAAACCACTCCCTGGCTGGTTGGTTTGCTGGCTGTCTGTGCTCTGGCTGCAATGCAGTCCACGGGTGCAGCTTACATGTCCACTGCCGGCAGTATGCTGACACGGGATTTGTACAAGCACTTCATTAACAAAGAAGCAGATCATAAGACGCAGATCTTCTTTGGACGTATCGGAGTTTTGATAATCGTCGGTTCTGCGCTTATAGTGGCAACCACTTCCGCTGACGCACTTGTGCTGTTAGGCGGCTTGGCAGTGGCCTATGGTTTTCAGATGTGGCCCTCGCTGATGTCAGTCTGCTGGTTCCCATGGTTCACCAGACAGGGAGTCACCTGGGGATTGTTCTTCGGAATTATTGCAGTCACCTTGACTGAAACGATCGGTAAGAACATTTTTGGAGACGCACTTCCCTGGGGCCGCTGGCCTTGGACCATGCACTCTGCTGCATGGGGTATCTACTTCAATTTGGGCGGCGCCATTATTATTTCGGCCTTGACTCAGAATGATGAAGATCGAAGTCATCGTCAAACCTATCATGATTTCCTTCAGGAACATGCGGGTTTGTCTGAAGAAAAACGTGGTTTAGTTCCAGTAGCCTGGATAATCACACTCGCCTGGTTCTTCTTCGGAATCGGCCCCGGTGCTGTTATCGGCAACACAATTTTTGGTGATCCAAATGCTCCGGATACTTGGGCTTTCGGCATACCGTCAATCTGGACCTGGCAAATCCTCTTCTGGATTTTGGGTGTAGGAATGATGTGGTTCCTGGCCTATAAGATGGAAATGTCTTTGGTTCCGAAAAAAGAAGTCGAAGCCTTGGTTGATGACATTGGTGATTCAGTCAAAGCCTGACTTCCCCCGCCTTCTACCGGAAGAAGCAAGCCTGTTTCTTCCGGTAGTTTTTCGTTATTTCCAAGCCATTTAAGTTTCATCCCCTTCAGAGTTTTCTTTCATTTTCAACAGTCTTTCGTTATCATGACAAGACCTTGTTTTACTAAATTTTATTCAGTTATTGCATACCAAATTAAAGAGGAAAAGTATGGATGTAACCAGTGTGCAGTTGTGGTATTGGGGCAGTTCCCTGGTTTTGGCGATTTTACTTTTTTTCCCGGTTGAAAAGATGCTCTGGGTCATGCGTGTACGCAGTGCAGAACGCCGGTTGAAGCGTGTGACAACTCCGGAGGAACGAAACGAAGAGCGACGAAAAGCCCGGTCTATTGCTGGAATAATTGTTATCAGCTTTTCCTTTTTGTTCAATTTTACATTTTTTTAAATCCAACAATGGCCTCTGCTCTTGCTGATCCAAATATCCAGAAATTTCTCAAATGGACAGCTATTTTAACCGCCGTCATGGTAGTCGGTTTCAGCACCTATCATTTCATTTCGGGAGGAGCGGAAGAATCCGGCGAACTTCATTACAGGACAGGCAACCTGAGATTGGAGGACGGAGATTTTCAAGCTGCACTTACGGAATTCAATCTGCTGCTGGAAGAAGATATTGCAAATCCTGCCGGATTATTGGGTCGTGCTCTGGCTTTAAAAGAATTGGGACGCCTCGACGAAGCGCTTGAAGATGTTAGCACAGCAATTGAATTAAAACCGGATTTTGCTGCCGTTTATGCTAATCGAGGAATTATCCTGGATCATTTGGGTCACTATGAAGAGGCTATTCTGGATTACAGAAAAGCAGTTCAACTGGATCCGGAACTGGGAGAAGGCCCTGACTGGATCACCCGTTTTCTGAGGAATCAGGCTGAATCTCCGCCGACCATTATTGATCGAGCAAATTACCTTGAATCAGAATTGAAAAAACCCTCTGCTGAAAGACTTTTGAGTGACCCTGAAGAAGATGCTAAACAGCGCTCCTACAAGCTGGAGGGCATCCTTTCAGATTAGAAATATAATCAACCTGCGATTGAGGATAATGTGTTTGAAAGTGTTGAGTGGACTGATTTTGCATTTGTTCTGATCACCGGAATGATAGCTTATCACGGTATCAGTTATCGTGATACCGAAGGTGACCGTGAATTGGTCCACCTCCTTTTTGGCTGTATCGCATTATTTTATGGAATCTGGGTTTTGGGCCGGGATATCCTCGGTGTGCTCTAGTCTGAAAACTTCATCTTTTTTAAGGAAGAAATGAAAATAAAAACAAACGGCGAACGCCTGTGGGACTCGCTGATGGAAATGGCAAAAATTGGCCCCGGCGAACGCGGCGGCAGTCGACGACTTGCCCTCACTGACGCAGACATCGCGGGACGCAATCTCTTTCGCGAATGGGCGGCGGACGCAGGATGCACCTTTCGGCTGGACACAATGGGGAACCTTTTCGCACGGCGCGAAGGAAAGAATCCGGGGGCTCCTCCGGTAGTCTCCGGAAGTCATCTTGACACACAACCTTCAGGCGGAAGATTTGACGGAATCCTTGGGGTTTTAGGTGCACTTGAAGTTATACGCTCCCTCAATGATCAAGGTGTTGAAACAGATTCTCCCGTTGAAATCGTAGTTTGGACAAATGAAGAAGGCGCGCGCTTTCCTCCGGCAATGATGGGTTCAGGTGTTTTTGCGGGCATCTTTGATCAGTCCGAAATCTACACGCACCAGGATCCTGAAGGTTTAACGGTAGAAGGCGAACTGCGGCGGACTGAACAGTTGGGTGACACTCCATGCGAAACCTTTCCGATCAAGGCATATTACGAACTGCATATTGAACAGGGACCGGTTCTGGAAGCAGAGAATACCAGTATCGGAGTGGTCACCGGCGGACAAGGTTCTACATGGACTCATGTCACCCTGCAGGGACAAGGCTCGCATGCAGGAACAACTCCTATGAACTTTCGAAAAGATCCAATGATGGGTGCAGCCAGAATTATCACGGAACTGCGTGAAATCGTCCTCAAGCAACCTGGAGCAGTTGGTACAGTAGGACGGCTGGAAACAACTCCTGCCTCGATCAATTCTATTCCCGGACAGGTCTTTTTCACGGTTGATACAAGACATCCAAACGAAGAAACACTCGCACAAATAAATCTGGATTTGAAAAATTTGGTCAACTCGGTTTGTACAGAGGAAGGACTTGAGAATGAGTTTGATCTTATTTGGGAAGCACCAACCCTTAATTTTCATAAGGAGTGTATTTCAAAAGTCAGGAATGCGGCCGAATCCCTTGCTTACAGTCATCTCGACATCGTTTCCGGTGCGGGACATGATGCCTGTCAAGTCAACCGTGTTGCCCCGACAGGCATGATTTTTATTCCCTGCGAAAACGGACTCAGTCACGACGAAGCGGAAAACACCACGCCCGAACAAGTTGCCGCCGGAGCGGATGTGCTGCTTCACGTAGTGCTCGCAAGTGCATGTAATTAATGAATAACATGAACTTCACAAAAAAAATAATGTGTCATGACTAAAATGTTTCTCGACCATCTCAATCAAAATCTGGAAGCACTAAAAAGCGCTGGACTTTATAAATCTGAGCGGGTAATAACTTCCCGGCAGTCCGCAAACATTTCTGTTTTGCCCGGCGATAAGGTGCTGAATTTCTGTGCTAATAATTATCTGGGACTTGCTGATAACGCAGAATTGATTGAGGCCGGAAAAAACGCACTTGACAAAAAAGGTTATGGAATGGCCTCTGTGCGTTTCATCTGCGGAACACAAGATGTGCATAAAGAGCTGGAATCGAAAATATCAGAATTCCTCGGAATGGAAGACACGATTCTTTATTCATCATGTTTTGACGCGAATACCGGATTATTTGAAACGCTTTTGGGGGCGGAAGACGCGATTATTTCCGATGCAATGAACCATGCATCCATCATTGATGGTGTGCGCCTGTGCAAAGCACGTCGTTTTCGTTACCAGAATAACGACATGTCGGATTTGGAAATGCGTTTGAAAGAAGCCGCAGACGCGCGATTTCGACTGATTGCGACCGATGGTGTTTTTTCGATGGACGGCATTATCGCAAACTTGCAGGGCATTTGTGAACTCGCTGAAAAATATGACGCACTGGTGATGGTTGACGATAGTCACGCCGTTGGATTCATGGGAGAAAACGGACGGGGCACACCGGAATATTGCGGTGTCGCGGATAAAGTTGATATATTGACAGGAACGCTTGGGAAGGCGCTTGGCGGCGCTTCCGGAGGCTACACCAGCGCGAAAAAGGAAATTGTGGAATGGCTGCGGCAACGTTCCCGCCCATATCTGTTTTCCAATACTTTAGCACCGGTTATCACCGCAACAACCCTAAAAGTATTGGAAATGATAGACAGCCGTCCGGAACTCCGTAAACGTCTTTTTGAGAATGCAGATTTTTTCAGAAAGGAAATGACGACGCTTGGTTTTACGCTCACTGGAGCAGGACATCCGATAATTCCGGTTATGCTTGGAGACGCGGAACTGGCACAAAATTTCGCCGCGCAAATGCTGAAGGAAGACATTTATGTGATCGGTTTTTCATTTCCTGTTGTGCCTCAAGGCAAGGCACGAATACGCACACAAATGTCTGCGGCGCACAGTCGGCAAGATGTTGAATTCGCAATTCAGGCCTTTAAAAAAGTTGGACAGCAACTTGAGATAATCAAATGAAAAACGCTAAGCAAAAAACCATGAAAGCACTGGTCAAAGCAAAACCTGGAATTGGACTCTGGATGGAGCAGGTTCCGGTTCCGGAATATGGTGCAAACGATGTTCTGGTGCGCATAAAAAAAACCGCGATCTGCGGCACAGATATTCATATCTGGAACTGGGACGAGTTCATTTCAAAACTTGTACCTGTACCCATGGTCGTCGGACACGAATTCTGCGGAGAAATAGTTGAGGTTGGGGCGGCAGTTACAAAATACAGTGTGGGACAACGCATCTCCGGAGAAGGTCATGTCATTTGCGGAAGTTGCCGTAACTGTAGGGCGGGAAGAGGTCATTTGTGCCGCAACACGCTCGGGATCGGTGTACAACTGCCCGGAGCTTTTGCTGAATTTTTACGACTGCCTGAAGACAATGTTGTGCCTATTCCGGAAGATATTCCTGATGAAATCGCAGCAATTTTTGACCCTTTCGGTAACGCGGTTCATACCGCCCTGACCTTCGACTGTGTCGGTGAAGATGTGCTCGTAACCGGTGCAGGACCAATCGGCATCATGGGGGCTTTGGTTGCCCAAAAAGCAGGTGCGCGAAAAGTCGTGATTACTGACATAAATCCGCAGCGGATCGAACTTGCAAAAAAGATGGGAGTTAATTATGTGGTCAATGCAGAAAAGGAAGACTTGCAGGACGTTATGGAAAATATCGGCATGCAGGAGGGTTTTGATATCGGACTTGAAATGTCCGGTGCCGCTCCAGCTTTTCGGGACATGATTGATAAAATGAATAATGGCGGAAAGATTGCGATTCTTGGCCTCTCTTCAACAGGATTTGACATTGACTGGAATAAGGTCATTTTCAAAATGTTGCGCTTACAAGGCATTTACGGACGCGAAATGTTTGAAACATGGTACAAGATGATCGCACTTGTGCAGTCCGGACTGGACCTGACTCCAATCATCAGTCACCGCCTTCCAATTGATGATTTTGAGGAGGGTTTTGCCGCAATGCTTTCCGGAAATTCAGGCAAGGTAATTCTCGACTGGGAATAAAGCGACAAGTTGGGAATAAACAGCGCCCACCGAAACTTCTTCAATAAAAATTACTTCTTCTGTCAAGATTGAGTTTACAATTCCAGCTTGGATTCCATTTTAAAAGTTGTCATTTTGACTTCATGCCGGTTCAGCAAACTTTGACATTCAAAAAATATCTTATTGACTACTTCTAAAGAAATGGATAGTATTCACGAGGAATTAGAGAAGGCTTTACATTTGTTTTCTGGAGAGTTAGCGTTAAATGGTGGCACGAGGGATCAGCCTCCATTTCTTACGGAGAATTGTGCCGATTCGGGAACGAGTTCCGGATGTGGCAACTTTGTTAATTAAACCCAGAGGAAAATTTTGAACAAGCCTAAATCCGCCCTGTTGGTGGAAGACCTTCATAAGTATTTTGGTCCAGACGAAGTTCTCAAAGGGATTTCGCTGGAAGCCCATGAAGGTGATGTAATAGCCTTACTAGGAGCCAGTGGTTCCGGAAAAAGTACTTTTTTACGCTGCCTCAATCTCCTGGAGATTCCGACCAGCGGAAAGGTTTATGTAAGCGGTGAATTGATTCGAATGAAAAAAGATCGCTACGGTGAAACTGTTCCGGAAGATATCAAACAGGTGGAACGTCTCCGGACTCGTTTGGGAATGGTTTTTCAGCAGTTCAATCTGTGGTCGCACATGACAGTTTTGGAAAATGTCATCGAGGCCCCGGTGCATGTTCTTAAAATCCCCAAAAAAGAAGCAATTGAAAGTGCGGAAGCTTTGCTGCAAAAGGTCGGTATTCATGACCGCAAGAACTATTATCCGGCGCACCTTTCCGGAGGTCAGCAACAACGAGTAGCCATTGCCCGGGCACTGGCGATGGAACCGGATATGCTGCTTTTTGACGAACCGACTTCCGCACTTGATCCGGAACTGGTGGGCGAGGTTTTGCGCGTGATGCGTCAGCTTGCGGAAGAAGGACGAACCATGATCGTGGTTACTCATGAAATAGGCTTTGCGCGCGAAGTTTCTTCTCGTGTCGTCTATCTTTATGAAGGTGGTATTGAGGAAGACGGACCACCTCAGAAAGTATTTACAAATCCTTCCTCAGAACGGTTTCGACAGTTTGTTTCCAAACAAGTCGAACATTAGGAATTAAGCCATTCCGGCTTGATGTGGAAAAATTTATGGTTAGTTTTTCCAGTATTTTAATAATTTTCAAATGGAGAAAATAGATGAAAAAGTTAATTGCAGCGGCCGTAGTGGCCATGTTGATGGTGGGAACAGGTGTTTCCGCAAAAGAATGGAAAAAAATTCGAGTAGGTGTTGAAGGCGCTTACCCTCCTTTCAGCTGGGTTGAGTCGGATGGAACACTAAAAGGATTTGACATTGAGATCGCAATGGCGCTTTGCAAGGAAATCGGCGCTGAATGCACACTGGTTACTCAGGACTGGGACGGGATCATTCCGGCTTTGCTGGCCCGTAAATACGATGCGATTATTGCATCCATGTCAATCACCGAAGAGCGCAAAAAGAAAGTTGCTTTTTCGGAAAAGTATTATAATTCACCTGCTAAGTTTGCCCGAAAAAAAGGTTCAGGAATCACGATTTCCAAGGCCGGTCTTAAAGGCAAAAGTGTTGGTGTCCAACGTGCGACCACTCACGATAACTTCATCACCGGAATGTTTGGCAGCAGCGTTGACATCAAGCGCTACGCAACTCAGGATGAAGCCTATCTTGACGCAGTCGCTGGACGTATTGATCTGTTGTTGGCAGACTCAATCGCCATGGAAGATGGTTTCCTCAAAACTGACAACGGCAAAGGTTGGGAGTTTGTAGGACCGGGTTACTCTGAGCCAAAATATTTTGGTGACGGCGCCGGTATCGCTACTCGCAAGCAAAACAGTGATTTGGCCGAGCTTTTCAGTAAAGCCATTAAGGCTATCCGTGCCAATGGTGTTTATAAAAGTATCAATGACAAATATTTTGCCTTTGACATTTATTAAGCCTGATTCAGGTTTAGGTTTTCCCTGCTAATCCAGGGAATTTCAACCCAGCCAGAATTATTTTCTTTGTCCGCCACGGAGTTTTAAAATTCCGTGGCCTTCCTTACTATCTCCAGCAAAGCACTAATGTTTGATTTACACGGTTATTTTCCGATGATTTTGGAAGGCATGTTACTGACCGTGGAAGTCGCTCTCCTTTCGCTTTTAATCGCAGTCATTCTTGGTTTAATTGGTGCGTTAGCCAAACTCTCCAAATCACGAATCGCCCGTAATGCCGCCGCGGTTTACACAACCTTGATCCGTGGAGTTCCTGATTTGGTACTGATGACCCTTATTTTCTTCGGCGGGCAAATCATGGTCAACAATTTAGGCGATTCCATGGGCTGGGATTACATCGACATCAGCCCCTTTGTAGCCGGAACACTGACAATCGGTTTTATTTTTGGTGCCTACATGACCGAAACTTTCCGCGGCGGAATTCTGGCGGTTTCCAGTGGTGAAATTGAAGCGGCTCTTGCCTTCGGGATGCCAAGCTGGAAAGTGTTTGTACGCATTACATTTCCGCTGATGGTACGTCACGCTCTCCCTGGTTTTGGAAATAACTGGATGGTGCTGGCCAAAACAACGGCTCTCGTTTCTGTGATTGGACTGCATGACATGGTATACAACGCGGGTGTTGCCGGAGGATCAACCCGTCAGCCTTTTACTTTTTACCTCGTAGTAGCGCTGATGTTTTTGTGCATTACCGGATTATCTGACCTTGGACTGCAGTGGGTAAATCGTCGTTTCAGTGTTGGCGTACGGAAGGTTTGAATCATGGATTATAATGTTATAATTGACAATCTTCCGCTTTATTTGAGTGGGCTTTGGGTAACAATCCAGTTGGTTGTGATGGCTCTTGTCGCAGGATTTGGATTAGCAATTCCTCTGGCCTTGATGGCAGTTTCAAAAAACTCACTGCTCAGATATCCTGCCAAAACGTATATCTACTTCTTTCGTGGAACACCGTTGTTGGTGCAGATGTTCATGCTTTATCACGGCATGGGTCAGTTTGAAGCAATTCGAGAAAGCGTGCTCTGGATAGTTTTCAAGGAAGCCTACTGGTGCGCCATTACAGCATTTGCCCTGAACACCGCTGCTTACACAGCAGAAATACTGCGCGGCGCAATTGAGCAAACTCCATTTGGAGAAATCGAAGCAGCAAATGCCGGCGGAATGTCAAAATCCACGCTGTACCGCCGTATCATCCTGCCCGGTTCCTTCCGTCGTGCATTACCAGCATACGGCAACGAAGTTATTTTTATGCTGCACGGAAGCGCACTCGCCGGAGTGATTACAATTGTTGATTTGTTTGGCGCGGCAAAAATTGTGAATTCCAGATATTTTGTGCCTTTTGAATCTTTTATCACCGCAGGATTCTTTTATCTGTGTTGTACTTTTTGTATCATCTGGTTTTTCAAATGGGTTGAGAAACACTGGTACGCTCATTTGCGTCCCAGGACTCACTAAGACTGAAATCATTTACAAAATTCACAAACCAGAGAAGCAACCTGCAAATATTTACAATTAATATTGAAAAAGGTCACTAATAAATTAAAATATTCACAATGACTTCGAAGGTCATTTCAATTTTACCAAAAAACGATGAGAGCTGCGGGTGGATCAAACAAATTCCGTCGCGTCAAGTTCAGCCTGCACTATCCGGAAAACAGCATGCCGACTGGGTTGTTATCGGAGCAGGTTTCACCGGACTTGCGGCTGCAAGACAATTGGCCCTTTTACATCCTCAGGCCAGAATTGTTGTCCTCGAAGCCCAACGTGCCGCGGAAGGTTCCAGCGCCAGGAATTCCGGATTTCTGGTGGATTCTACTCTCAATGAGGGACATTATTCTGCGGCAGGTCTTGAGCTGTATCGGCGAAAATACGAAATAAAACGTGCCGGAGTTTTAGCCGTTCAGCGGCTGGTTACTGATCTAGGCATCAACTGCGATTTAGAGGCAAAAGGGAAATTCCATTGCACGGCAGTCAAGTCACATGAAATTAAACTTATAAATTTCAGCAAGTTATTGAACGAACTGGAGCTGAACCATAAAATTATTGAAGGCGAAGAATTGCTACAACGTCTCGGCAGTTCATACTACCGTATGGGTTTGTGGACCGAAGGCGGTGTGACGCTGCAGCCCGCAAAGCTGGTACGCGGAATGGTAGAAAAGCTTCCGCAACAAGTGGAATTATATGAAAATTCACCAGTTATCAACTGGCGTAAACTGAGCAATTCCGAGGACTTTCAGTTATCCACTCCGGAAGGGCAGGTATCCTGTCAAAAACTGATTGTGGCGGTGAATGGATTTATGACAAGCTGCGGTGTGAAACCGAATCGCTCGTTTTCACTGACTCTGACGGCGAGTATGACAAGGCCATTGACTGCTGAAGAAGATGAAGCCATCGGACGTCCGGAGCCGTGGGGAGTTTTATCCGCGCAATCGATGGGAGCCACCGTGCGTTTGACAAAAGACAGACGGATCTTAATGCGCAATACAGCCGAAGTCTGGCCCAAACAAAATATGAGTGTCGCGGATTTAGAGTTGCGCAAAGCAAAACATTTAAACGGAATTAAAAGGCGTTTTCCCCAGCTTGGAGACGATATAATTGAAAGCACCTGGTCGGGAACAATCTGCCTTAGCGGCAACAACGCCAATGTGTTTTCAGAGCTGGATAACGGCATGTATGCGGCGGGATGTTATAATGCCAGCGGAATTGGCCTGGGTGTTTTGTTCGGAACCGAAATTGCCAACCTTGCCAGCGGGAAAATGACTGATGAGATCAGGATGATTCAAACGAACTCGGAGCCAATGCTCCTGCCGCCTCAACCTCTTCTTCGCTGGGGAGTCGGTTTGCGCCTCATGCGTGACCGCTTCCTGGCGCAGCATGAGCAATAGCAAAGCCCAGCCCACATAATTTAAATTTTTTAATAGTTTTATAAACACAATTGAAGTTGAAAATTAGCGGGAATGTGCCATGTTAGGGGAAACGCAATGACGTAGGGGCGAAAGATTTTTCGCCCTTACAAACGAGGTGAGAGCCACGGAATGAATTAAAACTCTGCGGAAGCCAAAGGAGTGTAAACTTCGCTACAAATCAATTGCCGTGAGGTTATCCCCCATCTCACCCGATCCGTCGACAGTGACCTTTTGCGTAAAACGGTTCGAGATCATTTTTGACTGTGTTCTAAGTTTTCTCTGTGATAAAATTTATTTTCACAAATACCGCTAATCTCTATCCTAAAACCTTTCATGATTCGCAATGATTTCCTAGCAACCGTTGGCAACACTCCACTGATAAAACTCCGGAAAGCTTCTGAGCAAACCGGCTGTAATATTTTAGGCAAAGCGGAATTTATGAATCCCGGTGGTTCAGTCAAAGACCGTGCGGCAAAGGCGATTATACTTGAAGCAGAACAAAGTGGACTCTTAAGTCCTGGCGGGGTGATCGTTGAAGGAACCGCGGGTAACACCGGAATCGGTTTGGCGCTGGTCGGAAATTCCTTGGGATACCGTACCGTGATTGTGATTCCGGAAACGCAAAGTCAGGAAAAAAAAGATATGCTGCGGCTGTGCGGAGCGGATTTGCGGGAAGTTCCGGCAGTGCCCTATCGCGATGAAAATAATTACGTCAAGGTTTCCGGACGCCTCGCCGAAGAATTGGCGAAGTCCGAACCAAACGGAGCGATCTGGGCCAATCAATTTGATAACACCGCAAACCGACAAGGCCACTTCGAAACCACTGGACCCGAAATATATGAGCAAACCAACGGAAAAGTTGATGCTTTCATCTGCTCTGTCGGCACCGGCGGAACACTGGCCGGAGCAGGAATGTTCCTCAAAGAACGAAATCCGGAAATAATTGTCGCCCTCGCTGATCCACTGGGCGCCGCGTTGCATTCATTTTATACAACTGGTGAATTATCAAGTTGGGGCGGTTCAATCACCGAAGGCATCGGTCAGGGACGCATTACCGCCAATCTGGAAGATGCGCCGGTAGACCGCTCTTTTCAAATTCCGGATGAAGAAGCTCTGCCGATTTGCTTTGACCTCCTTAAAGAAGAAGGGCTTTGTCTGGGAGGTTCTTCCGGCATCAACGTTGCCGGAGCAATTCTTCTGGCAAAAGAACTTGGCCCCGGAAAAACCATTGTCACCATCCTCGCAGATTCCGGAGTCCGCTACCAATCCAAGCTTTTCAATCCAGTATTTTTACGTGAAAAAGGCTTGCCAGTTCCGGAGTGGTTGGTGTAAATGAAACTTCCTGAAAGCAGTCATGCAACAATTGCGTACAATTAATTACAAGATTATTTGTTAAATGATTTTCATCAGGTGGGTCAATCCAAATCTCAATATTTTCAGTCAGTTGGTTTCAGTGTTTCACGTCACTTCCAATTGAAAGCAGAATTGTTGCGTTTGGCAAAAACGGGAAAAGTAAGTTCTGTCATTCCAAACCCACATGGGGTAAAATATGTTGTCGATGGTAATATTCATTCTCCACAAGGAAAAATGATTAAACTTAGAAGTATTTGGATTATTGAGATTGACCAGAGTTTCCCTCGATTAGTAACGGCTTATCCATTGTAATTTCAAGAGATTTAGATGATAAACGAACTACAAACTGTGGTTTTGAGTCACGATATAAACGAACATCAACTTTCAAGTGGAGACGTGGGGGCAGTAGTGCATCGCTATCCAGACGAAGCCACTTATGAAGTTGAATTTGTAACGGCAGGAGGAAACACCGTTGCGGTTCTGACTCTGACAAATCAAGACATTCGTCCCATGCTTCAAAATAAAATGCTGCACGTTCGTGCTGTTGCCGCATAGTAACGATTCACAAAATTAAAAAGATTGAAAGCGATTTTGTACTTCTCAAATCAGTCGCAATATCCAGCATTGCACTTAATAATGTGTTGACCGTATTGATCCGCAAGATTCGGAAACAAATGTAAGCCGGTAGTGAGAGGGCGTAAAAATAGTTTGATTTTGTTTTGGATTGAAGCTCACACTTAATTTGACGGATATATTCAATAAACGAACAGCAGTTAAAATGAAAAAGAAAACCGGTATCATCATGTTCCAAGGCACAGGTTCCGGAGTTGGAAAAAGTGTTTTGGCTGCCGGTTTTTGTCGTTTGCTGAAAAATCGCGGCTTGCGGGTTTTGCCTTTCAAAGCGCAAAACATGGCGCTAAATTCTGGCGTGACTCCTGAAGGTCTGGAAATGGGGCGGGCGCAGATAGTCCAGGCGGAAGCCTGCGGAGTCTTTCCGGATGTGCGGATGAATCCTGTTTTGCTCAAGCCACAGGGTTCCGGCGTGTCTCAATTGATCCGCATGGGAAAGGTTGTTCGGAATTGTTCTGCCCGTGAATATTACACAATGGCAGAAGAAAATTTCCGGATTGCGAAAGAAGCCTTTGACTCACTGAAATCCGAAGCAGACTGGATTGTGATGGAAGGCGCGGGAAGTCCCGCCGAAATCAATTTGCAGGCAACTGATATTGTAAATATGCGGATGGCGGAATATGCCGGAGCGAAAGTAATACTGATCGGTGACATTGACCGCGGCGGCGTTTTTGCCTGGCTCAAAGGCACTTACGATTTGATTCAAACTCGGCATCGACCTTTGCTGCATGGAATGCTGATCAATAAATTCAGGGGTGATGTTTCTCTTTTGGAACCCGGAATTAAGCAGTTTAATCAAATTGTTCCGCTTCCGGTTTTGGGTGTGATTCCGTGGCGTGAAATGAAACTGGAGGATGAGGATTCGCAAAATTTGCAATCAAAAATTGTTCCGGACGCAAAGCTCGAAATCGCAATTATACGTCTGCCATACATTTCGAATTTCACCGATTTCGATCCACTCAAACAGATTTCCGGAATTTCTGTACGCTTCGTCAACAGTGTTCCGGAACTGGAAAGCGCTGATCTGATAATTATTCCGGGAAGTAAAAACACGCTCTACGATTTGCGTTTCCTTCATCAAAAAGGATTTGCGGAAAAATTGAAACAAATTTGCGGACGGACCTGGATTTTGGGAATTTGCGGCGGATTTCAAATGATCGGAGAAAAAGTGGATGATCCGGAAAACATGGAATCTTCACGAAAGTCCGGAAAGTTTGATCCTGCTGAAAAGAATGACACAACAGGAAAGTCTGATTCTGTTGTAAAATCCGGATCAGGAGATTGCGAATCCGGATTAGGACTGCTTCCCATGAAAACAGTTTTGGCAGGAAATAAAAAACTTGTGCGCCGCGAATATCAGGGGCAAAACTGGTTGGCTGGTTTAAACTGGACAGGTTACGAAATTCATCTGGGACAAACAAAATTTCACGAAAATCCGCAAGAACCGTTTGTTGTTGCAGAAACTCCGGAAACGCATGAAACATCACTTGGAGTGATTGAGCGCAAACGAAAAATAATCGGCACCTACATTCACGGCTGGCTGGAAAGTCCGGAAGTGATACAAAAACTTTTTGCTTTGTTAACCTCGGAAACTTTTGACATTCCATTTTCTTTTCAGGAAACTAAAGAGCGTGAAATGGATGAGTTGGCACTGTTTCTGGAAGAGCATTGTGAAGTGGAGAAAATCCTGCGGAATTAAGCAAACAATAACGCAAACATAAAATAAAAATGACTGACACAATTATTGATTTAGCAACAGAAAAAACTGTAAATGGAATTAAAATTCCAAAGCGGCCGAAAATAAAACAGGGTGCATTTCAAATTTATACCGGAGAAGGCAAGGGCAAAAGCACCGCTTCGCTGGGTTTGATGCTGCGCGCACTCGGTTCCGGGATGCATGTGTATTACGTGCGGATGCTCAAACCACGCTGGAAAACCGGTGAGTTGAAACTATGTCCGGAAAACTTTCATCCAAATTTAACTTTCCGCAATGTTCCGCATTATTGGGCGCTCTGTGTAAGCAAAACCATTCCACTGGATGTGGAAACGATGACTGTAAAAATGAAACCGGAAATGGAAGATCTGCACGAAAAAGTTAAATCCGGAAAGTACGACATGATAATCGCGGATGAAATAAATTACTGCATTTTCCGCGGTTTGCTTTCCCTTGAAAAAGCAATTCAAATTGTGGAGGATCGTCCAAAAAATGTGGAACTGGTTTTCACTGGTCGTCACGCACATCCGGAACTCGTTGAACGCGCGGATTTGGTGACGGAAATGAAAAAAATCAAACATCACTTCGATCAGGGAATTCGAGCCCGAATCGGCATAGAATTTTAATTTCGCCGGTATTTTTCATCTCACTATTTTAGCAAAATGCTCTTTGCCCGCATTTATTTCCCTTTGGCCTTAGGTTACGCCATTTCCTATTTTTTCCGCAACTCCAATGCAATAATTGAAGGCGATCTGGTGCGGGAACTTGGGCTCGGCCCTGCGGATTTAGGACTTTTAACCAGCGTCTATTTTATCTCTTTCGCGGCTTTTCAGTTGCCGCTTGGAGTATTGCTGGACCGCTACGGTCCACGTCGTACAGAATCTGTGCTGCTTTTATTCGCCGCCCTGGGAGCCGTTCTCTTTGCTCAAGCCGACTCTCTATCCGGATTGATTTTGGGGAGATTGCTGATCGGCTTTGGGGTTTCAGCATGTTTGATGGCGGCTTTCAAAGCCTACGTAATTTGGTTTTCAAGTGAGCGTTTGCCGACGATCAACGGTTTGCAGATGGTTGCCGGGGGATTGGGTGCACTCGGCGCGACAATTCCTTTACAGAATGCTCTTTCATTTACGGATTGGCGTGGTGTTTTCACGGTGCTTGCGGTCATTACAGTTTTTGCCTCAGTTTGCGTGTGGGTGTTTTTACCGGAAAATAAAATAACTGATGAAAAACTGCCCTCGCTGAAATTACAACTCAAGGAAATGTGGCAGGTTTTTCGGAGTAAAATATTTTGGGGTATTGCGCCATTAGCAGCAATTTCACAGGGTTCAAATATGGCGATTCAAGGACTCTGGATGAAACCCTGGCTGAGGGATGTGGCTGATATCAGTGGAGATGCTGCCGCACAACTTTTATTTGCGATGATGTTAGCTTTTATTGCAGGCTTTTTGACACTTGGAATTATTGCCGAAAGACTCTCTCAGATTTTTGATGTCCGCCCAATTCCAATTGGTGTTTTTGGGATGACATTATTTTTGATTTTCCAGGCAATGATGGCCTATGGCTGGAACGGCAACCCTTTGCTTCTGGTTGTCTTGCTTGGATTTTTTGGATCAGCAAGCATTCTGGTTTATGCCGGATATGCGCAAATATTTCCCAAACATCTTTCCGGACGAGTTAGTACTCTCCTGAATTTGCTGGTTTTTTTGGGAGCCTTCATTTTACAATGGGGTATAGGAGCAACCATCGAAAAGTGGCCGACAACGGAAAGCGGTTATGATCCGGAAAGTTATCCGGTTGCATTCGGCGTACTGGTTTTGTTGCAGGCGGCGGGCTTGTTTTGGTATATATTTTCGCATCAACTCAGCAGGAAACAGGGTGCGTTGGTTTAGCAGCTAATTCAATTTTTCAAAGAGACGTATAATTTCCTTAATTTTAACCTCAGCTTCTTTTTTACTTTTCGATGAAATCGCGTCATTGACACAGTGCTGCAGGTGGCTTTCGAGAATTCCGGACTCAATTTTACGCATGGCGCCTGTCACTGCTCTGATTTGCGACAGCAGATCCATGCAATAGCGTCGTTCCTGAATCATGGTTTGAATTCCGCGAACCTGTCCTTCAACCTTTTTCAGGCGTACAAGTTGATTATCGTGATTTGGATGCATTGGTGACTCCTCATAAAAACTGAATATTAAATAGGGCTTGCTGAAAAATGATATTTTTAAATAATACCAATAGAAAAAATTAGCTTCAGGATGTCAAGTGGAATGGTTTCAACAGAAACCGCATAAAATACTTTCACGGCCGTTGCTTGATTTCCTCATCCTGCGCATTGTCTTTACTGGGATGTTGGCACCGCCTTCGATTCTTCTGCATTGTAATTCCGGGCGAAGTGCAGCACAGACCCGAAATCCAGATGCGCAACTACAAATCTTGTCCTCAAGCTGGTTGGCTAACTAGATCCCGGATCAAGTCAGGGATGACAAACAAAACTGTTTAACAGCCTTTTATACCTTATGGGGGTATTAAAAATGTGTCAAGTGAATTTCCGTTTTCAGCTTTTCGGCCTGGATCATAAAACTAAAATTCTGATATGCCGCAAGTAACCGTAATTCTGCCAACCTGGAATCGTGCTGACTGGCTGCAAAAATCAATTGAATCGGTCTTGGTACAGACTTTCCGTGATTTTGAACTGGTTGTAGTAGATGATTTTTCAACGGATTCTACTGCAGAAATTCTCGCAGCTTATTCCGGAAAGATTCGGAGTATCTTTTTAACAAAAAACCGAGGTGTCAGCGTCGCAAGAAATGCCGCGATCTCAACCAGCGACAGCGAGTGGATCGCATTTCTGGATTCAGATGATTTTTGGCATCCTGAAAAATTACAAAAACAAATCGCGCAAACTAAAAATCGTCCGGAATGTCCAATTCATTTCACCGATGAAATTTGGATCAGGAAAGGAGTTCGGGTTAATCCGAAAAAAAAGCATCAAAAAAAGGAGGGATGGATTTTTAAACCAAGTCTGGAACTTTGTTTGATTTCTCCTTCAACGGTGCTGCTAAGACGTGAGCTGTTTGAAATTCATGGTTTGTTTGATGAAACACTGCCGATTTGCGAGGACTATGATCTTTGGCTGCGCCTGACCGCTAAGCATCCGGTTGCGCTGCTCAATGAAAAATTGATGACTCGTCACGGTGGACACGCGGATCAACTTTCACGGAGCGACTGGGGGATTGACCGCTATCGTGTTCAGTCAATTCGGAAAATATTAAAGACAGAAAGTCTGCGTCCGGAAGACCGTTTGGCCGCGATTCAGATGCTCCAGAAAAAATGCCGAATTTTAGCCAATGGTTTCCGTAAACGTGGTAATTTAAAAGAAGTAGAGAAGTATGAAAAAATTATCCACTTGTCATCACGGACTTGATCCGGTATCCAGATTAGTGTTTAAGTTGAGTACAAGAATTAGAGCATCTCCCTGGATTCCCGCTTTCGCGGGAATGACATAATTATGAAATTGTTAAAATTTGTTGAAAGAAAAAAACATGAAAGAAATTAAAGCCGATTTTAAAATTCGACAGGCTGAAGTAGAGGATGTCTCAGACATTTTGGTATTGATTAAAGAGCTTGCCGAATATGAACATCTTTTGGATGAAGTTGTCGCAACAGAGGAACTGCTGGAAGAAACGCTGTTTGGCGTCAACTCTCCGGCTGAAGTACAACTCGCTTATGCAGGAAACGAAATTCTGGGATTTGCGTTGTATTTCCGCACATTTTCCACTTTTTTGGGACGTTCCGGAATTTATCTGGAAGACCTTTTTGTACGCGAAAGCGCCAGGGGCAGAGGAGTAGGTGAAGCATTGCTGCGCCAACTTGCGCAACGAACCTTGGAAATTGGCGGAGGCCGTTTAGAATGGGCGGTGCTGAACTGGAATGAACCTGCAATTGGATTTTATCAGAAAATGGGCGCGGCTCCTTTGGACGAATGGACAACGTACAGGGTGACTGGAAATAATTTGAAGGAGTTGGCAGAAGGGTGATTGCGGAAACTTTATTTTCTTTTATATTTTGATTCCGGTTCCTGTGTTTTCTTGTCCGGTTCCTCTTTTGAAGTTTCGTCTTTTATAGTCGCGTCTTTTTTTGCTGAGGCTTTAGTTTTTCTTTCTGCTGTTATTTGGTCAAAGACTCTTTGCAGAACACGATTTGTCAATGCATGTGAAGTGTCATCCACAAATTCTTTACAGAGTTCCACAGCTTCATTGATGACAATACTGTGTGACAATTCCGGATGGTGATAGAGTTCGTAAGCAGCCAATCTTAAAATATTCCGGACTATTGTGGAAAGTCGGTTCAGCTTCCAATGTTCGAGATTCCGTCTCAAATAGCGGTCAATATGTTTCCGATGCTGTAGTGTACCTTCCACTAATTCCCTTGCAAACCGTTTAACTTCCGGACTTGTATCCAGTTGATCCAGAAAACGGTCGGCGTGTTTCATGGCTTTACTTTCAAGCAGTTCTGCCTGGTAAAGTGCCTGAAGTGCGTAAGATCGAGCTTGGTGGCGCATTTTATATAGCTATTTTTTGTTTTAGTTACGGGGTAACAATATTTTTTCAGGTAGTCAGGGCCACATGAAGTTTTTGGACAAGCGCCTGATTGTAACCGTGTGAAGTCATGTTGGCCACAACTCGTCCCCGCAGCGGATAACCCAGCAAATATAGATCACCGATAAGGTCCAGAATTTTGTGTCTTATAAATTCATCGGGATAACGTAATTCTGTATTTATCACTTTTCCGTCATGCAAAATGATATGTGAATCAAGATAACCGCTGCCGACTGTTCCTGTTTTTTGTGCCTGATCGATATTTTCGAAAGTGTTGAAAGAACGTGCCGGCGCAATATCAAGGTCAAATGAATCCCGATCTGCGTTAAAAGTCAGTTTTTGCTCACCGATAGGCGCGCTATAATCAATGCGCATCTTGACTTCAAAGCCTTCAAACGGTTCCACATAAAGATATTTTTCCGACAGTTTTTTCCGTCCCACTTGAATTGGCGCCAAAACAACCGCTTCTTTCGCAGGAACATCCTGATCCTGGACTCCTGCCTTTTTGATAAGTTCACTAAAATCCTGAGCAGAGCCATCTACATTTGGAATTTCCTCATCCACTTTTGCTAAAACATTGGTGATTCCGGCCATGTGCAAAGATGCCATTAAATGTTCCACTGTGCGCACCCGACGTTTTTCGCGGGCTAATACAGTAGAATTGGCACTGAAGGATTGCTTTTTCACCGATTGAGAAAAATTTTCAATATTCGTGATGTGGGCAGGAAGTGAGGTATCATCCAAAGTTTGGAAAACAACACCTGAATTTGGATCCAGTGGACTTAAAATTACGCCTGTGTTGCGTCCAGTCAAAAGCCCTTTGCCGTTCAAAACAACATTGCTTTTCAATGTACGCTGCGGACGTTCCGAGTCCATGAGCCGCACGGCTCCAGAAGGAATGATGGGGTTGATAATTTTGGCAACTTCCATCATCGTATCTGACGCAATATCTTTTATGCTCTCCGGAGGATTGTTTGAGAGAACAAGCGCGATTTTGTCGAGTAATATTTCTAAACGCAAAGGTTTTTCCATGAAATCGACCGCGCCTAATTTAATCGCGGTTACGGCGGCGTCTATTCCTGCGTGTCCGCTCATCATGATTACAGGAAGTTCCGGATGTGATTCACGAAGCTTACCTAGAATCGCCATTCCGTCTATTCCAGGAAGCCAGATATCCAAGAGCACTAAAGCCGGTGTCTGACGACCCAATTCTTCAAAAAAACTTATTGAATCTTTACATGACCTTACCGGATATCCTTCATCGGACAGCACATTTTTAAGTGTTTCACGAATTGCTTCCTCGTCATCCACTATGCAAATAGTTTGTGATTTTGTCATGGTAGAGGTTTGTTTAATGTTGTTGCCAGCTCAAGCAAGTTCAAAAATTATAGTTCAATATTTCCTGCGGCTCAAGTCTCAGTTCCGAGGCACGGCCCGCCTCAATTTCCAGCACAAAGTTAGCTGGAAGCGGCGGCACCAAAACAGGCGGCTTTTCACCCTGATTTGTGGGCTGAACATTCTTTAGAATGTAAACAATTCTGTGATTATCCAACCAGATGATGTCCAAAGGAAATTGCATGTTTTTCATCCAAAAACCATGCGCTTTTCGTTTTTCAAAGACAAACAACATGCCCCATCCATTTTTCAGTCCAGCACGATTCCCCAGTCCTAAACTCCGTTTCTGCTGTGTATCCGCGACTTCCACAGGAATTTCAATTCCCGCGGAAGTGGTTACAAGCGCGTGGGCATAATTCAATTGTTCGGCAAATGCGGTTCCGCTACCTAAAAAAGGGACACACCAGCATGAAACTAAAATGGTGCAAAAAAATAGATGACGTAAAATCATGCCTCGGCCTTTGCGAGTTTCGTCAGTCGTTTTTTTACCATTTTCTGTTTGAGCAATGGTAAATGATCAATGAATAAAATTCCATTCAAATGGTCAATCTCGTGTTGCAGACAAATGGCCATCATGTCTTCAGCATCCATTTTTTGAGCATTTCCTGTGACATCCTGAAACTCTACCGTTATTTTTTCCGCACGTTCAACTTCAGCCCGGAACTCAATGACACTCAGACAGCCTTCTTCTGAAACAGTATTCCCGGATTTCTTCACAATTTTAGGATTGATGAAAACATGAGGTTCCCGATGGCTAATTTCTTCCTCACCGCTGTTTAGATCAATGACAATTATTTTTTTGAGGATACCTGCTTGAATGGCCGCCAAGCCGATTCCGCTGGAAACGTACATTGTTTCCAGCATCGATTGTGCGGTTTCATCCAGCTCCTGATCAAAAACTGTCACCGCTGCTGCTTGCTGTCTCAAAATTGGATCAGGGAAAGTATAAATGTCTAAAAGTGCCATTTCTTTTTTTAAACCGAAAACCACTGCTCGTGCGTAAATTTTGGAATTATCAGCCTTGATTTTAACCAAATTCATGTTCAAACACAATCTGTGAAATATAAAAAACGACATGAGTTCCCGCTTTGTCTTGAAGGTAGATGCCGGATTAAGTTAGTATGCGATATGATTTGCTGTACAGAAAAATCTATTCAAATAAACGGAGAGAGATGAAAACCGGATTTTATACGAATCCCATTTACCTCGAACACGACACAGGTTCGCATCCGGAAAACGCAAACCGCCTGCTGGCGATCCAGGAAAGACTTGAGTCCGGGGGTTTGATGGACAAACTCGAAGTCCGGCAGGGACGTTCCGCGACGACTGCGGAAATTAAAATGCTGCATGCGGAAAAACTAATTTCGGAAGTAGAAATTGCCTCAGAAAGTGGTGCCCATTCTCTTTACACCCAGGATTGTGTTATTTCCACGCAAACTTATAATGCGGCTTTACACGCGGTCGGTTCTGTTTTGGACGCGGCGCTTGAGGTTGCGGAACGCCGTATTGATAACGCATTCTGTGCGGTTCGACCTCCAGGTCATCATGCGGAATATGAAACAGCAATGGGCTTCTGTTTTTTCAACAATGTTGCATTGGCGGCAGAGTTTCTAACAAAAAAAATGGGTTTTTTGCGGGTACTGATTTTTGATTTTGATGTACATCATGGAAATGGAACACAGCATTTTTTTGAGGAACGTTCCGACATTTATTTTGTCAGCATGCATCAAGATCCGCGAACCTGTTATCCCGGAACCGGATTTGCGGATGAACGAGGAAACGGCGCGGGTTCCGGATATACTCTCAATGTTCCTGTTCCTCCCGGAATGGAGGATGAAGAATATTTGCAAACTTTTTATGCCAATGTTCATCCGAAGTTGCAGGAATACAAGCCAGACTTTGTTTTGATTTCTGCCGGATTTGACGCGCATCGTGCTGATCCTTTGGCGTCGCTGAATCTCACGGAACATACTTTCAGGGAATTGACAGTTGAACTGAAACGCTTGGCAGAGAAGTCTGCCGGTGGGAGGCTGATGAGTCTGCTGGAAGGAGGTTATGATTTAAACGCCCTCGCTTCCAGTGTTGAGGAACATCTGACGATTTTACAGACTGAAGACTGAATTCCGGAGTCTCTTCAATTTTCAACTTTCTCTTCAAGCATTTCTTCCGGATGCTTTGGAATTTTATATTCGCTGCTGTAAAGGAAATAAGGGATCCCGCCCAAGAGATAAACGCCCAGTTGGACAATGATGAATAGGTTGAAAATATCCGCGCCACCGGAAAATCCGGCAAGTTGATAAAGTGATTCAAAGGCCGCATGTCCGATGCCGATTCCTCCCGGCGCTAACGGAATTGCGACAGTAATCAGGCCAATCGGCATCAGAAAAAACTGAGTTGCCAGTTCCATTTCTTTAATTCCCATTAAAAGTGTCACCTGGAAAAAAAGCAGCGCGACTAATGTGTGGATTCCAATGGACAGCAGGAGGGTCAGGGCTAAGGTTCTCTTCTGGTGCTGATAACTTTTGAAGGCGGAATAAACTTTGAGGCTAAACTTTTTTGCGGGCAAACGCTGAAAGAGTCGAATAAAGGGGTCACGGCCTTCTTTAAACGGAAACAGCACAATCGCGTAAAATAAAACTGTACCAACAAATAGCGCGACGATTATCCAGGCCAGACTGTGCAGTCGATCTTGAGAAAGTATTAGCTCAAGATTAAAGATAAGCGCAAAAAATGCCATCACAATCAAACCGAACAATCCTACAAAACGGTCAATCAGCAGCGTCATAAAAGCTCGGGTACGGCCTTCCTCATGTTGTGCCTTGATGACATAGTAACCCTTGACTACATCTCCGGTAACCGCGCCAGGGAGTGTAGTGTTAAAAAAATTGCCGATCCAGGTCAGCAAAAAAGTTTGTTTAGGTTTGAGCGGTACACCGATCGCGCGCAACAACAACCACCAACGTAATGCCGCCATTGGAACGACTGCAAAAAAAAGGACTCCAACCATCAAGGCAAGTATTTCCGGTGCGTCCCGGAAGAGCATCAATTTTTCAAAATTAAGTCGCCCACTTTGGATAAGATAAACCAAAATGCTTCCTACAACTCCTATTTTGAGTAAAATTAACAGTAGTTTTTTCATTCTAAAATCAATAAAAATAAACGCCTAAATTTAAGCTCAACAAAATTGCTCCTGCAAAAGACAGTACCTTTCGTAATTGCTGACAGTTCCAGCAGTTTCCCAGAATCCACAAAAATGAAAAGTTAATACTGATTGCTAAAGGCAAAATCCAGCCGTTTAAAAACCAGCCAAAGACTAAATATACCAGTCCGTGAATGGTTTCAGTCCAGATCGATTTTATCCCGATAGCGGCATTGCATTTTCGACAACGCCCACTACTCAAAAGGTATGACAATACGGGAATATTTTCAAACCAGCGCAGCTGATGTCCGCATGAAAAGCAAAAAGAACGTGCTGGTTTGGATAAACTAAGCGACTGATCCCGTATGTGCTTTTTCAGGAATGGGGGCGTTTCAGGAGATGTCAATAATCGTGAACGTCTTTTTTCATCGGCATACTGCAAAGGGAGACGAGCAAGGCAAACATTGACAAAACTACCCATTATCAAACCAAGCACAGCCCAAATGCCAATTTCAAAATACTGCACTCTTGCTCCGGATCAAACTCATTTTATGTGGTGAAATTTGATAAATCAAAACTGCGGGCGTATCCGCAAAAAACTAGCAAAACGCGGCAGGCCTTTCTTTGAGGTTCCGGTAAATTTGTAGCTAATAACTGAACCGACCGGGGGCGGATCTCGACGCTCGTTGTTGCTGAAACCGGTTCCGATGCGAAAGATTTGACCGCTCTGGTCTTTAACCAGTAACGAGCCCATCATTCCGCTGAATTTTCCTTTGCCGGGAAGAATTTCAATTACGGTTGCTTCTGCATCCTGCCAGGGTTTTAGTTTAAGCAAGTCAGCACTTCTGCCGCTGTGATAAAGCGAATCCGCGCGATGCAGCATCAAACCTTCACCTCCCTTTTTGACAACATCATCCAGCATTTTCAGCAACTCCTCCTCCGAATTCAGGCGAATTTGTGGAATTGCCTTCAGCCATGGTATTTTTGCGGAGGCTGTCAAATTTACCATCATTTTAAATCTTGTGGTGAAATTTCCACTACTATCTGGAAGCTCAAATAACATGTAGCGTACCTGTTTCCATTCAAGTTCAACAGGGATTTTTTTACGGACAATTCCGGAAAGCCGATCAAAGGTTCCGCGTCCCATCCAAAGCTCGCCATCCATCGGTTGAGCAGGGAAATTCTCTGTAAACCATTTCGGAGCATGAATCAGTTTCCCACTGCGAAAATGAAGTTTTTCGCCATTCCAAATTCCGCGGACTCCATCCAGTTTTTCACTGACCAACCATTGCGAAACATCTTCCTGCCGGTAAACTTTTGCCAGCAACGGTTCTATTTTATGCTCTTTTCCAACACTATCACCTGCGGAAAGAGGCGTCGCGCAAAAAATCATAGCAGAAAAAAATAAAAACAGCAGAAGATTGCGATATAGAAATTTGAAAGTCATAGCTGATTTTGAATTAATTCTGAGCAATTTTCATGTTCACTAACTCAGCTCTCCGGTCTTGGGCAAAAGAAAGCGATCCAGCAATTCATTTGCGAGACGAATGTATCCAGTGGCACCCGCTGAATTCAAGTGACGTTGAATAACATCTATGCCTAAATTACTTGCTTCAAGAATATGTGGACAATTTGGAATAATGGTTTCAAAAACAGAGTCGCCGAGAGTCTTACAAATTTGTTTGCAAACTTGACGGTGGGACAGAATATCATCATCATACATGGTCAGTAAAATCCCTGCCAGACGCAGCCTCGGTTCAATAGTCCTCTGCAATTCCTTGAAAGCCTGCAAAAAGCGTTTAAGAGATTTGATGGCTAAAGTTTCACATTCAAGAGGAACAATAATGAGGTCTGCCGCGAGCATCGCGTTAATGCTGAGGGAACTGGTAGATGCGGGGGCGTCCATGATAATAAAGTCATAGATACCCGAGGCATTCTTCTCAGTCCACTGTGCGACATGGTAATAATCAGCCGCGATTTTGTTGACGGTTTGTTCGGTCAACAGGTCTTGAATATTTGAAAGCAGGAGGTCAAGATTTTGATGTTTGCCGGTGGTTATAATTTCCTGGAGCGAAATATTGGGAGTGCAAAAAACTTCTCGGATACCCAAACCGTCTGGCTTTTCTACACCGAGGGAGTGATGAACCGAACCTTGTGGATCAAGGTCCACCAGAAGCGTTTTGTAACCTCCAAGGGCAAAGGCAGTTGCCAAATGTACTGCTGAGGTTGTTTTACCAACCCCGCCTTTTTGGCTGGCGAATGTAATAACTTTTGCCATTTTGGGGCCGCTAACCTGAAGTCAAATTAAGTTCTGCACCTTAGAATATTCATTTACGATTCATTGGAGAGTTTAACACAGGATCAATTAAAAGCAAACCATTCTCGGCAGGATTGGAAGATTCAGCTCAAACTGAATCAATGGCGCTTTGTAGTTTTTCGCGTACATTTTTCGCGAATTCTACCAAATATGTACGTCCGGTTGCCTGCACCATCATTTCAGGGTCAATGACTCCAATTACGGTTTCTCCATTTTCCGGATGTTAGCTATCATTTACAACACGCTTGATTCCATCTTTTGTTTCTGCTGTCATTTTTATTCTCTTTTTATTTTCTGTTACTCTGAGTTATTTATTTACGTTAGGTGAGATGTTCCTCTTTTTAAAGCAAAGCTTCGACTTCTTCCATCAGATGATCTTCAATATTAATATCTCCCGTGAATTGACATACAATTCTACCAGACAATTTTGTTTTGATTTATTTTCACACCTCTTGAGGTAAAAACTATTCTCAATTCCTTTTATTATTACGCTTTTTCACCCATTGAAACGAATCAGGCATAAGCAACATGGATGGTACGTGCTTCGGATTCTTGGTGATTTTGATGCACAACCACATCAATACTTTGATCCAACGCATTCAAAAAACTAAACAATCTTTCAATTGAAAAACCTGAAAGCTTTCCACATTTCAACGCAGAAATTTTAGGTTGATCTACATTTAAGATCTTTGCGGCTTCTTTTTGTGTTAAACCTTTCTCACTGATAATTTTGTTAATGATAAAAATCAACTCTGCTTTCGCTAGTTTTTCCTCTGGGTTTGCACTGCCCAAGTCTTTGAAAATATTCTCTGACCCTTCTGTATAATCTTGTTTCATTTTGACTCCTCTGCCATTTTTTGAGCAAACATTAGTCTGGATTTTATCACCTGCATATCAGGTTTTGGAGTTGATTTTCCATGATGAGATTTCTTCTTGAAAACATGCAGAACATATAAACTTTCACCAAGTTTAACCGTATAAACTGTTCTGTAGGTATCTCTCCGAAAATCTGACTTGATCTCAATGACTCCCAACAGACCTTTAAGTGGTTTGGACTTATTCGGCATTTCCCCTTGTTGGGCTTCATATAAAGCAAAACCCACATCATCTTTCACTCCTTCCGGACAATCCTGCAAATCTTTCAATGAAGAACCCATCCAAATAATTTTCTTCATTATTTTTCCTCCGGCCTAACACTATGCCACATTTAGCATATTAATTAAAGATATTATTTCTTTTTGTGTCAGTCTCCACCTTCTCTTGACCATTTCCCTTTTTATAATTCCCCCACTTACTCAATCAATATCGTAATAATATCTGTTCAGGCAAAAACAACGGAGGAGGTGATTTTGTGTGTTTGGACTTCTTTATCAATTTCATCACCAAAGCTATTAATGGCAATTTTCATGCTGTAGTGCGACTGCAAATTAAGCCAAAATTCCGGCTCAATGCCAAAGTATTTACCCAATCGTAAAGCTGTGTCCGCAGTGATTTCCCTCTTACCGTGAATGATTTGACTTATCCGGTTTGCCGGAACTTTCAAGTCTTTAGCAAATTGGCTCTGAGTAATCCCCATCGGCTTTAAAAATTCTTCCAATAACACTTCACCGGGTGTGATGGGTTCTAATTTTTTCATCATATTTTCATCCTTTGTGATAATCAACGATTTCGACATCTCCGGCAGCGCCATCATGCCAACTAAAACAAATGCGCCAACGGTTGTTAATCCGAATACTGAATTGCCCCAGACGATCGCCTGATAATGCTTCAAGACGATTCCCTGGAGGAACACGTAAACTGACTATAGAAACAGCCGCATTCAGAACCTCCAGTTTGATTCTGGCGTTTCTGGAAATGCTTCTGAATCTTTTGACATCCAGATCGTGAAACAATTTTTCTGTATTTTTGCATTTGAAATTATGAATCATACTTTCATAATATGACGAGTGCCGTCATTCGTCAAGATATGTTTTAAAATAGGATTATTTATTGTGTAAGTCCCCTCCGCAAACCTTGAACGGTAGCCCCCCGGCGAGCCTTTCCTCGACCCGATCGGGGGTGGCGGTGAAACACAAATGTGGAGAACAATTCTGAATGGTAGCCCCGGACACCGTTCCGGGGAATCGTAAGTTCAAATTATTAAAATTATATCCCCGGACAGTACTTGCACTTTAAAGGGTAGCGTCCTCTTTTATTTTGCTCTGTGCGGTCGTCCACGATTTTTTCTGTAATTTTCGACCACTTCCGGTAAGACTTAAGTAGCCGTCCGCATTTGTGAAAATTCTTTTTCTGTGGCTTCCCAGGTATCAGGGTCTGCGGAAATACCTGTGTTGATTGCGGCCTCTTCTTTTTCAGTCGGAGGAATTAGTTTTAATTTGTTCAACATGATTATTCTACTCCCAATGATTTAATTTTTGTAAACTTTCGAAGTCCATACGCTTTTGGGCTTCCTGAAAATTATTAATCTTTCATGTTTTTCAAAGATTTGTGTTTTTCAGGAAGCCCTAAGTAATTTTTCAATAACAAGTTGAAGAATTGCAATACATCGAATCCGAGTACTGTGCGGAAATATTCCCCAAAACATCCTTGTACCATACATAAAAATTATTGTTTCCGGAATACAGGTATTTTGAACTGGTAACTGTTTTCGACAAACTGGTTGTTTCCGAGACAGATGTCCAAGAGGATGAACTACTCGAAGGCGTACTGGAAGAAGTGGAAAGATAATAGGCTACAATTGCCGTGCTGTCTGCTGCTGTTAGTGTGAAAGAAAAGGTCCTGTTGTATCCGGTGGAATAGCTGGATTTGTTAATGATTGCAAAAGAACCCGTCGGCCCTGACTGATCCAAGAAAAGCGGCTCCACTGAAACCGGAGTATATTGAGATTGGCCGCACCCGTCACAGATGCCCAACCGCCCATAAGAACCTAATCCCCAGCACTTGACAGTGCCACTGGAAAGTACCGCGCAGGTGTGGGAACCTCCGGCAGAAACAGCAGCAGCAGTGCTGATGCCGCTAACTGAAACCGGAGTGTACTGTGTGCTGGTTCCTGATGATGAATAGCCCAACCGCCCATAAGAACCTAATCCCCAGCACCTGACAGTGCC
>Ga0208748_1000036_pt1 | contig 60545 bp, 60 predicted proteins | sample Knorr_S7_td_Bott_FD_185599 | JGI IMG/M metagenome (GOLD analysis project Ga0208748, IMG submission 185599) | Marine microbial communities from Southern Atlantic Ocean transect - Knorr_S7_td_Bottom_ad_4513_LV_A (SPAdes) (version 2) | ecosystem: Environmental > Aquatic > Marine > Oceanic | place... | reverse complement strand
GCGCTACCCAGGAGCTCGTCGCAGGCTCGCTCCGGGTGGGGCATCAGACCGACCACGTTTCGCCCCTCGTTGCAGACACCGGCAATATCGTCCACGGACCCGTTCGGGTTGTCGACGTAGCGCAGCACGATCCTGTCCTCGTCCCTCAGCCGGGCGAGCGTCTCGTCGTCACAGGTGTAGTTGCCCTCGAAGTGGTTGATCGGCACCGACAGCTCGGTGCCCACCGGGACACGACCGGTCAGGATCGACGCCGAGGTCTCCACCCGGAGCACCGTCGGCTGGCAGAGGAACTTGAGGCCGGAATTCTTCTGCAGGGCCCCGGGCAGCAACCCCGCCTCGGTGAGCACCTGGAAGCCGTTGCAGATCCCCAGCACCGGACCACCGTCGGCTGCGAAACCGGCCACGGCACCCATCATCGGAGAGAAGCGGGCTATCGCACCCGGACGCAGGTAGTCGCCGTGGGCGAAACCGCCGGGGACGATCACGGCGTCCACCCCGCCGATGTCGTCGTCGGCATGCCACAGCAGCCGTCCCTCACCCCCCATGCGTTCCACGGCGAAGACCGCGTCCATCTCACAGTTGGTGCCGGGGAAGACCACGACGCCGACGGTCTTGGCCATCAGGCGGAGCCGCCGACCGGCGACACCGACACGGAGGCATCCTCGATCACCGGGTTGGTGAGGAACGAGGCACAGAGGTCCTCGGCGAGGGTCGTGGCCTCGCCGACATCAGCCGCAGCGATGGTGAACCTCACCGTCTTGCCCACGCTGACACCGCTCACCCCGTCGAAGCCCAGCGCCGGCAGCGCCCTCTCGATCGTGGCCCCGGCCGGGTCGGCGATGCCGCCCCGCAGCCTTACGTCCACCAACACGTCGAACTCCATCATGTCCTCCTGTTCCAGCACCCGGTCAGCCACCGGCTCCGGGCCAGTCGGCGAAGGACCGGCCTGTGATTCGTTCATAGGCCTCCACGTACCGTGAGGACGTGGCCGCTACCACGTCCTCGGGGAGGGGCGGGGCGGGCGGCTGCTTGCCCCAGTCCAACGCATCCAGATGGTCCCTGACCGGCTGCTTGTCGAACGATGGCGGCGTCGCCCCGGGGGCCCAGGCCTCGGCAGGCCAGAAGCGGGACGAATCCGGGGTGAGAACCTCGTCGGCCAGCACCAGGCGTCCGTCCACCATGCCGAACTCGAACTTCGTGTCGGCAATCAGGATTCCCCGCTCGGCCGCCCACTCGGCACCCTGCTGATAGCAGGCGAGGGAGGCCTCGCGTGCGAGTGCGGCGACCTCGCTGCCCACCAGGTCCACGGCCTCCTCATACGAAATGTTCACGTCATGGCCCTCGTCGGCCTTGGTGGACGGGGTGAACACCGGCTCGGGCAGGCGGTCGGCCTCCAGGAGGCCCTCGGGCATGGACCCGCCGTGCATGGTCCCGGACGTCCGGTACTCCTTCCAGGCCGACCCGGTGATGTAGCCCCTGACGATGCACTCGATCGGAAGCATCTCTGCCCGTCGGCAGAGCATGGTCCGGCCCACCAGATCGGCAGGCACCACGCCCCCCAGGACCTCAGCCAGGTCTCCGGCTCCGGTAGAGATCAGGTGCCCCGGCACGAGGTCCGCGAACCGCTCGAACCAGAAGGCGGTCATCGCCGTGAGGACCCGGCCCTTGTCGGGAATCGGCTCCTCCATCACCACGTCGAACGCCGAGATGCGATCCGACGTGACCATCAGGAGCCGGCCGTCACCTGCGTCGTAGACGTCACGGACCTTGCCCGAGTGGAGGAGTGGCAGGTCGACCGTCGGGTTCATCATGGCTCCAGGGGGCGGTCGCGGATCAGAGGATCGGTTCGGGGTCGTAGGCCGCAGCCCACGGGCGTGCGGCCACCACCACGGCGACGCGCTCCACGACGGCCGCCACCTGTGCCGGGGCATTGCCCGCGAACACCGAGGGGTCGTCGAGCAGGTCGTCGAGGGCTGCCCTGTCCAGTGGGAGGCGCCCGTCACCAGCGAGACGGTCCAGCAGGTCGGTCTCGACCACGCCCTCGACCCGCAGGGCCAGCGCCGCCGCCACGGCGTGCTCCTTGATCAGCTCGTGGGCCTCCTCACGGCCCATGCCCGCCTGCACGGCGGCCACCAGCACCCGGGTGGTGGCGAGGAACGGCAGGTAGCGCCGGAGTTCACGCTCCACGACCGCCGGGTAGACGCCGAACTCGTCGAGCACGGTGAGGAAAGTCTGGAAGAGGCCGTCGATGGCGAGGAAGGCGTCCGGCAGGGCCACCCGCCGTACGACCGAGCAACTCACGTCACCCTCGTTCCACTGGTCTCCGACGAGGCCACCCACCATGGCCAGATGGCCCCGCAGCACGATGGCGAGGCCGTTGATCCGTTCACACGACCGTGCGTTCATCTTGTGGGGCATCGCCGACGAACCGACCTGTCCGGGGCGGAAGCCCTCGGTGACCAACTCGTTGCCGGCCATCAGCCGGATGGTGCGGGCCAGGTTGGCCGGACCGCCGGCGGCCTGGGCCAGGGCCGAGACCACGTCGAAGTCCAACGACCGCGGGTACACCTGCCCGACCGAATCCAGCACCTGCTCGAAGCCCAGGTGCTCGGCCACCAGCCGTTCAAGGCGGTCGACCCGGTCGCCATCACCCAGTAGGTCCAGCTGGTCCTGCTGGGTTCCGACCGGACCCTTCAGGCCGCGCAGCGGGTACGCGGCCAACAGGTCGGACACCCGGCGATGCGCCGTGAGGAGCTCCTCGGCGGCGGTTGCGAACCGCTTGCCGAGGGTCGTCACCTGGGCAGCCACATTGTGACTCCGGCCGGCCATCGCCAGGCCCTCGTGTTCGACGGCCAGTCGGGCCAGACGATCCAGGGCCGCCACGATGCGGTCCAGTACCAGCTCCAGGCTCCGCCGGACCTGCAGCTGCTCGACGTTCTCGGTCAGGTCCCGTGACGTCATTCCCTTGTGGATGTGCTCGTGGCCGGCGAGGGCACAGAACTCCTCGATGCGGGCCTTCACATCGTGGCGGGTGACCCGCTCGCGCTCACGTATCGAGGACAGGTCGACCTGGTCCACCACCGCACGGTGGTCCTCGATAACCCCGTCCGGGATGTCCACGCCCAGCTCCCGCTGGGCCTCCATCACCGCGATCCAGAGCTCGCGCTCCATCACCACCTTGGCCTCGGGCGACCAGAGCTCGGCCATGGGCCTGCTGGCATACCGGGAGGCGAGGACGTTCTCCATGTGCATCGGTACCGGGCGTCTTCCTGTGCCGCTGCTCAGCGCGGCACCATCTCGGCCCTGTGTTCCTCCAGGGCCTGGACCAATTCAGGATCATTGACCGCCAGCATCTGGACGACCAGGAGTGCGGCGTTCATCGCACCGTCCACGGCCACGGTGGCCACGGGAATGCCCCTGGGCATCTGGACGGTGGCGAGCAGCGAATCCCAGCCGTTGATGGCACCGCCCGAGAGCGGTATCCCGATCACCGGAAGGGTGGTGTGGGCTGCCGCCGCACCAGCCAGGTGCGCCGCCATGCCAGCTCCGCAGATGATCGCCGAATAGCCGGCGTCGCGGGCACCGGTCACGAACCCGGCCACCAGGGCGGGGCTGCGATGGGCGGACATGACCCGAACGTCGGCTTCGACGCCGTAGCGCTCCAGCGTCTCGGCCACCGGGGCCATCTTCTCGCCGTCATTCGGCGATCCCATTAGGACCGCCACCTTGTACGCCATCGATTTCTCCTGACCTGTTCGTCCAGTGGTGTGTTCTAGTCGCCGGTGGGCGCCGCCGCGATGTCGGTGCGGTGGCACATGCCGGGCCACGAGATCTCGGCCACCGCCTCGTAGGCCCTGTGGCGGGCCTCGTCGACCGTCGGGCCGCGCCCGGTGACGGTGAACACCCGGCCCCCGGCTGTCACGAGAGCGCCATCTGGGTCGGCTCCGACGCCAGCTGCGAAGACGCTGACGCCGGTGACCTGTGATGCGGCGTCCAGTCCCGAGATCCGATCCCCGGTGCGTGGTGAGGACGGATATCCCTCCGAGGCGCAGACGACCGCCACCGCCGCCCCATCGTCGAACGTCGGCTCCGGACCGAGCCTTCCGCCGGCGGCAGCAGCCAGGAGCTCGCCCAGGTCGCTGGTCAACCTCGGCAGCACGACCTGGGTCTCGGGATCACCGAAGCGCACGTTGTACTCCAGCACCCTGGGCCCACTGGGGGTGAACATGAGCCCGCAGTAGAGGACGCCGCGGTAGTCGATGCCCCGGCCACGCAGGGCTGCCAGGGTCGGTTCCACGGCGTCGGCCATGAGGGATCCGACCACGGCCTCCGTAGCCACGGGTACCGGCGAGTAGGCCCCCATGCCACCCGTGTTGGGGCCGGCGTCACCATCGCCGAGGCGCTTGAAGTCCTGCGCCGGTGCGAGCGCCACGGCACTGGACCCGTCACAGATGGCCAGGATCGAGAGTTCAGGGCCGGTGAGTCCCTCCTCGATCACGAGGGTCCGTCCGGCCTCGCCGAAGGCGGCTCCGGAGAGGTAGGACCGCACGGCGTCGACGGCCTCGGCCCGATCTGCCGTGACCAGCACGCCCTTTCCTGCAGCCAGGCCATCGGTCTTGATGACGAAGAGGTCGCCCATGGTGTCCAGGTAGGCCAGCGCAGCGACCTCGTCGTCGAATGTGCCGTGGCCCGCCGTGGGCACGCCGGCGTCGACCAGCAGGTCCTTCATCCAGGCCTTGGACCCCTCGAGGCGGGCACCGTCTGCGCCCGGACCGAAGACGAGGCGACCGGCAGACCTGAGACGGTCGGCCAGGCCGGCGACCAGCGGGGCCTCTGGTCCGATGACCGTCAGGTCTGCCTCGATTTCTTCTGGCGGGGTGGGGACCGAACCCCCGATCCCGGGGTTGCCCGGGGTGACCACCACGTCATGGTGGCGGCCCAGCACGTGGGCCAACGCGTGTTCACGACCGCCGGATCCGACGACGCACACCCTCATCGGATCGGCACCGGTGCCCTAGTCGCCGCGATCAGCCTGTGAACCGGAGGACCTGATGGCGGTCCGGGCCGACTCCGACCATGCCGATCGGGACACCAACCTGCTGCTCCACGAAGCTGAGGTAGGCATCGGCCTCAGGTGGGAGTTGCGAGCGTTCCGTCATCCCCGAGATGTCGACGCCCCAGCCCGGTAGGTCCTCGTAGACGGGCGTGACCCGATGCAGCACCGACTGGTGGTAGGGCAGCTGGTGGAGGCGCTCGCCGTCGTCTTCGTAGGCAACGCACACCCGGATGACCTCCAGTTGGTCGAGGACGTCCAGCTTGGCTATGGCCAGCTCGGACAACGAGTTGACCCTGACGGCATAGCGGAGCATGACCGCATCCAGCCAGCCGGGACGACGACGACGGCCGGTGTTGGTTCCGTACTCGTGTCCGACGTCGACCAGGTGGTCACCCACATCATCGAACAGCTCGGTGGGGAACGGTCCGGCTCCCACCCTCGTCACGTAGGCCTTGGCGATGCCGATCACCCGGTCGATGTCCCGGGGGCCGATCCCCGCACCGGTGCATGCACCGCCGGCGACCGGGTTTGATGACGTCACGAACGGATAGGTGCCGTGGTCCAGGTCCAGGAAGGTCGCCTGGGCACCTTCCATGAGGATCCTGCCACCGGCGTCCAACTCGTCGTGGACCAGGCCGATGGCGTCGGTGATGTGGGGGATGAGCCGTGGAGCACAGATACCCAGGTACTCGTCAGCCACCTCGTCGGCATCGATCGGAAGTCGGTTGAAGACACGGGTCAGGACCTTGTTGGTGTGTTCCAGCGCCGCCCCCAGCTTCTGACGGAAGATCTTCTCGTCCAGGAGGTCCTGTACCCGGATGCCCACCCGCATGGCCCGGTCGGCATACGCCGGACCGATGCCCCTCTTGGTGGTACCCAGCTTGTTCTTTCCCAGGTGGCGTTCGTGCAGGGCGTCCAGTTCCTGGTGGTAGGGGAGGATGAGGTGGGCGTTGCCACTCACCCGGAGCCCGCTGGTGGACACGCCCCTCGACTCGAGCATGTCCATCTCGGTGATGAGGACACGCGGGTCGACGACCACGCCGTTGCCGATGACCGGCGTGACATGGGGATAGAGGACGCCACTGGGCACGAGCTGGAGGGCGAAGGATTCACCGTCCACAACGATCCGGTGCCCGGCGTTGTGGCCGCCCTGGTAGCGGACGACCATGGACACCTCGCTGGCCACGAGGTCCGTGAACCTTCCCTTGCCCTCATCGCCCCACTGCGTCCCGACGATGACGGTCGCTGGCACGGCACCTCTCCTGGATCGGGTCCCTTACGGGCCGAGCCTATCGTCAGTACCCAGTGGCCTCGAAGTGCATTTCCACTCTCTACGGTGATCCCGGGCCAGTCCCGCCCACCGGATCCTGAGCGGTTCAGACGCAGCATCCACGATTTCCCCAGCCTCCTGTGGAAAACCCCGCTACACCAGTGGTGGCACCGTTCCCGCTGTGGACCCGGACGGCCTCCCAAGCGGATTCGGTGGCCCCGCGCAATCCCGGGAACTCCTGAGAAACAGCAGGTCAACGGGGTTCCGTCAGCGTGATCGGCGGCCCCTGTAGATGGTGATGCTCTGCTTCACCGGGACCAGGTCCCGGCGGTACTGGCGGTGTACGTCGGCCACCGCCCGGTTGCCATCCGAGCGGGCCTCTGCCAGCTCCGCTTCCAGCCTGGACACCTCGGCCTCGAGGGCCAGCACCCGCTTCACCCCCGCAAGGTTCAGGCCATCGGTCGTGAACTGCGCAATGCGCTGCAGGAGGTCCACGTCGGCTTCGCTGTAGCGACGGTTGCCACCGCTGGTGCGTGCCGGATCCAGAAGACCCCGCCGCTCGTAGATTCGCAGCGTCTGCGGATGCATGCCGGCCAACTCGGCTGCCACCGAGATGACGTAGACGGCCTGGTCCGGGCCGGGTCGCGAGAACGGCATCAGCGTGCTTCCTGCATCGCCGTCAGTCTGCCAGCCTGTCGCGCGGGCCGCCCGACGAGGCCTCGCCGAGGGCCTCGATGGCCTCCCTCTCGGCGCTTGTGGGGTCGGTCGGCACGTGGACCTCCACGGTCACCAGCAGGTCGCCGGTTCCCCGCCCGGCCTGCACCCCCCGTTTCCTGACGCGGAAGGTCTGACCGCTTCGGGTCCCTGCCGGAACCTTCAGGGTCACCGAGTCGTCCTCCAGGGTGGGCACCGGTATCTCGGCACCCATGACGGCTTCGGGAAAGCTGATGGGCACGACCACGGTGAGGTTCAGGCCACGACGCCCGAACCGTCGATGGGGTTCCACGGCGACCACCACGAAGAGGTCCCCGTCGGGGCCGCCGCGACCAGGGCCACCCCGGCCCTTCAACCGGATGCGCTGCTCGTCCTCGACGCCCGCCGGTATCCGTACCCGGACGTCCCTGGGCCGCCGTTCGATCCCCGAGCCCCTGCAGTTGTCGCACGGGTCCTCGATCCGTCGGCCCCGTCCACCGCAGGAATCGCAGGGCCTGCTGAATGAGAACGGACCCTGGTCCTCGGCCCGGACGCCACGGCCGCCGCAGCCCTCGCAGGTCGTGGGGCGGGTCCCCGGGCGGGCTCCACTACCCGAACAGGTCGAACAGGCGGCGTCGCTGACGAGGTGGATGGTGGTGGTGACACCGTTCACCGCCTCGACGAAGGACAGGGTCAGGCGGGTCTCCAGGTCGTCTCCGCGACGGCCCTGCTGGCCGCCGTGGCCCCGTGAGCCGAACATCCCGCCGAAGAGGTCGCCCATGTCGAAGCCACCGGCACCCGGGAAGCCTCCCCCGCCGAAGCCTCCGCCACCCGGCATGGGTCCCCTGGTCCGGACCTGGTCGTACTCGGCCCGTCGGTCCTCGTCGCCTAGTACGTCGTAGGCAGCGGATACCTCCTTGAACCGGGACTCGGCCGTGTCGTCACCCGGGTTGGCGTCGGGATGGAGCTTGCGGGCCAGCTTTCGGTAGGCCTTGGTGACGTCCTTGGCGGACGCCTCCTTCTGCACGCCGAGCGTGGCGTAGTAGTCCTTCTCGAACCACTCTCGCTGGGCGGTCATGGTCGTCCCCGGCCCTGCCGGGTCAGCCCCGGACCTTCACCATGGCAGGCCTCAGCACACGACCCGACCAGGCGTATCCGCGACGGAGTACCTCGACGACGACCTGTCCGTCGTCTCCGGCTTCAGCCGGTACGTGGAGTACGGCCTCATGCAGGGTCGGATCGAACGGCTGGTCCACCGGATCCAGGACCTCCAGCCCGGCTGGTTCCAGGGCGTTGACCAGCGAACTGCGAATCTGGACCACCCCGTCGTCTCCGTGCTCGATAGCCAGGTCGCAGGCGTCCAGCACCGGCAGCAGGCGCTCGGCGAGCGCACCGCGTGCCACGGCCGCCACCTCGACGCTCCGCTTCTCGGCCTGCTTCCGGAAGTTGGCGAACTCCGCCGACACCCGCTGCAGGTCATCCAGATAAGAGTCCCGCTCCCCCTCCAGCACCCCCATCAGATCCAAGACCGAATCCCCACCCGAATCCTCCGGGTCAGTGGACGACGATTCAGAAGCACCCGTCGATGGGTCGTCGCCAGCCGATGGAGCATCCGGATCGGTGACCGACGCACCGGAGACGTCTGTCGACGGGTCGTCGCCAGCCGATGGAGCATCCGGGACGGTGGACGATGGACCGGAGACGCCTGTCGACGGATCGTCGGGAGTCAGGTCACTCACGACTCGTCGACGATCTCAGCATCCACGACGTCCTCGTCGGACCCCGACCCATCGGCTGCGCCGGCGGAGGCCGCCTCGGCCTGGGCGGCTTCGTAGAGGCGCTGGCCGAACTCCTGGCTGGCCGCCATGAGCGCCTCGGTGGCCTCCCCGATGGCCTCGATGTCATCACCTTCGAGGGCGGTCTTGAGCGTGGCGAGCTTCTCGTCCACGCTGGAGCGCTCGTCGTCGGTGAGCTGGTCACCCTGGTCGGCCAGGAGCGTCCCCGTCCGGTACACGAGGTTGTCGGCCGTGTTCCGGACCTCGGCCTGCTCGCGGCGGACCCGGTCCTCGTCGGCGTGGGCCTCGGCGTCACGGACCATCTGGTCGATGACGTCCTTGTCGAGGGAGGACTGACCGGTGATGGTCATGGACTGCACGTTGTCCGTCGCCCTGTCCTTGGCCGACACGTGGACGATGCCGTTGGCGTCGATGTCGAAGGTGACCTCGATCTGCGGGGTTCCCCGCGGGGCCGGCGGAAGGCCGACCAACTGGAACTTGCCGAGCGTCTTGTTGAACTGTGACATCTCCCGCTCGCCCTGCAGGACGTGGATGTCGACCGACGGTTGGCTGTCCTCCGCCGTGGTGAACACCTCGGTGCGCTGGATGGGGATGGTGGTGTTGCGCTCGATGAGCCGCGTCATCACCCCTCCCTTGGTCTCGATGCCCAGCGACAGGGGTGTCACGTCCAGGAGCAGCACGTCCTTCACCTCGCCCACCAGGACGCCTGCCTGGACTGCGGCGCCTATGGCCACGACCTCGTCCGGGTTGACGTTCTTGGAGGGGTCCCGGCCTGCGATCTCCTTGACCAGTTCCACGACTGCGGGCATCCGGGTGGAGCCACCGACGAGGATCACGTGGTCGACCTCTCCCCGGGTCAGCCCGGCGTCCTTCACGGCCTGCTCGAACGGCGTCCGACAGCGGGCCAGCAGGTCGGCGGTGAGCTCCTGGAACTTCGCCCGGCTGAGCGTGTAGTCGAGGTGGAGTGGTCCGGCGTCGGTCGCGGTGACGAACGGCAGGTTGATCTGGGTCTGCTGGACCTGCGAGAGCTCGATCTTGGCCTTCTCGGCGGCCTCCTTGAGTCGCTGGGCGGCCATGGCGTCAGCGGCCAGGTCCACGCCGTGGTCGTTCTTGAACGACGTGACCAGCCAGTCGATGACCGCCTGGTCCCAGTCGTCTCCACCCAGCTTGGTATCGCCGTGCGTGGCCTTCACCTCGAACACGCCGTCGCCGATCTCCAGCACCGACACGTCGAACGTGCCGCCGCCCAGGTCGAACACGAGGATGGTCTGGTCGGCACCGTCCTTGTCCAGCCCGTAGGCAAGGGCCGCTGCTGTCGGCTCGTTGATGATGCGGAGCACCTCGAGGCCGGCGATCTGGCCAGCTTCCTTGGTGGCCGTCCGCTGGGCGTCGTCGAAGTAGGCCGGCACGGTGATGACGGCCTGGTCCACGACGGTCCCCAGGTAGGCCTCGGCGTCCCGCTTCAGCTTCTGAAGGGTGCGGGCCGAGATCTCCTGGGCGGTGTAGTCCTTGCCGTCGATGTCCTGCTTCCAGGCGGTTCCCATCTGGCGTTTCACCGACCGGATGGTGCGGCCCGGGTTGGTGATGGCCTGGCGCTTGGCAACCTCGCCGACGAGCACCTCACCGTCCTTCGCGAACGCCACGACCGACGGTGTCGTCCTGGAACCCTCGGCGTTGGCGATCACGATGGGGTCGCCACCCTCGAGGACGGCTACCACCGAGTTGGTGGTTCCGAGGTCTATTCCTACGGCTTTGCTCATGGTGTTGTCTCCTTCTTCCCAGTCTGCTGAGAGGTCTCTAAGGGGGGGTTCGCCCCGTCTGGCCCGGGATCGGGGGAGGGTTCCCGGGCCGACGGCGCAGGGTAGTGCTGCCTACAGCAACTCCACCCTTTAGGTTGTCCTCTAGTATAGCAATGCTGAGTGCCTCTATAGCAACATCTGACAGGAATGAAGTCTGGAAACCACCAACCCACCGATCCGGGCAGGTCCGATACCGTGGACCCTGCCAGTGACCTCGTCTCCCCGGGAATCGTCATGCCGACCCTGATCCTCCTCCGCCACGGCCAGAGCGAGTGGAACGCCACGAACCAGTTCACCGGGTGGTACGACTGCGACCTCACGGACCTGGGAGCGGCAGAGGCCCGCAGCGGTGCCCTCCTGCTGGCCGCTGCCGACATCTCGCCCGACGTCGTACACACCTCCCTCCAGATCCGGGCCATCCACACGGCGAACCTGGCCCTCGAGGCCCTCGGTCGTTCGTGGATCCCGGTGCGCCGCGACTGGCGGCTGAACGAACGGCACTACGGCGACCTCACCGGTCTGGACAAGGCCGCCACCAGGGAGAAGTACGGTGCCGAACAGCTCCAGGCCTGGCGTCGGGGCTACGCCACGCCACCGCCGCCCATAGCGGCCGACAACCCGTTCAACCCCAACGACGACATCCGGTACGCCCACATCGACCCACCCCTGGCCGAGTGCCTGGCCGACGTGGTCGACCGGATGCTCCCCTACTGGGACGAGGCCATCGCCCCGGACCTGCGTGCCGGACTCGTGGTGCTGGTTGCGGCACACGGCAACAGCCTCCGGGCCATGTGCAAGTTCCTGGATGGAATCAGCGATGACGACATAGCGGACCTGAACATCCCGACCGGCACCCCGCTCGTCTACGAGCTGGACGACGACCTGCGCCCGGTCGAGGCGAAGCCCGTCCTGGAACGCTCGCTGGATCCGGCAGCCGCGGCGGCTGCGGCGGCGGCCGTGGCCGGACAGGCGGGCTGAACCGCCGGCTCCGGGACGCGCAACGGGCGGGCCCCGTAGGACCCGCCCGCCTCCCCCCCCGAAACGTCCGGCTCAGCCGACCAGCACCGGCTCCGGGCCGTAGCCGGGCGAACCGTGCTCGGCCACGTCGAGGCCCGCCAGTTCCTCCTCGGCCGAGACCCGCAGGCCCACCGTGGACTTCAGGACCTTGAACAGGATCGCCGAGGTGCCGAGCACCCAGACGGCGACCACCACCACGCCGATGGCCTGCACCAGCAACTGGTCGAAGCCACCGCCGTAGAAGAGGCCGGCGTCCTCACGCCCGAGGAACGCATCGTCGTACCTGGCGAAGAGGCCGATGGCCAGGGTGCCCCAGGCGCCGCACACGCCGTGGACGGAAACCGCCCCCACCGGGTCGTCGATGCCCTTTCGCTCGATGAACAGCACCGAGTAGACGACAATCACCCCGCCGATGAATCCGACGGCCACCGCCCCTGAGAAGGACATGGTGCCGGTTCCGGCGGTGATGCTGACCAGGCCGGCCAGGGCACCGTTGCCGGCCATCCCCACGTCCATCGCGCCGGTCTTGCGCCAGATCGCCGCACCGGCGCCGATCACGCCGGCCGAACCCGCCAGCAGGGTGGTCATGATGCAGTGGGCCACCCAGTTGTCCATGGCCAGCTCCGACCCGGCGTTGAAGCCGAACCATCCGAACCAGAGGACGAACACGCCGACGACCGCGAAGCCGACGTTGTGGCCGGGAATCGCCCGCGGCTTGCCGTCGGGTCCGTACTTGCCGATCCGTGGGCCGAGGAACACGGCGCCCATGAGCGCCGCCCAGCCACCCGCGCTGTGGACGATGCTGGATCCGGCGAAGTCGCTGAAGCGGGCATCGCCGATGCTCAGGTCCGAGAGGATCCCGTCGCCCTGCCAGAACATGTGGACGACCACCGGGTAGATGAACCCGCTCATCACCAGGCTGAACAACAGGTAGGCGGAGAACTTCGTGCGCTCGGCCATGGCCCCCGAGGCGATGGTCACCGCCGTAGCGGCGAACACCACCTGGAAGAAGAAGAACGACGGCGTGGCCAGCACGTCGCCGTCGGTGAACGACTCGGACATGCCCGAGAGGAAGAAGGAGTCCGTGCCGATGAGGCTGCCCCCGTCCGAACCAAAGGCGAATCCGAAGCCGACGGCCCAGAAGGCCAGTGCGCCGATCGCCATGTCCGCCAGGTTCTTGGCCATGATGTTGCCGATGTTCTTGGCCCGGGTCATCCCGGCCTCGACCAGGGCGAACCCGGCCTGCATCAGGAACACCAGGCACCCGGCGAGGATCAGCCAGAGGCTGGTCAACAGCGCCGCGTTGTACTCGGCGGGAGTCAGCTCCTGGGCCACAGCCGGGGTCGCCGTGAGGGCGATCGCGGCAACGATGCCGAAGAGGCCGAAGCCCACCTTGTGGACTCGGCTCCTTCCGGTCCTGCGGCTCCACAGCGTGGTTGTTGGTCTGGCCATGCTTCTCACGATTGCCCCTCCAAAGGTGGACGTCGGTTCGAACGGTCCGAACGTACGAGGAGTGGGTTTCGCCAACGTTCGCTGAGCATGACGACCGCGAAGCGGCTACATGACAGGAACCTGACCACCGCCTGGTCCGGTGACACCCGTTCGCACCCGGTTCACGGCCACGAAACAGCGGGGAAACAGGCGATGCCTATGTTCAGGCCATGGACGGGAACCCGACGATGACTTGGCGACGGATGGGAGCGCCGCGATGGACCTGACCGACGTGGCCGTGGTCCGGTGGCCCGACGAGACCCGTCAGCTGGAGGAGTTGCGGCGCAGGGGCGTCCCGCGGTTGGCCCTGGTCTCTCCCCACGCACCGCCGTTCGCCCCCGTGGACCCCCTCGAGGACTGGGTACGGCTACCGGCCGCCCCCGCCGACGTCCGCGCCCGTGTCCTCACCCTCGTGGGCCGGGCCGTCCAGGACCTGCGTCGCCGACCGGAACTGACCGACGATCGGCTCCTGCGCTACGGCAGGTGGTGGGTGGCCCTCGCTCCCGCCGATGCCCGCCTCCTCGCCCCGCTGGTGGATCGGTTCGGCACCGTCGTGGGCCGTGGTGAGCTGGCGAAGGCCGGCTGGCCCGACGGCCTACCCAGCCGCAACTCGCTGGACGTCCAGCTGGGGCGACTCCGCCGACGCCTGAATGGGTCCGGCCTGACACTGCGAACCGTGCGCTCCCGCGGTTGTGTGCTGGCACCGGGCACCTGATCGGCCGCTCGGACCCCACTGCGATCCGGCCGGGCTCGTGGCAGAACGGACCAGAGCGGACCGGTAGTCTCGGCGGGCCATGAACCCTCAGCGCCTCCGCCCCAACCACGCAGTCATCGGCCTCGGGGTCCTCGTGGCCCTGTTCACCGCCGGATCCGGCGTCGCCTCGCTGGTGACCGGATTCCACGACGACTCACCGATCACCCGCGAGGTGTTCGTGAACGTGCCCGGGCCGCTGAAGCTGGCCTTCTACACGGTCATCCCGATGCTGATCATCTACGGAGCGGTGCTGTTCTCCCAGCGGGTCCAGAACTGGCAGCGGGGCACCCCTGACAACCGCTCCACCAACTCCGGCAACGCCAGGCGGCGCTTCGGTGACTTCCGGTCGGGCGCGTCCATGCAGACGCTGCTGCGCGAACCCGCTGCCGGCATCATGCACGCCCTCATCTACTTCCCCTTCCTGATCCTGATGGCCGTTACCACGGTGCTCGAGATCAACCACCAGGTCCCGGAATCGATCAAGTTCCTGCACGGTGACGTCTACCGGGCCTACACGGCCGTGGGCGACATAGCCGGGGTGCTCTACCTGGTCGGCGTGGTGTGGGCGCTGCTCCGCCGCTACGGCCCCAGGCGCTTCCGGCCCTACCGGATCCGCATCAAGTCGAAGCCCGAGCACGCCGCCGTACTCCTCATCTTCCTGGCGATCGGCGTCACCGGCTTCGGAGCCGAGGCGTTCCGAATCGCACTGCAGGGCTCACTCGGCGGCTACGGGGCCGAGGCGGAGACATGGTCCGTGATCGGCTACCCGCTGGCCATGGCAATCGGTGGTTCCGACCAGTTGGCCGGCAACCTGGCCGGATGGCACCAGGCCTGGTGGATCGCCCACGTGATGTCCTTCATGGCCTTCCTGGCGCTGCTGCCGATCACCATGATCCGGCACATGTTCACCTCGCCGCTGAACATGTACCTGAAGGACCAGGACCGGCCCAAGGGCGCCATGAAGGCAATGCCAAACCTCATGGAGACCGAGCTGGAGAGCTTCGGGGCCTCGACCATCGAGGACTTCACCTGGAAGCAGCTGCTGGACACCGACTCGTGCACCATGTGCGGCCGCTGCACCAGCGTCTGCCCGGCACACCTCACCGGCAAGCCGTTGGATCCACGCGAGATCATCCTGAAGACCGGCGAGGTGATGGCGGCCACCGGTACGCCGGTCGTGTCACCGCCGATCGGCACCGACGCCGAGATCTCGGTACCGGCCAACTGGATGTTCGACCGGATCACGACCGACGAACTCTGGGCATGCACGACGTGTCGGGCCTGCGACGAGATCTGTCCGGTCAACATCGAGATCATGGACAAGATCCTGGACATGCGCCGCTACCTGTCGCTGATGGAGTCCGACTTCCCGACCGAGCTGGGCAGCGCCTACCGCTCGATGGAGAACTCCGGGAACCCGTGGGGCCTGTCCCAGAGCGAACGGGCCGACTGGGTAGGCGACCTGGAGGGCATCCAGGTCCTCGACGGCGGCGACCCGCTCGAGTCCGAGTACCTCTACTGGGTGGGCTGCGCCGGCTCCTTCGACGACAAGAACAAGAAGGTGTCCAGGGCCATGGCGCAGTTGATGCAGCGCGCCGGGGTGTCGTTCTCGATCCTGGGTCCGTCCGAGATGTGCACCGGGGATCCGGCCAGACGCTCCGGCAACGAGTACATATTCCAGATGCTGGCCATGCAGAACGTGGAGACGCTCGGCTCGATGGGCGTCAAGAAGATCGTCACCCAGTGCCCGCACTGCTTCAACACGCTGACCAACGAGTACCCGCAACTGGGAGGCCACTACGAGGTGGTCCACCACAGCCAGCTCCTGGAGTGGCTGATCGACCAGGGCAGGCTGGACATGGAGGGCGCCCGCCTCGAGGAGCGGATCGTCTACCACGACTCCTGCTACCTGGGCCGGCACAACGACGTGTACACCGCCCCCCGGAACGTCCTCGGCAGCCTGGCGGGAATCGAGATCGTGGAGGCCGAACGGTCGGGCACAGAGGGCATGTGCTGCGGTGCGGGTGGCGGCCGGATGTTCATGGAGGAGAACATCGGCAAGAACATCAACATCGAGCGCTCGCAGGAACTGCTTGCCACAGGTGCCGGGCGAATCGCCACGGCCTGCCCCTTCTGCTACATCATGATCGACGACGGGGTGAAGGCCGAGGGGATCGAGGAGGACCAGGTGAAGGTGGGCGACATCGCCCTGCACCTCCTGGAGGCCCTCGAAAACCGCGACGCCGCTGCCAGGGCCGAGGCCTGACCCCTCCCCGGCGACGGCCGGGGCAACCCGGTTCACCATCCGTCCGGCTCAGAGGTCGAAGAACCTCACCGCGTTGTGGCCCAGAACCGCTTCCTTCTGGTCGTCGGTCAGGTGCGCCGAACCCCTCACCAGCCGACCAGGCTGCTCCTCCCCCAGGGGAAACGGGTCGTCTGAACCGAGCATCACGTGGTCCGGACCCATCACGGCGACCAGCAGCCGCAGGGCCTCGTCGCTGAACACCGCCGAATCGACGTGGAACCGGTCGACGTAACTGGACGGCGGTTCAGGGCAGTCAGCGCGGACGAGGTCGCGTCGGCGCCAGGCGTTGTCCACCCGTCCCAGTTGGGCGGCGAAGTTGCCGCCACCGTGGGCGAAGCAGAGGCGCAGGCCGGTGGGCAGCCGTTCGAAGGCCCCGCTGAGTATCAGCGACAGGATGGCCAGGTGGGTCTCGGCGGGCATGCCGACCAGCCACCGCAGCATGTGGGTGGGCATCCGCTCGCCGGCCATGGTGTCCCACGGGTGTACCAGCACCGGGATCCCCTCGTCGGCGCAGTGGTGCAGGAACCTCACCAGGTCCGGGTCGTCCAGGTTCCGGCCGCCGACATGGCTGCCTATGTGCACGCCCACGTGGCCATCGGCCACTGACCGCGTCACCTCGGCACAGGCCCTGTCCACGTCCTGGAGCGGCACCTGGCAGAGCGGTCTCAGCCGGTCTGGGTGACCGGCGCACATCTCCAGGGCCAGGTCGTTCACGAGACGGGCCCAGGGCGCGGCGACTACGGGATCCGAGGAGTAGCAGAACAGCATCGGCGTGGCCGACACGACCTGCACGTCGATCCCGTGCTCGTCCATCCGGGCGATGCGTACATCGGGATCCCACAACGACGCCTCGACCGGACGGAACTCGACGTTACCCACCATGATCTGCCCGGTGCCGTCGCCGTCATCGCGCAACCACGGGCCATCGGAGCCGAGCATCGACCCCTGCCCCCGGCTGATCCGGGGGAAGAAGTGGGCGTGGACGTCTACAGCAGGGCGGTCCATGGCCTCAGCCCGACCCGGGATGGACGACGCCACAGTTCGGACAGGTCCGGGCATCCAGATCGTCGGCGAACGCGGCGAACAGCGGCGGGAGGTCGTCGACGATCGAGGCCACCGCCACCTCCACCCTGTGCAGCAGGTGGTGGCATCCCTCGCAGAACCACTCGAAGCCGTCAACCACCCCGTCCGGACGGGCGAACTCGACGACGATCCCGATGCCGTCGGGATCGGTGCGTCGCGGTGAGTGGCGGACGTGTGCCGGCAGCATGAACACCTCGCCGGCCCGGATCTCCACGTCACGCGGCGGGCTTCCCGGCTCCTCCATGAGGCGCAGGACCATCGACCCCTCCAGTTGGTGGAAGAACTCCGGGTGTGGATCGTCGTGGAAGTCGACCCGGCTGGTCCCCCCACCCACGACCATCACGTCCATGGCGGAGTCCGTCCAGAGCAGCCGGTTCGCAACCGGTGGCCTCAGCTCATGGCGGTGGGCGTCTATCCAGGCCTGGAGGTCGAACGGGAGGAGCATGGTCCGGGCCTTCAGCCGGCGGTCCGGCGAAGGGCCGTGGCCTTCACCTCTATGAGGAGGTGCGGGTGGGGCAGGGCCCGTACGGCCACGGTGGTTCTGGCCGGTGCCACGCCATCGGCGAAGAAGTCGGCCCAGGCGCTGTTCCAGGCGTCGAAGTCGTCCATGTCGACGAGGAAGGCCGTGGCGTCCACCAGGTCGGAGCGGTCGAGGCCGACCGTCATCAGGACACGTTCGACGTTGGCCAGCACGGCACGGGCCTGGACGGCGGCGTCCAGGTGCACAGCGCCGTCCTCGCCCACCTCGGCTCCCTCGATCGAGTCGTCGACACGACGGGCGCTGGTTCCGGACACGTACACCTGGTCCCCGGCCATCCGGGCGTGGGGAAAGGCACCCCGGGCCTGCGGCAGTGGACCGGGAGCCTCCGTCACCGGTTGAAGTTCTCCCAGTACCGGCTGGGCCGTGGGCCGTCCTGACCCCGGTACTTGGAGCCCAGTCCATCGGAGCCGTAGGGCCGATCGGCAGGCGTGGTCATGCGCATGAAGGAGATCTGGCCGATCTTCATGCCCGGGTAGAGCGTGATGGGCAGGTTGGCCACGTTCGAGAACTCCAGGGTGAGCTGGCCGTCCCAGCCGGCATCCACGTACCCGGCGGTGGAGTGGATGAGCAGGCCCAGCCGACCGAGGCTGGACTTTCCCTCCAGCCGGGCCACCAGGTCATCGGGAACCCCCACGCGTTCGGAGGTGGAGCCCAGCACGAACTCCCCCGGGTGGAGGATGAACGGGTCGTCGCCGGCGACCTCCACCTGCTCGGTCAGCGCCGAGAGGTCGGTCCTGACGTCGATGTGGCCCATGGTGTGGTTGCGGAACACCAGGAACCGGTGGTCCAGGTGCAGATCCACCGAAGACGGCTGCACGCACGAGTCGTCGAACGGGTCGATGATGATGCGCCCGGCGGCGATCTCTTCACGGAGGGAGCGGTCGGAGAGGATCATGCGGCGACGATGCTAGCCACGCGCCGGTACCGGCCCGCCGGGCCCACCATCAGGCACCGGCAGCGTCCGCTATGAGCGAGATGATCTCGAACATCACGGCCATCGCCCGGTAGCTGGTGATGGCGTTGGGCGAATCGACGGTCGGCATGAGGCACACCACGTCACCGCCGATGATGTTGCGACCACGCACCGACCGGATCAGGTCCGTGACCTGGTCGATGCCGAAGCCCTCGATGCCGGCCTCGATGTTTGCGACGCCGGGCGCCACCGTCGGATCCAGGCAGTCCAGGTCGAAGGTGATGTAGAGCGGCCGATCGCCGATCCGCTCCGCAATGAGTTCCTTGACGCGTTCAGGTCCCATCTCGTCGTAGTCGACCTTGCGGACCACCTCGTAGCCCAGCGCGTAGGAGGGCTCCAGCCAGTCCAGGGACCGGACGTTGCCCCGGATGCCGACCTGCACCGAGTGTTCGGGATCCACGTGCCCGTCCTCGACCAGGTAGGCAGCCCAGTGGGCTGCCGACTTCACGGCACCCAGGAAGTGGGGGATGTTGTGGTAGGCGTCGGTGTGGGCGTCGAAGTGCAGCAGGCAGACCTTCTCGCCGCCGGTCAGCCGGGCCCCGGGCCCGGCTATGGCCTGGAGGATGCCGCCGGTTATGGAATGGTCGCCGCCGATCGAAACGGGTCGGCAGCCGGCGGCGTCGATGTCCCGGTAGTACTCGGTGATCGCCTCTATGCAGGCCTCGTTGTCGTTGGCCCGAGGCAGCGGCACGTCGCCCAGGTCCCGGATCCGGCACATCTCCCACGGATCGATCCGGAAGGCGTCGTGGACCCTCCGGCCGAGCGCAGAGATGTCGCGCACCGCCCGGGGTCCCAGGTGCTGGTCACGCTGCGTCGTGCCGTTGCCGGTGCTGTGCGGCACCCCGACGAGGGCGATGTCGGCGTTGGCGGGATCCATGTCGTGTTCACACCTGAACAGGGTGGGTATCCCGTGCCAGTAGAGCCCGTCCATCATCTTCTGCTGGTCGGTCCGATCAACCACAGGTCCTGCCTCTCTTCCCGAAATCGGGACTGATCCTCCTCAGAGTCGGGGGTTCCGTCCGAAGGCCTCCCGGATCAGCGGGAGGTAGTGCTCGAACGGGTTCGAGTCATAGGACGGGTCGAAGGCAGGGGCGTCGTACTCCGAACAGAACGTGGCGCAATGGTCATAGTGCTCGTGTCCGTCGAACAGGTCGCGGGTGTCACGGTCCATGCCTAGGTGGTGCCAGAAGTAGTACCCCTGGAAGATGCCGTGGTGCTCGACCATCCAGTGGTTGGCGCCGGACACGAACGGCTTCAGGATCGCGGCGGCAACGTCAGGATGGTTGTACGGCGTGAGCGGATCGCCGATGTCGTGGATCAGGGCGCACAGCACGTACTCGTCGTCGCGACCGTCGCGTTCAGCCCGGGTGGCCGTCTGCAGGCTGTGCTCCAACCGGTCCACCGGGAAGCCGCCGTAGTCATCGCGGAGGTGGTCGAACTGCTCGATGATCCGGTCCGGGAGGGCCTGCTCCAACTCGATCCGCTGGCCCATGATGACCATCCAGTCCTCCTTCGTGGAGGTGGACATATCGGTGAACGACGCCCGAGGCGCCTCGTGCAGGTCTGTCATTCGTCTTCTCCCTCAGGGAACCCATCCATCATTGCCGCTTCAGCCTCCGGATCCGGCCCCGATCCCGGGGTGGCCAACGACCACTGGTGGCCGAACGGATCGGACAGCCGTGCGTAGCGATCGCCCCAGAACATGTCCTCTGGTCCCATCAGAAGCGTCGCCCCCGCAGCCACCGCCCGATCGACTGCTGCATCCACGTCGACCACGTCGCGATGCAGGCAGATGGGCGTTCCGCCGATGGCCGTCGGCGATGATCCCTTCCCGTCGTTGAACTCGGGGAAGTCATCCACCACGAAGACCACGAAACCGTCGAAGGAGGTCTCGCCGTGGATGATCCGGCCGTCCGGCGCCTCGTGGCGGAACAGCTCCTCGGCACCGAAGGCCTCCGTGTAGAAGTCCAGCGCGGCGGCGGCACCGTCCACGCATATCTCAGGGACGACCTCGGTGCGCATGGGTCTGTGGGCTTCAGCCATGGTGCTCTCCCTTCGGCTCGCAGCGAATCTAGACCGCTCCCAGATTCCAGCGCCTGCCGGGGATCAGGCCTCGGTCTCGTCGTCGATCGGTCGACCCGAACCGGGATCGATGGGGAGGGGGCGGACCCTCGAACGGCGACGGCGACGGTCCGGGATCATGTCCCGCATCTCCTCCAGGCGACCGAAGCAGAGCAAGCGGTCATTGGCCTCCAGGACACGCTGCCCGCGTGGGTTGGGAATGACCTGGGCCCCCCGGTGGAGGGTCAGCACCGAAATGTCGCGGTCCAGGAGCCCGCTCTCCCCGATGGTCTGTCCGACCCAGGAGCCGTCTTCACGTACCAGCATCTCAGCCACCCCGTAGCCGGTGCTCACCGACAGGCGCTGGCGAACGTCCAACTCCGGGAAGGCCACCTGGTTGTCGACGAAGTCCACGACCGCCCCGGCGATGTCCAGTCCCGTGGCCTCCTCGATGCCCTCGAGGCCCGGCGAGGAGTTGACCTCCATGACCAGCGGTCCGTCCGTTCCCTCCAGCATGTCCACCCCTGCCACCCGCAGCCCCATGATCTGGGCGGCCCTCACGGCCGTGACCTCGTACTCCTCGTCCAGGTCCACGGCCTCGACGGTGCCACCCCTGTGCACGTTGGAACGGAACTCGTCACCGGCTGCGGTCCGACGCATGGCGCCCACCACCCGGTCACCGACCACCAGCGCCCGTACGTCCCGCCCCCTCGATTCCTCCACGAAGGCCTGGATCAGCACGTTCTGCTTCGCGCTCTGCAGGGTCTCGATGATGGCCGAGGCGACCCTGGTGTCCGGGGCGAGGATCACCCCGATGCCCTGGGTGCCCTCCAGCAGCTTGATGACCACCGGGGCACCGCCGACCCGTTCGATGGCCGGCAGCACGTCGTCGCGGTTGCGGGCGAAGGCCGTCGCCGGAATGCCGATCTCGTGTCGGGACAGGATCTGGATGGCCCGGAGCTTGTCCCTCGAGTTGGCGATGCCGTTGGAGGTGTTCGGCGTGTACACGTCCATCTGCTCGAACTGGCGCACCACGGCCGTTCCGAAGTAGGTGATGGATGCCCCGATACGTGGGATCACGGCGTCGTAGTCGTCAATGGGCCGGCCCCGGTACTGAAGGTCCGGGTCGTCACTGGCCAGGTCGATGGCGAACCTGAGCGTGTCCAGCACATCGACCGCGTGACCCCGATCCATGGCGGCAAGGCGAAGCCGCGAGGTCGAATACGAGTTCGGCTGCCGGGAGAGGATCGCTAGCTTCAAATGGGCTCCGGGGTCGAACGGCCTGCGTCAGTGGCACCATTATGGGTGCCGACGGTCTCCGGTGCCCGGAGACCGTCATAGGAAGGCCAACGTGACCGAGGCAGTGCCCATGGGCGCAGACGAAATGGACACCGGAATCCGGGCGAAGAAGAAGCCGTCCAAGAAGTCCCCCGGATCCACCACCACATCGGGAAGGAAGAAGGCCGGGACCGTTGCCAGGGCGAGGAAGAAGCCGCCCGGGAAGCCGACCGGGGCACGGACCCTGCCAACCCTCGGCTGGCGCGAGTGGGTCGGCCTCCCCGACCACGGCGTCGAATGGCTGAAGGCGAAGGTGGATACCGGAGCCCGGACCTCGTCGCTGCATGCCGCCGGCCTTCATACCTTCCAGGTGGAGAACCGTGAATGGGTGCGGTTCCACGTCTACCCGTGGCAGCGCTCGACCGCCGACGCCGTGCAGGTCGAGGCCAGGGTGCTGGACCGACGCCAGGTGCGATCGTCCAGCGGAAACACCGAACGACGGCCGGTCGTCGTACTACCGGTGCGCATCGGATCGCGAACCGTCGACGTGGAGTTCACCCTGACGCGACGCGATCAGATGGGGTTCCGGATGTTGCTGGGCCGACAGGCCCTGAGGCGACGATTCCTGGTGGACACCGGCCGGTCCTACCTACTCGGCCAGCCGCCCGGGCCACTACGGCGGGCCAACCGGTCGGCCGATGTCGGGGACCGGGACGACACGACCGCCTCCAATGGGCCGGATACAACAACCGATGGCTGAGCACGGCTCGATCGTCGTCGCTGGCCACGAGATCCAGCCGGGTTGCGTGGACAGCTTCGAGCTGCCCATCGGGCGCCTCGTCACGGGGACCGCCATGGCGCTTCCCGTGCGGGTCGTGCACGGTTCCACTCCCGGCCCGACCGTCTGGTTGAACGCCGCCATCCACGGTGACGAGATCGCCGGCGTCGAGATCATCACCCGGGTCCTCCGGGACCTGAACCCGCTGGAGGTGCGTGGCACGGTGCTGGCCGTACCCGTGGTGAACGTCTGGGGCTTCGTCGGTGGCGACCGCCTCCTCCCCGACCGACGGGACCTGAACAGGTCGTTCCCCGGTTCGGCCACCGGCTCGCTGGCCGCCCAGATCGCCAACCTGTTCATGACCGAGATCGTGGACCGGTCCAGCGTGGGCATCGACCTCCACACCGGTACCGACAACCGTACGAACCTGCCCCAGGTCCGGGCCGACCTGGACGACCCTGAGACCCGCAGGCTGGCCGAGGCCTTCGGAGCGCCGCTGATGGTCCATGCCCGGAACCGGGCGGGCACGCTGCGCCAGGCCGCTACCCGACGGGGGGCCACCGTGCTGCTCTACGAGGCTGGCGAGGCACTCCGCTTCGACGAGGATGCCATCGGCAGCGGTGTGGCCGGCGTGCGACGGGTCCTGGCCGCCACCGGGGTCATCGACGGCCCGACCGGACCCGATGAACCGTCGTTGACCTCACGATCCACCACCTGGGCCAGGGCCGGCCGTAGTGGAATCCTCCATCTGGCGGTCGGGCTGGGCGACCGGGTGGAGCGTCGACAGGTACTGGGGAGCATCGACGACGCCTTCGGGAACAGCGTGGCCGCCGTGAGGGCGCCGCGTGACGGCATGGTGATCGGCTGCACCCGGTCACCGCTGGTGAACCGGGGCGATGCGGTGGCCCACATTGCCGAGCTGGCCTGAGCACGGGACCTGGACAAGCCGACCACCTGGCGGACGGCGCTGGGGCTGGCGGGATCGCTACGCTGGCGGGCCTCGCGGGTGTAGTTCAATGGTAGAACCCCAGCTTCCCAAGCTGATGACGGGAGTTCGATTCTCCTCACCCGCTCCGCCCCACCCGGTCTGGACCGGCGAACCGGAGTCGCATGGCCGTCTCGACGTCCAACGGCTCGTTGGGTTCGGTCACCCGGTTACCAGCACCTCGACCTCAGCCGGCACCTCGGCCGGGGTTGCGAAGGGAACGGGCGTCGCCAGGTCCACGACCGCTCCGAGGCGTCCACGGGTACCGGTGGACAGCACCAGCGCCTCCAACCCGGGGTACATCGGCAGGGCGGCAGGGGGGAGCCGGGGCGTGGTTGGCATCGCCTCCCATGGCTGCCCACGTCCCCACCGGCGGGCAATACCGGACCGTCCCCGCGTGGCGGCTTGTCGACGATCGTCAAAGGTTATACGATCTGTCCGGGTCGGGAACCCCTGCTGACGGGAGCATCGGTGCGCACACTGGAAAGCCACGTACAGGGCACCTGGCACGCGCCTTCGACCGAAGGCATCGTCACCCGCCATGCCGTCACCGGTCGGCCGATCGCCACCGTGTCCAGCGACGGAATCGACTTCGGCGCCATTGCCTCCTACGCACGCGACGTCGGCGGACCGACGCTGCGGTCCATGACCTTCCACGAGCGGGCCGCCCTGCTCAAGGCCCTGGGCCAGCGCCTGCTGGCGGAGAAGGAAGCGCTCTACGCCCTCTCGACAGCCACCGGGGCGACCCGGAACGACTCCTGGATCGACATCGAAGGCGGCGCCGGCGTGCTCCTCGGCTACGCCTCGAAGGGCCGCCGTGAACTCCCGGACGGCCATGTCCTCCTGGAGGGCGAACCAGAGGTGCTGGCCCGCGACGGGTCGTTCATCGCCGCCCACGTGGCGACTGCCCGCCACGGCGTGGCCGTACAGGTGAACGCCTACAACTTCCCCTGCTGGGGGCCTCTCGAGAAGCTGGCGCCTGCCCTGCTGGCCGGCATGCCGACCATCATCAAGCCGGCCACCCCGACCGCATTCCTGACCGAGGCGATGGTGCGCTGCATCGTGGAATCCGGAATCCTCCCGGACGGCGCCCTCCAGCTCGTCTGCGGCAGCATCGGTGACCTCTTCGACCACCTGGGGGGCCAGGACCACGTCGGCTTCACCGGTTCGGCCGCCACGGCAGCCGCCCTGAGGGCGCACCCGAACCTGATCGGCCGATCGGTCCGCTTCAACGCCGAGGCCGACTCCCTGAACGCGGCGATCCTGGGGCCTGCCGCCGTACCGGGGACGACCGAATTCGACCTGTTCGTGGCCGAGGTGGCGCGGGAGATGACGGTCAAGGCCGGCCAGAAGTGCACGGCGATCCGACGAATCCTGGTTCCAGCCAGCCACGTGGATGCGGCGGCCGAGGCGATAGCCGCCACGCTCTCCGGGACGAGGGTCGGCGACCCGGCCGACGAGGCCACCGGCATGGGGGCCCTGGTGGGCACCACCCAGCGGGACGAGGCGGCCGCAGCCATCGCCGCCCTGAGGACCGCGGCCCGTGTCGTCATCGACTCCTGCACCTTCCACGACGTGGACCCGGTGGCCGGCGCATTCCTGGCGCCCACACTGCTGCTGGCAACCGATTCCGAGGCACCCGTCATCCACTCCACGGAAGCATTCGGGCCGGTCGCCACCCTCGTCGCCTACGACGGACCGGACGAGGCCGTGAGGCTCGCCGCTCTCGGAGAGGGCAGCCTCGTGGCGTCGATCTACAGCGGCGACGCGGACGAGGCAGCGACAATTGCCCTCGGCATCGCAGCCCACCATGGCCGGGTCCACGTCGTGGACTCCTCGGTGGCCTCCACCAGCACCGGCCACGGCTCGCCGCTCCCGATGCTCCTACACGGTGGGCCCGGGAGGGCCGGCGGTGGCGAGGAGATGGGCGGCCTGCGTGGCGTCAGGCAGCACCTCCAGACCACGGCCTTCCAGGGCTCGCCCGACGTGCTGACCCGGATCGTGGGCCAGTGGATGCCCGGCGCCACCCGCCACGCCGACCGGGGCCACCCGTTCAAGCTCCACTTCGACGACCTGGAGTTGGGCACGGCACTGCGTACCGGGTCCCGAACCGTCAGCATCGACGACATCGAGGCCTTCGCCGAGTCCACCGGCGACCACTTCTACGCCCACATGGACGAAGAGGCGGCGGCGGCCAACCCGATCTTCGGAGGCCGGGTGGCCCACGGCTACCTGGTCCTGTCCCTGGCCGCCGGGCTGTTCGTCTGGCCGGATCCCGGTCCTGTCCTGGCCAACTACGGAATCGACCGCTGCCGGTTCGCCAAGCCGACCTACCCGGGCGACACCCTGACCGTCTGGTTGACCGCCAAGCGCAAGACCCTGCGGGCCGGAGCCGGCTACGGGGAGGTGGCCTGGGACGCACAGGTGGTGAACCAGGACGAAGAGGTGGTGGCGGCCTACGACGTCCTGACGATGGTCGCCAACCGCCCCGGCCTGAACGGCGCACCGGACGAGGTGGCGTGATGGGGCGCACCTGGACCTCCATGGACGACTTCGAAGCCTTCCTGGATGGCGGTGGGATCGTCGAGGTGGACGACGACATGCCCGACGCATACCGACAGGCCGTGTTCGCCTTCATCGAGATGCACGCCAACTCGGAGCTGATGGGTGGCCTGACCGAGCGGGACTGGATCCCCAGGACACCGGGCCTGCGCCACAAGATGGCCGTCCTGGCCAAGACCCAGGACGAGATCGGCCACGCCCACCTGCTGTACATGGTGGGTGCCGACATGGACATCAAGACCCGGCGGGAGATCATCGAGGACCTGTTCGCAGGAAGGTCGAAGTTCCACAACGTGTTCCACTACCAGGCCAAGACGTGGGGGGACCAGGTCGCCATCTCGTTCCTCGTGGACGCCGCCGCCCTGGCCAGCCAGCAGGCCGTCTTCAAGAACTGCTCCTACGGCCCCTACCGCCGGATCCTGAAGCGGATCATCAGCGAAGAGGGCTTCCACATGCGCATGGGAGAGGAACGCATGCTGCGCATCGCCGACGGCACCGAGGTGCAGCGGACCATGTTCCAGCAGTCCCTCGACGACTGGTGGTGGCCCTCCCTCCAGCTCTTCGGCCCCGACTCGAAGCCGGGAGACGTCCTCATGCGCTGGCACATCAAGTCGGAACGCAACGAGGTGCTTCGTGCCCGTTGGGTGCAGAAGTTCGTCCCCCTCCTCATGTCATACGGATTCAGCGTTCCCGACCCCGGCCTCACCCACGACCCGGCGACCGACTCATGGACCTCCGGCCCCATCGACTGGGAACCGCTGAAGCGGACCCTGGCCATGGGGGGACCCGACTCGGCCCGACGCATCGCCGATGCTGCCGCCAACTGGGCGGACACCCACTGGGTGCGCCGGGTCCTGGACAACGCTCCGGCCCGCGCCGCAGGGGTCGCCGCATGAGCACCGACCTTCTCGCCGACCGGGTCCGGACCGCTGTGGCGACCGTCGACGACCCCGAGTATCCGGGAATCTCCATCGTCGACCTGGGCCTGCTGGAATCGCTCGACACCACCCCGGACGGCCATGTGGCGGTCGGGTTGATCCCGACGTTCTCGGGATGTCCTGCACTATCCATGATCGCCGACGACGTCCGCAGTGCCGTCGACGCCGTCGAAGGCGTGGCCACGGTGGACGTGCGGTGGCTGGGTGCTCCGGTCTGGAGGGTCGACCGGATCACCGAAACGGCACGGGCCACGATGGCCCGCGATTTCACGGTGGCGGTCCGCATCGGTCGGGGACCCGTTGCCTGTCCACGCTGTGGATCGCCCACCGACGAGCAGTCCATGTTCGGCCCCAGCCGGTGCCGGGCCGTCCACACCTGCCCGACCTGCGCCGAGGTCGTTGAAGTGATGCGGGCCTAGGGGAGCAGATGCGGCGCTACGAGGTGTTCCTCAAGAAGGACGGCAGGGACGAGTTCCGGCACGCCGGGTCCCTGGACGCTCCAGACGATGAGTTGGCCCTCGTGCTTGCCCGCGAGAGCTACGCACGCCGGGCCGAGGGTGACCGCCTCTGGCTCGTCGACCGGGAGCACGTGATCCTCGGCGACCCGGAGTTCATTTCGCCCAACGCCGACAAGCCCCACAGGCACAACGACGGCAAGGCCATCGCCGAGCACCGCCGCAACGTCCGGGAGGGCGGTTCATGACCGGCCTGGGAACCGCCGTTCGCGAGTTCCTGCTGGCCTTCGCCGACGACGAGCACCTCATGGGCCAGCAGCACACGGAATGGATCGGGGTGGCGCCCTTCCTGGAGGAGGACCTGGCCTTCAGCTCCATTGCCCAGGACGAGTTGGGCCATGCAGCCGCCCTGTACGCCATCGTGGCCGGTGACGGCGACCCGGTCGACGACGACCTCCGGATCGACGAGCTGGCCTTCCGGCCTTCGCCCGGGGATTGGCGTTCCGCACATCTCGTGGAGGTGGCTTCCGGCGACTGGGCCCACGCCCTGGTCCGCCACTGGCTGTACGACGCCGCCGAACAGCTCCGGTGGGAGCAGGTGGCGCAGTCGTCGCTGGCCCCTCTTGCCGAAGCCGCAGCCCGGGCCGAACGCGAAGAGCGGTACCACCGTCGACACGCTGATGGCCTACTCGACGTCCTCCTACCGGTTCCCGATAGCGGGGAGCGCCTACAGACGGCTCTGGCCGACCTGCTCCCGTTGGCGGTCGGCCTCTTCGATCCCGTTGCCGGGGAGGTCGAGGCGGTGGCCAACGGCGTGGCCTCGGCACCGTTCGACACCCGGCTGGACGAGTGGACGGACCGGGTTCGACGCCGCTTTGACGTCGACCCCTCCCAGATACAGCCGGCGCCACCAACCGGACGCCTCGAACGGCACCCGGACTTCGGCCCGATGCTGGTCCGCATGCGCGAGGTCATGGACCTCGACCCTGCGGCCGTCTGGTAGCAGGAACGGTCCGGGCCGAGGCATTACGGTTCGCCGCCATGGTGCTGGGCCCAGGCGAGGTGATCGTCGCCGACGACTACCACACTGCCGGCGAACCCTTCCGGATCGTGGACCTGGGCGAGATGCAGGGCGACTCGGTCCTGGACAGGCGATCCTGGGCGATGCAGAACCTGGACGACCACCGGCGGTTCCTCTGCCACGAGCCACGTGGCCACGCCGACATGTACGGCGGCATGGTGGTGCCACCTGACGACGCCGGCGGGGACGTGGGCATCGTGTTCTTCCACAAGGACGGCTTCTCCACGGCCTGCGGCCACGGAACCATCGCCATCACCACCTGGGCCATCGACACCGGACGAATCACGGCTCCGGAGAGCGGCGAGGTGGAGGTGGTGGTGGACGTGCCGTCAGGCCGCCTTCGCACCGTGGCCCACATGGTGGACGGTCGGGTGGCATCGGTGCGATTCACCAACGTGCCCTCGTTCGTGGCGGCCACCAGGCTCACCGTCGACACCTCCTTCGGACCGGTCACCACAGACGTGTCGTTCGGAGGGGCCTTCTACGCCTCCGTGGCAATCGACGACCTCGGGCTGACCGCAACCGCCGACCGGGTGGACGACCTGATCACCCTGGGCCGGGAGGTCAAGGCCGTGCTCTGCGATCATCCGTCGAGCCTGCATGCAACAGACGACCGGTTGTCCGGGCTGTACGGAACGATCATCCACGAGACGCTCGGAGAGGACCCCCTGCAGGAACGCAACGTGACGATCTTCGCCGACGGCCAGGTCGACAGGTCTCCGTGCGGGTCGGGCACCTCGGCCCGTCTTGCCCTGCTCCACCACCACGGCCGGATCGCGTCAGGGGACCCATTCCAGAACCATGGTGTGGCCGGCGACGTCTTCACCGGGCGGATAGTCGAGGTGACCGACGCCGGTGTGGTCACCAGCGTCGAGGGCTCGGCCCACAGACACGCCACCACGACCTTCCACCTGGATCCCCACGACCCGATCGGGCTGGGGTTCGTGTTCCGATGAGGCCCACACGTTGACCGGACTCCCCCACTACGACGCCGAGGCCATCCGGGCCATCGTCGACATGTCGACGTGCATCGAGGCACTCCGGGCGGGCTCCCTGGAACTGGGTGACCTCCATCCCCGCACGCAGGTGTCCCTCGGCCCGACCGACGACTTCCTCATGATGCCGGCGGTCTCGCCGGCCGGTATCGGCGTGAAGATCGTCAACGTGGTCTCGGGCAACCGGGAACGGGGCCTGCCGCTGATCCACGGCTTCTACCTCTACTGCGACCGGGAAACCGGCATTCCGACAGCCACCCTGGACGGTTCAGCGCTCACCACCCTGCGCACCCCGGCAGCCTCTGCGTTGGCAGCAGACCTACTGGCCCGTCCCGACGCCGCCACCCTGGGGGTCTTCGGCACCGGCGTGCAGGCCCGGGGACACCTCGAGGCGATGCTCGTCGTGCGTCCCGGCCTGGACCGGATCGTCGTGTCCGGCCGGACGCCGGAATCGTCGGTGGACTTCGTCACCGACCCGAAGGTGGTCGGCCTGGCCGGCGGTCGTGCCCTGGTCGCAGCCGGCTCCGAGGAAACCGCCGGCTGCGACATCGTCTGTGGCTGTACCTCGTCCACCACCCCGGTCATCCCCACCCACGCCGTGCGACCGGGTGCCCACGTGGGCCTGGTCGGCTCCTATTCGATGGCCCGCCGGGAGGTCGATGCCGACCTCGTGAACCTCGCTTCCGTATTCGTGGATGACCGCCATGCAGCAGCCGCCGAGGCCGGAGACCTCATGGTCCCGGCCGAAGACGGCGAATGGTCGTTTGACGCCGTGGTCGGCGACCTGGCCGAACTCTGCAGCGGCAGGGTGGGCCGGACATCAGATGACGAGATCACCCTGTTCAAGTCCGTCGGGCTGGCCGCCTGGGACCTGATCGTGGCCTCCGCCGTGGTGAAGGCCGGCTGACAGCCCCGAGGGTCGTACCCCGGGGTGGGCGATCCGGCCCGCGCTTAGGATCCTCGGATGCCCGGAACCTCCTTCGACCCGGTTGACATCGTCGGCCTGCCGACCGTGGAGAAGCGCTCCCTCCAGGGTGAGCGCCTGGCCGCCCTCGTGGCTCGCCTCGCCACCTGCGGCAACGCCTTCTGGACGGAACGCCTGGCCGACATCGACCCGACATCCATCACATCGGTGGACGACCTGACGTCGCTGCCCTTCACCGTCAAGCAGGACCTGCGCGACCAGTACCCGTTGGGCATGGTCACCACACCCATGGCGGAAACGACCCGCCTCCACGCCAGTTCCGGGACCAGCGGAAAGCCGACCATCGTCGTCTACACCCCCAACGATCTGGCGATCTGGGCCGAGGTGAACGCGCGAGCACTGGCACTGGCCGGCACCCGCCCCGACGACATCCTCCACAACGGCTACGGCTACGGCCTGTTCACCGGTGGCCTGGGCCTCCACTACGGGGGTGAGCGGCTCGGCTGCACGGTCGTTCCGGTGTCCGGAGGCAACACCGCCCTCCAACTCCAACTCCTGGCCGACCTGGGGAGCAGGGTGATGCTGGCCACCCCGTCGTACTGCCTCGTGCTGGCCGAACGGGCCCACTCCGAGGGCATCCGCCACCAATTGGGCGTCGAGATCGGCATCCTGGGTGCCGAGCCGTGGTCGGAGGGGATGCGCACCCGGATCCAGGATGCCTGGGGAGACGGGTTCACGGCGCTGGACATCTACGGGCTGTCCGAGGTGATCGGCCCGGGCGTGGCCATGGAGGCACCGGACGACCTCGGCGCCCTGAACGTGTTCGACGACCACTTCCTGCCCGAGATCGTGGACCCGGAGACCGGTGCTCCCGTGGCTGACGGCGAGTACGGCGAGCTGGTGCTGACCACCCTCACCAAGGAGGCCATGCCGGTACTGCGATACCGGACCGGTGACATCACCCGGATGCTTCCCGATGGCGGGGTGGCCGGCAGGCACTGGACCCGCATAGCGCGCCTGACCGGGCGTGCCGACGACATGCTCATCATCCGGGGCATAAACGTGTATCCCCGCGAGATCGAGGCCGTCCTCATGGACGACCCCGACGTGGGGACCAACTACGCCATCGTCGTGGATCGACGTGGCCCCATGGTCGAACTGCGCATCCGGGCCGAGGCCACCGCCAATGCCGCCGACCGCCTGTCGACCGTTCGGGATCGGGTCGCCGGGGCCCTGGCTGACCGGATCCGCATACGGGCCGATCTGGAGCTGGTCCCCGCGGGTTCCATGCCACGCACCGAGGTCGGCAAGGTGAAACGGGTCCATGAGCAGGTGGACGACGTGGATCCGTTGGCCTGACAGGCGTCTCCCCCACCCGGACCCCGGCCCGACCGGATAGCCATCGGGCGGATGGAACCGTCGGGAGGGTGGTATGCGCCGCCAGAAACCGGGTTTCTGATGGTCCGTCAGATTTCTGATACCACTAGCCTTGGCCATCGTGTCGGACCGCACGTTCACCCCGGGCGACGACGCCACCGAATCTCCGGAACAGGTGGCGTTCAGGGCATCAGCGCGCTCCTTCCTCTCCGCACACGCCGAACCCCGGGCCGAGGTCGACCCCTGGCAGGTATCCGGCTTCCCGGACGATGACGAGGCGAGGGCCTACTTCGAACATGGTCGGGCCTGGCAACGAACCCTGGCGACCCATGGCTGGGCCGGCCTGACCTGGCCCACCGAGTACGCAGGCGGCGACCACCCGGCATGGGCCGAACGCATCTTCTCCGAGGAGTCCAGCGCCTACGGATCCGGTCCCGGTTTCATCGGAGCCACCATCGCCATGCTGGGACCCACCCTGCTCGCCCACGCCACCCACGAGGTGAAGGCCCGGCACCTACCGTCGCTGCTGAACGGCGAGGTGGCCTGGTGCCAGCTCTTCAGCGAGCCGGGCGCCGGATCCGACCTGGCCGGCCTCGCCACCCGTGCGGTCCTGGACGGCGATGAATGGGTGGTGGACGGCCAGAAGGTCTGGAACTCCTGTGCCCAGTTCGCCGACTGGGGCTTCCTGCTCGCCCGTACCGACCCCGACGTCCCCAAGCACCGGGGCATCACATTCCTGCTGGTCGACATGACCTCACCGGGCATCGAGGTCCGGCCGCTGATCCAGGCCAACGGCTCAGCGCACTTCAGCGAGGTGTTCCTGTCCGGCGTCCGGATTCCCGCAGACCAGGTGGTGGGCGAGGTCCACGGCGGCTGGGGTGCCGCCCGCACCGTGCTGGCGAACGAAGCCGCTTTCATAGGACGCGGTGGTGGTGCGCCGACGTCGGATCGCCTCCGCGACCTGGCAGCCCTGCACGGTGGCCTGGAAGACCCGCGCGTCCGTCAACGCCTCGCCACCATCATCAGTCGGGAGAAATTGCAGGCCCTCATGGGCCAGCGCATCCAGTCGGCCGTACGCAACGGACACAAGCCGCCGTTCGATCCTGCCCTCACCAAGGTCATGGCTGCCGGCACCAGGGTGCTGACCGGGAACCTGGCCGCCGAACTGGCCGGCCCGGCCGCCCTCGTGGGCAACGACCCCATCGGCAACTGGGTGAGGGCGGAGGTGGTCAACCGGTTCAGCATCTCGATCGGTGGTGGAACCACCGAGGTCCAGAAGAACAACCTGGCCGAACGGTCCCTGGGCCTCCCCAGGGAACCGGGGATCGACCGGGACACGGCATGGAAGGATGTCCCCCGCTCCTGAGTGGGGGCACGGGGGGAACCGGCATATGGAAGACGACGGCGGCCAGAACGACGAACCGGTAACGGCCGGCGACGGCGCGCCCCTCGAACCCGTCCAGGCCGAAACAGGAACCGGCGACATGGCGGCGCTGGCCGCCACGGTCCTGGACGAGGAGGCCGCCCGCCAGGCCGAGCAGGAGTCCAGCGAGGTCCTCTTCGCCGATGACCTGCTACCGGGCGTCAAGAGCGAAGGCATAAGCCTCAAGAAGGGCCTCGCCATGGGCGGTGGTGCCGCCACGTTCGTGGTCCTGATGATCCTCAACTCCCTGGACGAGTTGCAGACCGCCGCCATTGCCGTGCTGGCCCCCGACATCCGGGACACGTTCGGCGTCAGCGACGGCACCATCACGTTCATCGCCAGCTCGTCCGGCGCCTTCGTGGTCCTCGGCGCCATACCCATGGGCTGGGCCGCCGATCGCATGCGACGGATCCCCATCATCGGCTGGGCCAGCATCATCTTCGCCGCCATGGTGACCCTCTCCGGCATGGCGGTGAACGCCTTCAGCTTCTTCTGGGCACGGTTCGGCGTGGGCATAGCCAAGGCCAACACCATCCCGGTCCACTCATCGATGATCGCCGACACCTACCCGATTGGGATCCGTGGGCGGATCGGTGCCATCGACAAGGGCACGGGCCGCCTCATCGCGGTCATCAGCCCCATCCTGGTGGGAGGAATCGCCGCGATCGCCAACGGTCCCGGCGAGGTGGACGGCTGGCGGTGGACCTACTACATACTCGGCATCCCTGTGGCCATCGCGGCCATCGCGGCCTTCTTCCTGAAGGAACCCCAACGGGGCCGGTGGGAGAAGGAGGACGTGCTGGGTGAGTCGTTCACCGAGGACGACCCGCTACCCGTCTCCCTGGATGCCGCCTTCTCCCGACTCATGCGGATCAAGACCGTCAAGTCGGTCGTCCTCGGGTTCAGTGCCCTGGGATTCGGCCTCTTCACCGCTCCGGTACTCGAGAACCTCTGGTTGGAGGACAAGTTCGGCCTCGAATCCTTCGAGCGTGGCGCCTGGGCCACCGCCGCCGGCCTCTTCACCGTGCTGTCGCTGGTCTACGTCGGCCCCAAGTTCGACCGGCTCTGGCGAGAGAACCCCACACGCACCCTGCAGATGATCGGTGCCCTCATCGGCTTCTCGGCGATCTTCAAACCCATCCAATGGGCCATGCCGACCGTGCCGCTGTTCATCGCCTTCTCGATCCCGACGCTGGTCATGCTGAACACGGCATTCGCCATGGTCAGCCCGGTCATGCAGGCAATAGTTCCCTACCGCCTGCGGGGCAGCGGCACCGCCCTCATCACCCTCTACATCTTCTTCATCGGTGGTACAGGCGGCGGCCTCATCTCGTTCATGTTCGCCGACTCGTGGGGCCCACGGGTGACCACCCTGGTGCTGACGATCCCGTCGGCCATCCTCGGCGGCTGGATCATGTACCGGGGCGCCCGACACGTCCGACACGACCTCTCCCTGAACGTCCAGGAACTCTTCGACGAACAGGACGAGCAGCGGCGGACCACCGGCGACGACGAGGTTCCGGCGCTGCAGCTGAACAACATCGACTTCTCCTACGGCCCCGTCCAGGTCCTGTTCGACGTGGCGTTCGAGGTGAAGAAGGGTGAGACGCTGGCACTGCTGGGCACCAACGGCGCCGGCAAGTCCACGATCCTGCGCGTCATCAGCGGGCTGGGGATCCCCCAGCGCGGGGTCGTGCGCCTGGGCGGCCGAACGGTCACCTACACCTCACCGCAATTGCGGTCCCGCCTCGGCATCCAGCAGCTGCCGGGCGGCAAGGGCGTGTTCCCGGACATGACCGTCCGACAGAACCTGGTGATGGGCGCCTACATCCACCGCCACGACAGCGCCGACGTGGAACGGCGCATCGCCTCGGTCCTGGAGTTGTTCCCCGACCTGGAGCGTCGTCAGGGCCAGCGCGCCAGCTCCATGTCCGGCGGCCAGCAGCAGATGCTGGCCCTCGCACGTGTCCTTCTCCACGAGCCGGAGATCCTGCTCATCGACGAACTCTCGCTGGGGCTGGCCCCGACCGTCGTCCGGGACCTGCTCGAGCTCATCGAACGACTCCAGGAACGGGGCCAGACGATCATCCTGGTCGAGCAGTCCCTGAACGTGGCCCTGTCGGTCGCCGACAGGGCCATCTTCCTCGAGAAGGGCCAGGTCAGGTTCGAGGGCTCGGCGGAGGACCTGCTGAAGCGTGACGACCTGGCCCGGGCAGTGTTCCTGGGACGGGACGGCGGCTGAGGTGGGCAGCGCTGTCCTGGCCGTCTGGACCACCCGACAACTCTGGTTCGACGGTGTAGTGAACGGCATGGTCCTGGGCCTGCTCGCCCTCGGAGTCGTCCTCGTCTACCGATCGACCCGGGTCATCAACCTGGCCGTGGGGAACATGGGACTCCCGGCCACCGGCCTCATGGCCCTGCTGGTGATCAACTACGGCTTTCCCTACTGGGTGGCACTGCCCATCGCCCTCGTGGTGGGCATCGCCGTCGGTGCCCTGATCGAACGCGCCGTCATCCGACGCCTGTTCGACGCTCCCAGGGTGATCGTGCTGGTGGCGACCATTGGAATCGCCCAGTTGATGCAGGCCGTCCTGGCCTCCTACCCCGACCTGGAGCGAACCCGGGGCCAGCGCTTTCCGGCACCCCTCGCGTTCACCTGGGAGGACGTGCTGGGCCTCAGGATCACCGGCCCGAAACTCACCATCCTCGTGGTGGTCCCACTGCTGGCAGTCGGCCTGTCCTGGTTCCTGAATCGCACCGTGTTCGGCCAGACGGTCCAGGCCTCGGCCACCAATGCCGACCTTGCCAGGCTCTCGGGCATCGACCCGAAGATGGTCCAACTCTTCGTATGGACGATCGCCGGCCTCCTGGCGACCATCTCACTGCTGCTCCTCTCGGCGAACCGGGGAAGCATCGGGGGCCTCTCGAACCTCGGTCCCAACACCATGGCACGGGCCCTGGCCGCGGCGGTGATCGCCGGCATGGTCTCGTTCCCGAGAGCGCTGGCCGCCGGGGTGGCCATCGGCGTCATCCAGGCCCATGTGCAGTTCGTGTTCATCAACCAGGGCGGCCTCATCGACCTACTGCTGTTCGTGGTGGTAGCCGTGGCCGTGGCCTTCCAGAGCCGCGGCTCGGCCGAGGAGGCGGGATCGTTCTCGTTCTCGGCCCGACGTCGACCGATCCCTCAGCGCCTCAAGGAGATCTGGTGGGTCAGGGGCCTGTCGACCACTGCGCTCGGGCTGCTTCTGGCCATCGCCCTGGTACTGCCCTACCTGGTGACCAGGCCATCTCGCCACCTGCTCTACGCCAGCATCCTGGCCTTCGCCATATGCGCTCTCTCCATGACCATCGTGACCGGCTGGGCGGGCCAGCTCTCCCTCGGCCAGATGGCCTTCGCCGGCATCGGCGCCCTGTTCGCCGCCGGGTTCAACCGTGGGCTGACGGTCGGGGTGGGCATCGGCGACAGGTGGGAGTTCTTCTCCGTCACCTTCCCCCGGGTGCCGTACCTGGTCTCCATGCTGCTCGCCGCCGGGATGGCGGCGGCGGTCGCCGCCCTCATCGGGCTGGGAGCGCTACGCGTCAAGGGTCTGCTACTGGCGGTCACGACGTTCGCCTTCGCCATGGCCGCGCAGCAGTACCTGTACCGACGCCCGATGCTCAACGGTGGCAACAGCCAGAGCATCCCCTTCCGGCGCGGCAGCCTGGGGCCACTGGACCTGACCAGCCAGCGGGCCTACTACTACCTCTGTCTGGGGGTCCTGGTGGTGCTCCTGGTTGTGGTGGCGCGACTCCGGAGGAGCGGCATCGGCCGCTCGATCATCGGCGTCAGGGAGAACGAGAACACGGCCGCCGCCTACACCGTCAGCCCCACCCGTACGAAGCTCCTGGCCTTCTCGCTGGCGGGGGGAATCGCCGGCCTGGGCGGAGCCCTCCTCGGCGGTCTCGTCCAGAACATCCCATACACGGAACGCCTGTTCCAGATCACCGACTCGCTTCGGCTGGTGTCGATAGTGGTCATCGGAGGACTGGGAACCCTGATGGGACCGGTCGTCGGCGCCCTCTGGGTGGTCGGCCTACCGGCCTTCTGGCCCGACAACGAGCTGGTCCCGCTGTTCACCTCGAGCATCGGCCTGCTCATCCTGCTGCTGTACTTCCCGGGCGGGCTCATCCAGATCACCTACTCGGCCAGGGACGCCCTACTCCGGTGGGCTGAATCCCGGCTCCCGGACGCCCCTTCCAAGACATCCACCGCGCCACCGGCCGTCGTCCTGGGTGGGGGGCGGGACCGCCCCGCCTACGAAGGCCCTGCCCTGGCGGTGAGGGACGTGTCTGTCACCTTCGGGGGTCTCCGAGCCGTGGACCGGGTGTCGATCGTGGCCCATCCCGGCGAGGTCGTCGGCCTGATCGGCACGAACGGCGCCGGAAAGTCGACGCTCATGAATGCGATCGGCGGCTTCGCCCCAGCCGAAGGCATCGTGGAGATGCTCGGCAACGACGTCTCGGGTCGCTCGGCCTCTGCCAGGGCGCGCATCGGGTTGGGACGGACATTCCAGGCTGCGCGGCTCTTCCCGGAGTTGACCGTCCGCGAGACCGTCCAGGTGGCCCTGGAGGCCCGCGGTCGCACCGGCCTGCTCTCGACCGCCCTCTTCCTTCCGTCCTCGTCGCGTTCGGAACGGGCAATGGCCTCCGACGCTTCGGACCTGATCGACTTCCTGGGCCTGGGCCGCTACGCGGACGGCTTCGTCGCCGAACTCTCCACGGGAACCCGTCGGATCGTGGAGCTGGCCGGCCTCCTGGCCCTCGACGCCCAGGTCCTGTGCCTGGACGAACCGACCGCCGGTGTGGCCCAGCGTGAGACCGAGGCATTCGGGCCGCTGTTGAAGCAGATCCAGCAGGAACTACATGCCACGATGATCGTCATCGAGCACGACATGCCGATGATCATGGCCCTCTCGGACCGCGTCTACTGCCTGGAAGCCGGACAGGTCATCGCAGAGGGTTCGCCCACCGAGGTCCGAAACGATCCCCGGGTGGTGGCCAGTTACCTGGGTACCGACACCCGGGCCATCGACCGCAGCGACAGCTGAGGTCGGACCGGTAGCCGCCTCCTAGTCGTCGCCGCCGTCGCCGCCGCCGCCGCCGCCGCCCGGCCGGCCCCCCAGCAGATCGAACCGCACCTCTGTTGTCGGAGCCGGCGGACCGTCCTGTTGCTGCTCGTGCCTAAGCCACACCGTTCGTTGCGGAAACGGGATCTCGATGCCGTTGGCGTCGAACGCCCTCTTCAGACGTGCGCGCAGCACGCGACCGGTCTGCCACTGCTCGCCGGGTTCGGTCTTGACCGACAGTCGGATCGAGATTGAGTCCGCACCGAAGTTCTGGACGCCCTTGATCACGGGCTCCTCCAGGATCGTGGTCGAATCGGAGCCCTCACGCCACAGTTCATCGGCCACGGCCTTGATCACGCTCGCGGCCAGGTCGATGTCGGTGTCGTAGGCCACGTCGACATTCATCTGGACATACGAAAAGAGTTGCGAGAAGTTGCCCACACGCCGGATCTCACCGTTCGGGATCACCCAGACCGTGCCCTCGGGGTCACGCAGTGTCGTCGTCCGCAGGCTGACACGCTCGACCGTTCCCGAGGCGGCGCCCACATCCACGTAGTCGCCGACTCCGTACTGGTCCTCGATCACTACGAAGATGCCCGCTATGAAGTCGGCTACCAGGGACTGTGCGCCGAACCCTATGGCCAGGCCGACGATGCCGGCGCCGGCTATCAGCGGTGCGAGGTCGAAGCCGACCTCGCCCAGGGCGAGCATTGTCGCCATCATGTAGATGGCCGCCCCTGCGATGCTCCTGAGCACCGCCCCGAGCGTCAGGGCCCGCTGACGCGACCGTTCGGCCTTCTCGTTGATAAGCCGCAGCTTCCCGCGTGCCCGCCTGCCCAGGCGGGCCACGGCCGTACCGGACTTCGACTCCTGCTCCTCCTCCTCCCTTGTCGTGACGAGCCGTTCCACCATGCCGTTGATGGTCCGCTTGACCAGACGATTCACCACCACCGCGCCTACGAGGATGATCACGATCTTGAGAGGTCTCTCCACGAGCCATGCGGTCGCCTCTGCCAGGACCTCGCTGTCGGTGGCGTCCCACACCGCCTCGCATATGAAGCCCGGCTGGTCGCCACAGGCGTCCGTCAGGTCCTGTACCGGAGCCTGAGCCATTAGTTCGTTCGCCATCACCTTCACCTCCGGCCCGGGACGGTATCCCACCATCGGGCCGACCGGCCGCGTTTCCCGGGCGGGACGCCGCAGAAGCCGCCAATGCCTTCCAGCGGGTCAGGCCGTCATGCTCAGGCAGCCAGGGTGACGACGGCCCAGAGCGCGGCGACCGTGCCCAGCAGGATGTAGAGAAGGCTCCGCCAGAGAGGTGGCCGGGCCAGATCCCCGTCCTCGAGTTGCTGTGGAGGTCGCACGAGCGCCATGCCGTTTCCCACCGCCATTGCCGCACCGAGCGCGAGGAGCAGCCAGCTGAGCAGGTCCTCGCCCAGGAACACCGGCGGCCCTCAGCTGGCGCGCGACATGTCGGCGAACCGCGTGTAGCGCGGCAGCCATGCCAGTCGGATGGTGCCGGTTGGTCCGTTCCGGTGCTTGGCGATGATGACCTCGGCCATGCCGATGTCCGGCGAGTCCTGATTGTAGACCTCGTCGCGGTAGAGGAAGATCACGACGTCGGCGTCCTGCTCGATCGAACCGGACTCCCTCAGGTCGGACAGCATCGGCCTCTTGTCCTGACGTGACTCCAGGCCCCGGGAGAGCTGGGAGACACCAATCACGGGACACTCCAGCTCGCGGGCCATGATCTTGAGACCCCGACTGATCTCCGACACCTCCACCTGGCGGCTCTCAGCGTTGGACCTACCGGTCATGAGCTGCAGGTAGTCCACGATCACCACCCCGAGATTGCCGACGCGGCTCTTCAGGCGACGCGCCTTGGCCCGGATCTCCATCACGGTGGTGTTCGGATTGTCGTCGATCCAGATGCGGGCGTCGCCCAGCTTTCCCACCCCGCGGTTGATGCGGGTCCAGTCGTCGGCCGTCAGCTGGCCGTTCCGGATGTTGGTGGCATCGACGCGCGCCTCCGAGCAGAGGATCCGCTGGCAGACCTCGATCTGGCTCATCTCCAGCGAGAAGACAACGGTCGGCAGCTCCTGCCTGATCCCGACGTGGGCGGCGATCCCCAGCACGAACGAGGTCTTTCCCATCGCCGGCCGGGCACCCACGACTATCAGGGCGTCGTCCTGGAGGCCCGAGAGGAGCTGGTCGAGGTCCTCGTAGCCGCACGGCGTCCCCGTGATCGAATCGCCCCGCTCGAAGAGCTCCTCCATGCGATCCAGGCTCACGTTCAGGACGTCACACATCTGGACCATCGTGTCCGTGACGCGCCCCTGCCCGATCTGGAATACGAGGTTCTCGGCCTCGTCCACCGCCTTGACCACGGCGTCCCCGTGATTGAATCGCCCCGCTCGAAGAGCTCCTCCATGCGATCCAGGCTCACGTTCAGGACGTCACGCATCTGGACCATCGTGTCCGTGACGCGCCCCTGCCCGATCTGGAATACGAGGTTCTCGGCCTCGTCCACCGCCTTGACCACGTCGTCCGGGTGGCCGTAGCCGATCTCGGCGATCTCGTTAGCCGCTCCGATGAGCCGTCGGAGGGTTGCGTGCTCCTGTGTGATCCGGGCGTACTTTCCGGCACTCGAGGTGGCCGGCGTGGATGCCTGGAGCTCCAGCAGGAGGCCTGGCCCACCGATCTGGTCGAGCAGTCCGGCCCGGGTGAGGGCCTCGGCCACCGTCACCGGATCGGCTGGTTCACCAGCGGAATAGAGCCCGCAGATCGCCTCGAACACGTGGGCATGGGAGGGCTTGTAGAAATGCTCGGCGGCGACGACCTCGAGGGCGTCGGCGATGGCATCGCGGGAGAGCAGCATGGCCCCCAGCAGCGAGGCCTCGGCGTCCAGGTTGTGGGGAGGTACACGCCCGACCGGAGTATGTGCAGGCGGTCGACCACCACGACCGGGGGTCCGGAACGGCGCTCCGGGGGCCTGATCCTCTCCCCTTGGGGGCTCTTCAGGCAGCGGGGCGTCGTCCGGAATCGGAAACTCCGGAAAGGCCATGTCGGCTGGTCCCGGGGTGTCCCCGGTCGGGTCCAGATCCCCATCGCGTGGTGACGCGCTCATATCGACAACCCAACCACCATTCCGCCCACACAGAGAGCATGCACGTCTGGCCCTGTGGGATACCAGAGGGAAAACTCCGCCTGTTCATCCCCAACCCACGGCCTGCGGAGTGGATAACACGACCGGAACTGTGGAATGTCCACCTGCCGGTCCAAGGTCATGACCGGAGCCACCTGGGATTCAACCTCCAGGTGGCTCCGTGGAGTTCGGGCTCAGGCCTCAGCCTGCACCTCGACGGTCACCGGAACCGCTACCTCGGCGTGGAGCTCGATCGTGAACTCATGCGACCCGATGTCCTTGACCACCTCGCCGGTCACCTGCCTGCGATCCACGACGAGACCCACCTGGGAGGCGAGCACCGCGACGACCTCGACGACGCCGACCGACCCGAAGAGTCGGCCCTCGTCCGAGGCCTTGGCGGTCACATGGAGGACCACGCCGGCGATCTGGGCTGCAACCACCTCGGCATCGCTGCGATCGGCAGCGGCCTTCATGGCGCGCTTGCGTCGCATCACCTCGGCCTGGGCCGTCACGCCCTCGGCAGCCTGGATGGCCAGGCCCTTAGGGACCAGGAAGTTCCGGGCATAACCCCGGGTGACCTCGACTATGTCCCCGGTACGACCGAGCCCTTCGACGTCGGAACGAAGTAGGACCTTCATGACCCGGCCCCTTCCTCGACGACAGCGGCGGCCTCGGCCGACTCGACTGCGGTCAGGTCGGCCTGCACCTCGGCAGCCTCGACCTCCTCGGCCGAAGCCTCGTCACCGGAACCCGGTGGCGGAGCGGTCGGACGCGGCGGCGGACCATCAGCACGGGGGCCCCGGTCATCCGACCGACGCTCTCGACGCTGTGTCGTCACTCGGTTGGTATAGGGAAGCAGGGCCATCTCACGGGCGTTCTTGACCGCCCGTGCGACCTCTCGCTGCTGCTTCTCGCTGTTGCCCGTCACACGGCGGGGCTTCAGCTTGGCCCGCTCGGAAACGAACTTCCTGAGCAGGTCGGTGTCCTTGTAGTCGACGAACTCGATCTTGCCGATGGTCAGCGGGCTGATCTTCTTCTTGCCGCGGCGGTTGCTGTCCTTGCCCTTGTTGTTGCGGCGGGGAGGTGTACGACGTGCCATCAGAAGGGCTCCTCATCGGTCTGGGGGGTGGAAGCGGCCCTACCATCACCACCGGACGGTGCGGCGGATCCACCGCCGTCACCGCCACGAAACTCGTTGCGGGTTATCTCCACCGTCGCCCACCTGAGGCTCGGAGACACGTCGTCGGCGACGATCTCGACCTTGGAGCGACGCTCGCCCTCCGGGTTCTCCCAGGAACGCTGGTCGAGCCGCCCGTAGACCACGACCCGGTCGCCCTTGTGGATCGACTCTGCGACGTTCTCCGCGAGGCCACTCCAACAGGTGACGTCGAAGAAGGAGACGACATCCTCGTCGTTCTGTCCCTTGCGGTTCCAGGCCAGGCCGAAGCTGGTCACGGCGGCACCGTTGGGGGTGAACCGCAGTTCGGGGTCGCGGGTCACGTTGCCCACGACGGTCACGGTGTTGTTGAAGGCCATGTTGCTACTCCGTTCCTGAACCGGCATCAGCCGGCGGCACCTCAACGAGGAGGCCGCGCTTGGCGGCCTCTGCATCGGGAAGGCGCATGATCTTGTGGCGGACCACCTCACTGCGGTCCGCGAGTCGGAGGATGCGATCGGTGGTATCGAGGTTGCCCGCATCGGTGACCACCTCGAGGACGACGTAGACGCCCTCCCACTTGAGGTTGATCCGATAGGCGAAGCGCTTCCGGCCCCACGGTTCGGAGTCCAGCACGGTGGCCACGCGACCACCCTCGGACTCGATGTTGGTGGTGACCTTCGACAGGCTTGCCGCAATGGCGTCCTCGTCGAGGTCGCCGCCGAAGATGATCATGAGCTCATAGACCTGCATGGCAGGCACTCACCTCCTCTGGTCTCGGACATCGCCTCTGGCGTGCCCGGGGCCCCGGGGCGGGGCAGGGGTAACGGGTTGTCGTGTTCCGTACGGCTCCGGCGAACCGGGGCCTACGCAAGCAACCAGAGGCTACCGGCGTCCATTCCGAGGTCCGACATGCATCCACGACCACAGCATGACCATCGGGTGTGACAGTCGCCCCGTGGGAGACGCCAACGGGACCCGGAACGGGCCCGGTGTGGCCCCGGGATCGCTCAGGCGGCTCCGTAGAGACCCAGGGCGTCGGCCGCCCCGTCGTCCAGCCTGTAGCACTCGGCCGCATCCGGGAACTCTCCGGACCTGACGTCTCCGGCGAACTCCGTGAGAGCCGCCACGCCGAGGTCGAAGAGGTCGGCGTAACGCCGGACGAACTTCGGCAGGACCCGCTGCTCCAAGCCCAGCACGTCATGGAACACCAGCACCTGGCCGTCGCAGTCCGGACCAGCTCCGATGCCTATCGTCGATACCTCCACGGCCTCGGTGACCATGGCTGCAACCGGAGCGGGCACGCCCTCCAGGACGATCGAGAAGCAGCCGGCGTGGGCCAGGGCCTTGGCGGCATCCACGAGGTCGAGGGCAGCCTCTGCATCGCGACCCTGGACCTTGTAGCCACCCATGGCGTGCATCGACTGGGGCGTCAGGCCAATGTGGCCCATCACCGGGATCTCGGCAGCCACCAGGGCCTCGATCATCGGAATGCGACGACGGCCGCCCTCCAACTTGACGGCCTGTGCACCGGCCCGGATCAGCATCGCGGCGTTGTTCACCGTGTCCGCTGTCGAGACGTGGTAGCTCATCCACGGCATGTCGGCGATCACGAGGGCAGACGGGTGGGTGCGGGCCACGGCTGCGGTGTGGTGGGCAATGTCCTCCACCGTCACCTGCAGGGTGTCGTCGTACCCGAGGACGACCATCGCCACCGAGTCCCCCACGAGGATCATGTCGGCACCGGCCCGATCGACCATCCGGGCACCCGGAGCGTCATAGGCGGTGAGCATCACCAGGGGGTCGCCTCCACGGGCCACCTTCCGGTCCCGAACGGCGGGAACCGTGCACTTCTTAGCCATTCCTGGCCTCCTTCCCCGTCCAGCGCACTGCGGCTGCCGGCGGTCCTGAAAATGGTAACAGAAGGCTGCCCGGCGGTGAAGGGGGAAGTGACACACTTCACCCCGCCCCCGGAAGGGTCGACTCAGCGGTACCCAAGCGAGGTCAACCGCACCAGGTGGTTCCACCCGCAGGCTGCACAGACCTCGACCACGTAGGCGGTCATGTCGGCCCTGCGGGCATCCAGCTTCGCCAACTCACCGGGTGTCGAGATGCAGCGGCCATGGGCCGGCAGCCGGGGCCCGAACACGTAGGTCACGTGGGCGATCTCGTGGTCCTCGCAGACCGGACAGGTCTCCGAGGTCGGGGTCCCGCACTCCACGGCGTTCCGCCGGAGCATGGGCTGGGCGTCACAGAGGATATCCCGTCCGACGTCGCCCCTCTGCCAGCCGTTCAAGGTCGTCTGACGGGCCAGCCTGTAGTCCACGTCCGCCGGCCTACGGGCAGGCAGCAGGCCTTCACGGACCTGTCTCGCCTCGCTGGTTCGCCGACTTGCCACACCGCAACCATAGGCGACCCTCGGAAGCCGCCCCGAAGCGATCCCGCCGACCGGTCAGCCGGAAGCCCTTGTGGACCACCAGCCCTGCAACCGTTCAGCCACGTCGCCCGACTCCATCCGCCCCTCGCCGAGGCGAAGCTCGGCCAGCCAGGCCAACGCCTCACCGACCTCCGGACCGGCCTTCAGGCCCAGTAGGGCCATCACCTCGTCACCGCCCAGAGCCGACCCCAGGTCGTCCAGCTCACCTGCGCCACGGAGCCGACCCAGTGCCACGGGAAGGTCGCCGACGAGGATCCCGACGGAACCGGCGAAGTCCACCACCTGGTCCAGGATCGGCCCACTGGACGCGACCAGGCGTCGAACCGATTCATCCGACCAGGGTCCCCCGGCGGCCCCACCCATCCGAATCCGATCGGCCCCGTCCACCAGCCCGGTGATCCTGACGGCATCGGCTCCGGAGAGACGCAGGGCCACGGTGCTCTCAGCCAGCCCGGCCGTCGACCAGGCAATGACGGCCAGCCGCAGTACTGGGTCGGCAGCGGTGGTCGCCAGGCGCGCCAGGGCAGTCGACCTGGAATCACCATCCAGGCGGGCCAGTTCCGGAAGCACCCGCCACGCCAGGTCGACATCCTCCAGGAAGCTGAACCCAGGGGTCGGATCCGCAACCTCCAGGAGCCGGAACAACTCTCCACGGATCCGTTCCCCGGAGACGATCCCGATCCGATCGGCCAGGGACCGCGCCGCCTCGACCAGGCCATCCACCGGGATGAGGTCATAACGCGCGTGGAAGCGGGCGGCCCGGAGCATCCGGAGCGGGTCATCGCCGAACGACTCCTCCGGGGAGAGCGGGGTGCGGAGGATCCCGGCAGCCAGGTCGGCCCGGCCGTCAAACGGATCGTGCAGCTGCCCATCGACCACGTCCACGGCCATGGCGTTCACCGTGAAGTCCCGTCGACCCAGGTCCTCATGGAGGTCCGTGGAGAACCTCACCACGGGCTTCCGGGAGTCGCCCACGTAGGACTCGGCCCTGTGGGTCGTGATCTCCATGATGAGGTCGCCGACCCTGATGCCAACGGTTCCGAACCGCTCGCCCTGGAGCCAGACGGCGTCGGCGACGTCCTCCACGATTTCCCGGACCAGGTCCGGCGTGGCATCGGTGGTCAGGTCGTGATCGTTGGTGCTGACCAGGCCCATCAGCCGATCCCGTACCAGGCCACCGACCAGGTACAGGCGGTGGCCGGCAGCGGTGAACCGCTCGGAGACCGGGGCGACCGCCTCGCGCAGGTCGTCGAAGCCCCCCTCCCGGATGGGCTCCCTCGACCCGCTCACGACGCCAGCCCGTGCCGTGCGACCTGTGCGTCCACGACATCGCGACCCGGGCCCTCACCCGTGATCGCCTCCGGCGAGTACCGGACCCCCAGAGCCGCCGCCACGAAGGCCCCCGCCGAGTCGGCCAGCGCCCCGAGGTCGTATCCACCCTCCAGGAAGGCGATCAGGCGTCCCTTGGGAACCAGCCCGGTGAGTCGGCCCATCAGGTCGGCGTAGTCCCCCGCCGACAACCCGAGGTCGGTCAACGGGTCGGCCCGATGGGCATCGAAGCCGGCCGAGACCAGGATCCAGTCCGGAGCGAACCTCTCCACGGCGGGGGCCACCAGGACGTCCATGGCGTACCTGTAGGTATCGCCCGCAGCGCCGGCAGGAAGGGGCACGTTGATCGTCGTGCCCGTGCCGTCTCCGATCCCGATCTCATCGGCGGCACCGGTACCCGGATACAGGGGCCACTGGTGGCAGGACACGAACAGGACCCGCCCATCGGCCACGAACGCCTCCTGGGTGCCGTTGCCGTGGTGCGCGTCGATGTCGACTATCGCCACCCGTTCACCGGCATCGGCCAGCGCCGCGGCTGCAACCGCCACGTTGTTCAGGAGGCAGAAGCCCATGGTCCGGGTGGGTGTCGCATGGTGTCCGGGTGGGCGCACGGCGCAGAACGCCACGTCGGCGTCACCGTTGCGGAGCCCATCTATGGCTACGAGACCGGCACCGGCCGCAAGCCGGGCCGCCAGCCACGAACCCGGACCCATCACCGTGTCCGGATCCAACCGTCCACCGCCGGCCGAATCAAGGTCGACGAGGGACTCCACGTGGCCGGCCGAATGGACCCTGAAGAGATCCACGTCGGCGACCGGCGAGGGAGCCCTGCGAACCAGGGCGTCGTCCAGGCCCGCTGCGGCGATGCCGTCGAGCACCGCTGTCAGGCGGGCCGGCCGTTCGGGATGGCTACGACCCGCAACATGGTCCAGGAACCGTTCATCGGTCACCAGCAGGACGGACACCCGGCGAGCGTATCCCCCTCGTCCCGACGGCTCCGGGCCCCTGCACCCACCGCCACCGGGCCGACGGCGGCCCGTGACGCCCAGCAGCAGCGCCGTACCCTGTTCGACATCAACCTCAGGCCGCCAACCCAGTCAGCCCGTAGGGGGCCACTGGCGCTCCGGCGCGCACCGGCCCCCGGATCCGGAATCCACCGGGTGGAGTACCGCCGCATCGGCAGCGGCACCACCGTGCGCATCAGCCCCTGGCGTGGGGACGTTTCCACCGCCCAGGTGGTGACGGTCGGCGGCCCGGCCCCGGACGAGGCGATGGTCCTGGACCTGCTGCAACTCCTCGGCCGCCGCGGTGTGACCACCGTCCTGACGGCAGCCCTCTCCCCCGAGGACCAGTGCCCCTTCAGTGCCGCCGGCTTCACGGCCCTGGAGCACCTTGCCCTGATGCACCGGTCCCTCCATCCGGGAGACCCGGCCCCGCCCAGCCGGTCGTCACATCGTCTCCGCCGGATCGGCCGTCCACGACTCGCCGACGCCCTCGACGCGGATGCCGAGGCCTTCTCCTCCTTCACGCCGTTCTGGCTCTTCGACGGTGCCGCCTACACCGAGGCCTGCGAGGCGACCGACCTGAGCCGACAGCGGTGCGTCCGCTCCGACGGACGGATCACGGCCTACGCCATCACCGGACGCACCTCGACCAACGGGTTCGTGCAGCGCCTGGCGGTTCGACCCGACCACGAAGGCATGGGCCTCGGATCGGCCCTGCTGGTGGACGCTCTCTCCTGGCTGGCCCTCGGTGGCGCCAGGGACGCCTGGGTGAACACCCAACCCGACAACGACCGGGCCCGCGCCCTCTACCTACGGCACGGCTTCGAGGAGAAGGCCGGGGGCCTCACCGTGCTCCGGCACGTATCGGCCCGATGAGGCGGCGAATCCTCGTCACCATCCTGGTGGCCGTCGGCCTGCTTGCTGTCGCGGTACCCGTACTGGCCGATCCCGGATCGGCCACCGTCTCCCTGGTCGCCCAGTCCCCCTGGATCGCAGACGACGGCGACCTGGCCCTCGAGTTGAGGATCACCGGTGGCACCACCGAGACGAAGCTCCGACTCCAACTGCACCGGACCGTCGACCGCCGAGGACTCCTGGCCCTCCGCGACGGCATCCTGGGCGATCCGCTGGGAGGACCGGTGGACATGGCCGTCGCCGACGTCCTGAACTCGGCCGGCGTCGCATCACTGGTGCTCCAGGTGGGCACCGAGGGTCGCCTCGGTTCGCGACCCGGCGGCGTCTATCCGCTCACCGTGACGCTCCTGGACGCCGACGGCTCGGCCCTGGACAGCCTGATCACACCGCTGGTCCACCTGCCCGTGGTCCCGAAGGGCGAGGCGGCGGCACATCGGCCCCTGCTGGTCGGAATCATCCTCACAGTGGACGGACCGCCACCGCTGCGACCCGATGGTCGCCTCCGACCGGACCGGGCCACGCTGCGCCAGCTGGAGGCGGTGGTCCGTGCGGCCCAGGGGCATCCCGATATCCCGATGGACGTCAGGCTTCCGCCCGCCACTGTGCTGAGCCTGGCCCGGTCCGACGAGTTGGACCATGTCCGCCTCCTCGCCGACCTGGTCCGGATGGACAGCGACCACTTCCGTCTCCAGTCCTCGCCCTTCGTGACCGCCGACCCGGAGGCATGGCGGCAGGCCGGGCGTTCCGACGTCCACCGTGACCTCCTGGACCACGGCGACCGGGTGCTCATCGACCAGCTGGGCGTGGTTCCTGACCGTTCCATAGCCGTCCTTCCGGCCACTGCGGTTCCTGCCACGCTCGACCTGCTGGGACAACTGGGCGCTGAGCGGTTCATCGTGTCGGCCGACCACCTGGAGCCCAGGCCGTCGGCGGCGTCCGCCGGGAGCACCCTCCCCGCCCGACTGCTGGCCGACGACGGCACCGCCTATCCGGCGCTGGTGGCCGATCCCGACCTGGCCAGACACCTCTCGGACCCGCAGGGCGCGGTCTCTGCGGCCCAGTACCTGCTGGCCGACATGGCGCTGCTGGCATGGTCGGATCCGACCGTGACGAGGATGGCCGTCCTGACCGGTCCCGCCGACCTTCCCATCGACGCCCTCACCCTCGACCTGGTGCTGGGGGTCCTGGAGAAGGCCCCGTTCCTGAGGGTCAGACCGCTCCCGGACCTCTTCGACGCCGCCCTGGCAGCCGATACGGCCGCCGCCGTCACCTACGACCTCTGGCCGGATGCCATCACGTCGATGTCCCGCAGGGCAACTGACCGGAGCCTCGCGGAGAAGACGGTTGCCGCCTACACGGCCATACTCGGCGGCCCGCATCCTGACGCCGCCGCGCTCAACGACCTCCTCGAGGTGACGGCCGCCGCCGAGCTGGATATCGACACCATGAACGCGTACCTGACGACGGTCTACGCCTCCGTCAGCGAGGTGCTGGATGCCTTCACGACCCCACCGGACCAGAGCGTCCGACTCACCGGGCGTTCGGCTGACATCCCCTTCAGCGTGCACAACGGCCTGACCACCGATGCACGGGTCGTCCTCGTGCTACAGAGCGACGGACGCCTCGAATTCCCCGAGGGAGCGGTCCAGGCCGTGGTGCTGGTGCCCGGCAACAACCGGATCGCAATCCCGGTACACGCACGCACCTCCGGCGATGCCCGACTCCAGGTGACCGTCCGCTCCCCCGACGACGCCCGACTCCTCCAGCTCAGCTCGGCCCACCTCATGGTCCGGACCACGAGCCTCTCAGGGGTCGGCGTGCTCCTCTTCGTGGGTGCGATCGCCGTGCTCGCAATCTGGTGGGTACGCGCTGCTCGGGTACGCTCCGGCCAACCTGAGGAGTTGACATGACCGTTCGAATCGTCACCGACAGCGCCAGCGACCTGGGCCACGACGAGGCCACGAGCCTGGGCATCGACGTGGTACCGCTCAGCATCCGGTTCGGGAACGACGTGTTCCTGGACCGGGAGGAACTCAGCATCGACGAGTTCTACCGTCGGATGGCCGAGAGCGACGACCTGCCCCAGACCGCGGCACCCGCACCCGGGGCCTTCCAGGAGGTCTTCCGTCGCCGACTGGCCGAGGGAGCGGACTCCATCGTCTGCATATGCCTGTCCAGCGGGGTATCGGCCACCATGGAATCGGCCGAGCTGGCCGCCCGCGAAACCGAGGGCGAGGTCCGGATCGTCGACAGTCGTTCGGTCACGGCTGGTCTCGGGGTGATGGTCATCGCCGCTGCGGAGGCAGCCGCCGCCGGAGCAGGGGCCGATGAGATCGTCGGCCTGGTGGAGGCCCTGCGGGAGAGGACCCACGTCTACGGCGCCATCGACACCCTGGAGAACCTCAGGAAGGGTGGTCGAATCGGGAATGCACAGGCCCTGCTGGGGAGCCTCCTGTCGATCAAGCCGCTGATTGACATCAGCAGCGGCGTGGTGGAGGAAGCCGGTCGGCAGCGGACCCGCAGGAAGTCCCTGGCCTGGTTGCGGGACAAGGTGGCCGAGCACGCCGACGAGATCGAGACCCTGTCGGTCATGCACGCCCAGGCCGACGACATCGGGGACCTCACCGAGATGCTGGCGCCGATCGTGGACCCTTCAGCCACCCGGGTGGGCGTGATCGGGCCAGTGGTCGCCAGCCATGGCGGGCCGGGCGTGATCGGACTCTGCTTCACCCTCCGCTCCTGATTCGACCACCGCCGCGGAGGAGACCCTCCGGCATCGCCGTCGGTAGGATCCGCTGCATGAGCACCCCGGCGGCACCTCCCTCCGGCACCCCATCGCCGGAGGAGGGTCCTGAGGGGCGGAACGACTGGGCAACGGCGTCGATCGACAGGATCGTGGACGTCGTCGAGCGCCTCCGGTCGGTCACCACGCAACCGGCGATCACGGGCATCCGTGCCGTCGTCCACGGTGTGTTCGTGGCGTTCTGCCTGGTCGCCGCGCTGGTCCTCGGAAGCATCGGCGTCTTCCGGCTCCTGGACGTCGTGATCCCGGGCGAGAGCTGGTCCGCCCACCTCGTCCTGGGCGCCACCCTCTTCACCCTGGGTGCCTGGTTCTGGTCCCGTCGAACACCTCGTTCACGACCCTGACCCGTGAAATCTCGTCGATCGCCCGAGGAGTGCGAATGACCCACCACGAAGTCGTCATAATCGGATCCGGACCTGCCGGCCTGACCGCGGCGATCTACTCGGCCCGTGCCAACCTGGCGCCGCTGGTGATCGAGGGCGAACCTTCTTCGAACAGCGACCAGCCGGGCGGCCAGCTCATGCTGACCACCGACGTCGAGAACTACCCCGGCTTTCCCGACGGGGTGATGGGACCCCAGCTAATGGCCGACATGCGGTCCCAGGCGACCCGGTTCGGCGCCGAATTGGTGACCCTGAAGGTCTCGAAGGTGGACTTCTCCGCCAGGCCGTTCGCAATCTGGATCGGCGACCCGGACGCCCACGTACCCACGTACACCGCGGATTCAGTCATCGTGTCGACGGGTGCACGGTCCGTGATGCTCGGCCTCGAGGCCGAGCAGCGCCTCATCGGCCACGGTCTCTCCACATGCGCCACCTGTGACGGCTTCTTCTTCCGGGATCAGGAGATCGCAGTCGTGGGAGGCGGTGACTCCGCCCTGGAGGAGGCGGGATTCCTCACGAAGTTCGCCTCCAAGGTGACGCTCGTGCATCGACGGGATGCCCTCAGGGCCTCCAAGATCATGCAGCAGCGGGCCTTTGACAATCCCAGGATCGAGTTCGCCTGGAACACGGCGGTGGTGGACGTGGTCGGTGACACGAAGGTGGAGGCACTGGCGCTGCGCGACACGATCACCGGCGAGGAGCGGGACCTTCCTGTGACCGGGGTCTTCATCGCCATCGGCCACAGGCCCAACACCGACCTGTTCGTCGGCCAGCTGGACATGGACGATGCCGAATACCTGATAACCGGGTCCGACCGGTCCACGACGAACATCGAAGGCGTCTTCGCCTGTGGCGACGTCCAGGACCACACCTACCGGCAGGCCGTCACCGCAGCCGGCTCCGGTTGCATGGCGGCAATCGACGCCGAGAGGTGGCTGGAGAGCCGCGGCGACTGACTGCCGGGGCACGAACGTCGGCGCGTGCCGCATTCAGGCCCACGAGCGGATAGAAAAGGACCTACTGCAGTCAACTCGAGAAACGAGAACCCCCATGGCCGGTGCCATTGTGAACCTTTCCGAGGCCACCTTCGACGAGGAGGTCGGCGCATCGTCGGAGCCGGTCCTCGTGGACTTCTGGGCCGAATGGTGTGGCCCGTGCAAGATGATCGCACCGATCCTCGAGGAAATTGCCGCTGAGCAGGCTGGATCCATCCGGATCGCCAAGGTCAACGTGGACGAGGCACCCGACCTGGCCCGGCGATTCGAGGTCATGAGCATCCCCACCCTGATCCTGTTCGACAACGGTGTTCCCGCCAAGCGGATGGTGGGTGCAAAGGGCAAGCCCCAACTCCTCGAGGAACTGGCCGAGTACCTCTAGACGACCCCAGCGGGGCAACCTCGACGCACGACGGCCCGCGGCATGTCAGAGCCGATCCGACCCGGCGACCAGGGGGCTCCCGTCAGGGACCTCCACCGTCGTCTCCTGGCCGTCGGCCATCCGGTGGATGCCCTTGAAGTCTCCGGCGACCACTTCGGGCCGGATACGACCAGGGCGCTCCTGGCATTTCAGGCCGAACGGGGCCTGGATGAGCACGGCACGGTGGATGAGACCACCCAGGCCGCCCTCGTGGAGGCAGGGGTCCGCCTGGGGGACCGCCACCTCTACCTGCACGCTCCAATGTTTCGAGGCGACGACGTAGCCGACCTCCAACTCCGCCTCGGCAGTCTCGGGTTCGACGCAGGTCGGATCGACGGGATCTTCGGCCCGGACACCGCCGGCGCACTCCGCGACTTCCAGCGGAACACCGGCCTGGCCGTCGATGGAATAGCCGGAACCGAGACAGTCCAGGCATTCCGCCAACTCCTGGGCAGGTCGGCCGGGCGAACCCCGGTCGCGCAGGTGCGTGAGTTGGACCGCCTCCGCCAGGGCAACCCCGACCTCCGGGGCCAGCGTCTGGCCATTGGCCAGTTCGGGAGTTCGGGCGCCCTGATAGCCGCGCTCGCCAGGATCCTGCGGGCCCGCGGAGCACACGTACTCGTCCTGGACAATCCGGATGAGGCGGCACAGGCGACCACGGCCAACGACTTCGATGCCGTCATGTACCTCGGTTTGAAGATTGAGAATAGTTCCCATTCACAGGCAAACTACTTTGCTACCCTCGGATTCCAGAGCGAAGGTGGCTACAGGCTCGCCCACCACTGTGCGACCGGCCTTGACCATGCCCTACGAAGCTCCGACGTTCCCCCGACGGAGGCCGCCGGAAGGCAGGTGCCGGTCCTACGGCGGACACGAATGCCTGCAGTCCTCTGCACCCTCGCACCGCCATCGGCCGTCGTCCTGGCAACAGCCGAGATCGCCGACGCCCTCTCCACGGCCATCACCCGTTGGGTGGCGAACCCCGCCGCCGACCCGGACCAGGCAGCGACCGTCGAAGCCTGAGGCGCAGGATGGTTGGGGTGGCCATCACCACCCCAGATGCGGTTCAACCACCCAGGAGCCCGAAGAGACGCTGCAGGTCGTCCTGGTCGGCGAACTCAACCACGATTCGACCCTTCCTGCCCCGGGAGTGAACCCGAACCGTCGTGTCGAACCGGTCGCTCAGGATCTGTTCAACCTCAAGGAATGCCGCATCCTGGGGTTTCACCACCGGGTCATCGACCCGATCGGGGTCAGGAACCGACACGTCGCCCAGAGCCCGGACCATTTCCTCTGTCTGGCGCACCGACATTCCCTCGTCGACCACCCGCATGGCCAGTTGCTCCAGGAGTTGTCGATCTCCCAGACCAGCCAATGCCCGAGCGTGGCCCGCACTCAGGCGACCGTCCATGATCATCTGCTGGACATCATCGGGTAGGTGGAGGAGCCGGAGGCTGTTGGCTATCGCCGGTCGACTACGGCTCACCCTCATCGCCACCTGATGCTGGGTGAGTCCGAACTCGTCCATGAGACGATGGAATGCAGCCGCCTCGTCAATGGGGTTCAGGTCGTCACGATGCAGGTTCTCGATGATCGCCTGTTCCAGCGAATCACGGTCCGCCGTCGCCCTCACGACAGCCGGAACCCTCGTCAGCCCCGCCCGTCGGGCAGCACGCCAACGTCGTTCCCCGGCCACGATCTCATAGCCGCCATCGACCTTCCGGAGCAGGAGCGGCTGGAGTATCCCCACTTGCTGGATGGAGGCCGTCAGCTCGGCCATGCTCTCGTCATCGAAGACCCGCCGTGGCTGGTAGCGGTTGGGTTCGATGTCCGCAACCGACACCGACTCGAAGCTGCTATCGGGGGTCGGCACCGTGGCCGCCGTGGACACTCCATCGTGCGTCAGACCACTCTCATCGTCGTCAGCCCCCGCCGTAGGTATGAGGGCCGACAGGCCCTTGCCAAGACCACTCTTCTTCATCCCAGAACCTCCTTGGCAAGCTGCCGGTAGGCGATCGCTCCCCGACATGTTGGATCGAACAACGTGATCGGCTGTCCGAAGGATGGCGCTTCCGAGAGTCTCACCGACCTCGGTATCACCTGTCTGCAGACCTTGTCGCCGAAGAAGATCCGCACTTCCTCCGCCACCTGTTCTGACAGGTTCGTCCTGGCGTCGTACATGACCAGGGCAATGGTAGAGACCTCTAGACCCGGGTTCAGGTTTTCCTTGACGAGCTCAACGTTGCCAACCAGTTGGCCAAGCCCTTCCAACGCGTAGTACTCGCACTGGATGGGAACGAGAACCTCACCGGCTGCAACCAGAGCGTTGATGGTGAGAAGCCCGAGCGCCGGCGGACAGTCGATCAGGATGATGTCGTAGTCGTCGGCCACCGTCTCCAGGGCACGGTCCAGCCGGTGTTCGCGGCTGAACGCCGTCACCAACTCGATCTCGGCGCCCGCCAGGGCAAGGCTCGACGGAACCACCTCAAGGTTCGGCACCTCGGTGGCACAGACAACCTCGGTGACCGTCGTCTGCTGGAGCATCACCTCGTAGACCGAGGACTGGAGGCCCCTGCTGGAGATTCCCAACCCGGTCGTGGCATTGGCCTGCGGGTCCAGGTCCACGATGAGAACCCGTTTATCGGATTCGGCCATCGCCGCACCCAGATTGATCGTGGTGGTGGTCTTTCCGACACCACCCTTCTGGTTCGCAACGGCGATGACACGGGCACGACGGTTCTGGCTCAACATTCCGAGCATCATGCTCGTGACTGAAGGCAAATGCAAGGATCCTCCGGTCAACGACAAGGCTGTACTCCTGCGAACTCCGAGCACGACGGTCGAACGAGGACCTGCATGTTCCACGTGGAACACAACCGGAGCCGAACAATGGTGCAGGCCCCGATGTTCCACGTGGAACATGTCGGGACTGATGCCGTCTCGGTTCAGAACAGCGGGCCAGCCAACTGCCGCTTGAAACGGCGCGGAAAACGCGACGGACAGGTACCCGTGGAACGCATCGCCCTGTATCCAGCTCCACCATGGCGCCATCCTCCAAGGTCGACCATGCCGAGTTGGTCCAGGGCCTCCGGATCCCAACGATTCCACGACCCTCCATCACCACCCGGCGGCTCGCTGACCACCAGAACGCCATCCAAAGCCAGGAGGGGAGCCGCACACTCGGCGGTCGGCCCCGGTGCTGCGAAGGACCGGGCGGTCACAAGACCTGCTCTACCACGGAGATCGCCACGTGCAACCGAGACGGCGTCCATGGCGTGGACCTCGACCCGATCGGCAATGCCCAGCTCGCGAACCGCCCACCGGAGGAACGTGCACCGCCGATCACCGCGATCCACCAGGACCCACCGGTTCGACGTCAGGGTGGCCAGGACCAGCCCGGGTACGCCTCCACCGGTTCCAAGGTCGACTGCGATCGTCTCGGCATCCAGGTCCACCGGTATGCCGGAAGCGACATCAGGGCCAGGCTCCACCCCAGGGTCTCCCAGCCCCCCAAAACGGAGGAAGCCCGCGCTGTGCGCGGGCCCCTCGGCAGCCGCCAGGGGGGTCAGAAACCCCTCGGCGACCGCAGCGTCGAGGATCTCCTCGACGGGTGTGGTCACCCGGTGGTCTCGACCATGATGATCACCTGTCGATCCGTGCCACTTCCCTCTGAGATGGTCTCCACGCCGTCGATCTCCCCGATCGTGTCGTGGATCACCTTGCGGTCCGCTGCCGCCATCGGTTCCATGGTCCGCGACCGCCCATCATCGAGCACCGCCTCCGCCTGGGACCTGGCGAAATCTGCCAGGAAGGACCGACGTCGCTCCCTGTAACCACCGATGTCGACGACCAGCGAACCCTCAGCCTGACCATCTGACCTCCGCTGGACCAGGGTCCGGGAAAGCTCCGTGATGGCCCGGACGGTTTCCCCGCGATTGCCAATGGCAAGCCCGAGGTTGAGGCCGTGGGCCTCAACCGTCAGACGGTCCTCTTCGATCGTGCTCTCCACACGGGCATCAAGGCCCATCGCGTCGAGTAGACCCTGAACGAATCCTTCGGTGATTTCAGCCTGCGTCTGCAGATCCATTGTCTCGGCCTCAGCCCTCTCCCGATCGCTTCCACGATCGTTGCCATTCGTCGACCTCGCCGACGATTCCCTTGACGCCGACTGGCGTCCATTCTCCCGGCGCCTGTCCGGCCTTCCATTTCCCTGGCCATCGTCACCATCTCGCCCGGCCGACGTAGCCACCTGTTCCTCCTGGCGAGCCGGCTGACGATCATTGCCGCGGCGACGCCTGTTTCCATCTCCCTTGCCAGCCTCGCTTGATGAACCCTGGCGCGAGTCACGGGATCCGCGACCACCCTGCTGGTCCTGGCGTTCGCCTGACGAACGCCCCCTGCCGCCCTTTCGGTCATTCCGGCGGTTGCGATCGCGCCGCTCGACCTTCGGTCGGGGACTGGTCGGCCTCACCCGGGCACGCAGGCGTGCCTCGGACTTCTTCAGGCCGAACATCGAACGCGTCGGTTCTGACAGAACCTCCACCTCCAGCTCGTCTTCGGCTACGCCGAGCCGATCAAGTGCCCGTTCCTTGGCTTCATCGAGTGAGACACCTGTGGTCTCTATCCACTCCATCCTCACTTCCTCCTTTTCTTCTTGGCGCCATGCGCTCCGGCAGTACCCGGGGGAGTGGTTCGTCCCCCACCTGCACGAGCTCCTGGCGGTCGTTTGTCGATCTTCGTTGGCTCGCCGGCAGCCTTCCCACGTGACCTCCGGCCGGCCTTCTTCTTCTTCGCATCAGGCTTCGGCCCTTTTGGCTTCCGGCCGAACCCTGGACTCCCAGCAGATCCACCTCCAACGGGTGAACTGTCTTCAGAGTTTTGGGAATCGTTCCTATTAGCTCCAGCCATGGTCCTGCCCTTGCGGGCAACGGACGACGAGGGGCTCGCCTTCGGCGGCTTCACAGCGGACTTCGACGCCTTGCCGGACGCCTTGCCTCCCGCAGACCCCTTTTCGCTGTTGGTGGACTTCTCGGGTAGGACGACGACCAGTTCCGAATCACCGCCGGGCCCGTACAGGGTCCTGGTGATGTAGGCCTGCTGGGCGATCCGATAGAGGTTCGAGATCACGAAGTAGAGGACCAGGGCCGCATCCAGGTTGAACGAGATGACCGGCAGGAAGAAGGGCATCACCTTCATCAGCATCTGCTGCTGCGGGTTCACCGTGGCATCCGGGTTCCGTCCACGTATCTGGCGCTGCTGGATCCAGGCGCTGGCGAACACCACCAGTATCAGGATCAGGTAGGGAAAGGCCGCCAGGATGCCCTGTGAGAGCGCCGCTCCCGCCGACCGGGAAAGGTCGAAGCCGAGGAACAGCATCTCGGTCTCAGCCGTCAGGTCGGCGAACAGCTCCGAGCCGGGATCCACGTATGCGGGATAGAAGGCCTGCTGGTTAGCAGGCACCCCGGAAAGGCTCTCGGCGGCACCCAGGCGTCCGGCTACCCATCCGATGTCAGCCCCGACGTCGGAGAGCCGTCTCGTCATGCCACGCAGCACCTGGTACAGCACCATGAACACCGGGGCCTGGACGAACAGGGGAAGGCAGCCACCCATGGGGTTGATGCCGTTGGCCTGGTAGAAGGCCATCATCTCCTTGTTCATCGCATCCCGGTCGCCCTTGTACCGGGTCTGGATCTTCTTCATCTCCGGCTGGAGGTGCTGCATCTTGATCATCGACCGCGTTCCCTTGAGGGTCAGCGGGGTGACGACGACCATCACCACGAACGTCAGCAGGATGATTGACAGCCCGAAGCTGGGTACCAGCCCGTAGAACCAGGCCAGGACGGCAGCGATCACATCGAACATCAGGCGTCACCTCGCTGGGAGAAGGAGGAACCACCGGGCACCGGGTCCCAGCCATGGCCACCCCACGGGTGGCATCTACCCAACCGTCGCAGCACCAACCAGGAGCCACGAACGGCCCCGTGTCGGTCCAATGCATCCAGGGCGTACCCGGAACAGGTGGGAACGAATCGGCACGGGCTTGGACGCCCGTCCACCAGAATCTGGTAGCGGCGCACCAGTCCCAGCAGGATGCGGGCGGATATGCCCAGTTCAACACGTGTTTTCATAGATTCGTCAGTTCCTGGAGAGTTCATCTATCGCATCCGCCAGGTACTGCCCGAGCTCGTCGAATGACGAGTCCGAGGCTCCTGGACGGACCCGGACCAGGTAGTCGCCGGCGGGAAGGGCAGGGGCAGAACGGTCAATGTCGACGAGGATCGCCCTGAGCCGACGCCGCAGACGGTTCCGGACCACCGCCGAACCAACCGGCCGGGGGATCGCATAGGCGACACGCACTCCGGCATCGGCCGAACCTGCGGCCCGGAAGCCGACCCGCAGCGGTCCGCGCCTAACGGAACGTCCGTCACGACGTAGCGCATGGAAGTCGTCTCGTCGACTGAGACGGGATATCAAGCCGACAGTCGGGTTCGACCCTTCCTTCGCCTGGCACTGATTATCGCGCGACCCGCCCGGGTGCGCATGCGCTTCCGGAAGCCGTGCTTGCGTGCTCGACGTCGGGTGTTGGGTTGATACGTACGCTTCATGGATCGTCTCCTACCGGCACAGTGGGCGTCATCAGGAAGGGGAGCACCCGGGTGCCTTCGATTTTTCGTTCGTCGCGGACCTGATACGTCCGCACGTCGACCCGTTGGACGACGGTACCGACCTTGGGGTCAGCCGGATCGAACCACCCTGGAATGGGCGATCCGGAATCCGGACCTCAGGCTACGGGGCACTCCGGGCACGCGCCAACCAGGAATCCTCGAGATCCGTTGCACCGGTCCACGGCGACATGATCCCTCTCAGCAAGGGGATCACAGTTATCCACAATATCCACAGGGTAGATCGGGTCGCCGTGCCCTCCTGGAGCTACGAGAGGTCCCAGCGGGCCGCTTCCACCGTGATCGCGCCGATCGCGCGAACATCTGTCTGAACAGGCGCGACGTGGCATTCGAGTCGGCCCGGCGCACGGTCATCCACAGGCTGCTACGTTGCCCCGCCCACACAGAGGGCGGAGTGGTCGTGAGGTCGCCGTTTTTCGCCTTCAGAGATTTTCCACAGAAAATTCCACATATGTGGACAACCTGAACGGAGCCTGACGATGACGGACGCAACGGTGTTATGGGAGGCATGTGCTGCCGCCATCCAGGCT
>Ga0208748_1000035_pt1 | contig 61102 bp, 49 predicted proteins | sample Knorr_S7_td_Bott_FD_185599 | JGI IMG/M metagenome (GOLD analysis project Ga0208748, IMG submission 185599) | Marine microbial communities from Southern Atlantic Ocean transect - Knorr_S7_td_Bottom_ad_4513_LV_A (SPAdes) (version 2) | ecosystem: Environmental > Aquatic > Marine > Oceanic | place... | reverse complement strand
GAAGCCGTACCTGCCGTCGCTGAACACGAGCCCGCCGTGGCCGAGGAGGCCACGCCGGCTGTAGTCGAGCCTGAGCCTGAGCCGGTGCCTGAGCCCGTGGCCCCGAAGCGCGTCTTCACCTCCACCGGCTCCTCGGTGCCGCCCAGGAAGGTGGCCGAGCCTGAGCCGGCGGTCGCCCAACCCAGCATCGAGCCGACGCCCAGGGATGACGGCCCGACCGTTCCGGACCTGGCAGCCAGGGTCGTGGATCCCGGGGCAGCCCTGGTACCACCTCCCGGCTCCACCCCGCCGTTGTCCGCATCCGGCAAGCCGATCCCGCCGCCACCCGGCCCACCCGTATCGTCGTCAGGCAAGCCGATCCCGCCGCCACCCGGTCAGGGTGGCCGTCGTGCGCCGGCTCCGACCGGCCCCGCTCCGGGGCGTCGTACCGGCCCACCACCGGTGGGTCGTCGCCCGCCGATGGGTGGAGGGCCGCGCGAGTCGGTGCCCGGCGCCGGTGGTGGTCCTGGTGGTCCTGGTGGTCGTCCCGGTGGTGGTCCTGGTGGTGGTCCCGGTGGTGGTCCTGGTGGTCGTCCTGGTGGTGGTCCTGGTGGCCGTCGTCCACCACGCCGCAGGGGGCGTCGCCGTCGTCGCCGCGAGGAACTCCAGCCGATGGACGTTCCTGCATACACGCCGGATGATGCAGCCGTACCCGATGGCGAGGTGGTGCTGGAGCGTTCCTGCACCGCCCAGGACCTCGGCCCGAAGCTGAACCGCACGGCCGCTGACGTGGTCCGGTTCCTCATGCAGCAGGGCGAGATGATCACCGCCACGCAGTCCCTTTCCGACGACATGATCGAGCTGTTCGCCGCCGAGTTGGGCGTTGAGATCCGCATGGTGGATCCGGGCGAGGAGCAGGAGGTCGAGCTGCTGAAGCTGCTCGACGTCGTAGACGACATGGAGGACGACGAGGCACCGATCCGCCCGCCGATCGTCACCGTGATGGGCCATGTCGACCATGGCAAGACCAAGCTGCTGGACCGGATCCGCAACACCAATGTCGTGGACGAGGAGGCCGGTGGCATCACCCAGCACATCGGCGCCTACCAGGCCGAACACGATGGCCGCAGCCTCACGTTCATCGATACGCCCGGTCACGAGGCCTTCACGGCCATGCGGGCGCGTGGTGCCGACTCGACCGACATCGTCGTGCTGGTCGTGGCAGCCGACGATGGGGTGATGCCCCAGACCATTGAGGCGCTGAACCATGCACGGGCGGCAGACGTGCCGATCATCGTGGCGTTGAACAAGATCGATCGGGAGAACGCCGACCCGCAGAAGGTCCTGAGCCAGCTGGCCGAGCACGACCTCGTTCCGGAGGCATGGGGAGGCGACACCATTGTCGTGGAGGTCTCTGCCCTCCAGAACCTGGGCGTGGACGACCTCCTCGACAACCTGAATGTGGTGGCCGAGATCGAGGACCTCCGAGCCGACCCTGACGGTCGTTCGCAGGGCGTCGTCCTGGAGTCCTTCCTGGACGTGGGGCGTGGCCCGGTCGCAACCGTGCTGGTGCAGCGCGGCACGCTCAAGGTCGGAGACCCGCTGGTGGCTGGTGCCGCATGGGGCCGTGTGAGGGCCCTCGTGAACGCTGACGGCAAGCAGGTCAAGTCGGCTGGTCCGTCGATGCCGGTGCAGGTACTCGGCCTGTCCGACGTCGCCGATGCGGGCGAGGGCTTCGTTGTCGCCCCGAGCGAGAAGATCGCAGGCCGGGTGGCCGACAAGCGGGGCCACTGGCGTCGTCAGGCCAACATCGGCCGGGATGCCCATGCCCTTTCGGGTGGAGCACGTCTCGAGGACATCTTCACCCAGATCCAGAAGGGTGAGACGGCGACGTTGAACCTGATCGTGAAGGCCGATGTGAATGGTTCCCTGGAGGCGGTCACCGAGAGCCTCCGGAAGTTGGAGCGCGATGACGTCAAGTTGGCCTTCGTGCACCGTGCCGTCGGCCGGATCACTGAGAACGACATCCAGTTGGCAGCCACCTCGAACGCCACCATCATCGGCTTCAACGTGCGCCCTGAGCGCAAGGCCCGGGATCTGGCCGTCATCGAGAACGTCGAGATCCGGTCCTATGAGATCATCTACAAGCTGATCGAGGACATCGAGTCGGCCATGCTCGGCCTGCTTGCTCCGGAGTTCGAGGAGGTCGTGACCGGCGACGCCGAGGTGCGGGAGATCTTCTCGGTTCCCCGGATCGGCCGTATCGCCGGTTGCCACGTCACGAACGGAACCATCACCCGTGGCTCCAAGGTCCGCTTCCTGCGCGATGGCACGATCATCTGGAAGGGCGAGATCAGCTCGCTGCGGCGGTTCAAGGAGGACGTGCGGGAGGTCCAGTCGGGCTTCGAGTGCGGCATCGGCCTCTCGGACTACCAGGATCTGAAGGAAGGCGACGTCATCGAGACGTTCGAGGACCGGGAGATTCCCCGCACCTAGGGGCAGGCCATGGGACGTGGAGCGCCGCAGGGTCGCCGACCCGCCGGCGGTGCCCGCGGCTACGACCGGGCCGACCGGCTCAACGAGCTGCTGGTCCGGATCCTGGCCGAGGAGTTCGAGCGGATCGACGATGACCGCCTCGGCTTCCTGACCATCTCCGCCGTGGAGACCGACCGTGACCTGAGCATGGCCCGCGTCTACGTCACCTCCGACGCTGACGACGACGAGCTCCTGGAGGCCCTCGGCGAGTTGAGGCCCCGCCTGCATCGTGTCATCGGTGACCAGGCGAGGCTCCGCCGGGTCCCGCCGTTGACCTTCGTGGTGGATGAGACGGCCCGTTCCGCTGATCGGATCGAGGAGATCCTCCGCGGGCTGGGTTCTTTTGACGAGGAGAGGGTCTCATCCGGTGAGGGGCCCGCCGGTAGCGGCGAGGGCAGTACCTCCTCCGACGAGGAGGAATGACGTGGCCGGTCGTGGGGCCGGGCCGGCCGGCCCCGATGGGATCGCCGTCATCGACAAGGAAGCCGGCTGGACGAGCCATGACGTGGTGGCGAAGGCCCGTGGGGTCCTGGGCACCCGCAAGGTCGGCCACTCGGGAACGCTGGATCCCGACGCCACGGGTGTCCTGGTGCTCGGGGTGGGCAGGGCGACCCGCCTCCTCCGGTTCCTGACCCTGCTACCAAAGGGCTATGTGGGCCGGGTCGTCCTGGGGAGCGAGACCACCACGTTGGACGCCTCTGGTGAGGTGACGGCGGTCCACGACATGTCGGCGGTGACCGTGGACCAGGTGGTCCAGGCTGCCAGTCTCTTCGTGGGCGACATCCAACAGGTGCCGCCCATGGTCTCTGCGGTGAGGGTGGACGGCCGACGCCTCTACGAGATAGCGCGCGAGGGTGGCGAGGTGGAGCGTCGGCCCCGACCGGTCTCGGTGGCCCGCTTCGACATCAGCCCGACTGATGAGCCGGGGGTGTATGACGCCGTCGTGGAGTGCTCGTCCGGTACCTATGTGCGCACCCTTGCCGCCGATCTGGGCACGGCTCTCGGCGGTGGGGCACACCTCCGCGACCTTCGCCGGACGGCCGTCGGATCATTCGCCATTTCCGACGCGCATCCTGTCGAGGCAGCGGTGCTGCTTCCGATGTCCGAGGCCCTGAGGGACCTTTCGGGTGTCAGCGTGGATGAGGCGACGGCGCTGGAGATCTCGTTCGGTCGACCCCTGGACCTGGAGGCCCTCGGGCTCGCCGATGGGACCGTGGGGGAGGGCCCGTGGCCGGTCTATGGGCCCGACGGGAGCCTGCTGGCGGTCTACGAACCGCACGGGGAACGAGTCAGGCCGGTGATGGTGCTGGCCCCGGCCGGTTCCTGAACGGGTGTTCCGCTGACCGTGCCGCACGTGGGCCCTCGCTAGCCTCGTCGCCGTGGAGATCAGCCGGGACCTGAGTCAGCGCGACCCTTCGGCGCCCGCTACCGCCGTCACGATCGGCGCCTACGACGGTGTGCACACGGGTCACAGGAAGGTCATCGCCGAGGTTTGCCGCCTGGCGGTCGAACGGGGCCTCACGTCGGCGGTCCTCACCTTCGACCGGCATCCGGCCAGCGTGGTCCGTCCCGGCTCGGCTCCGCTGCTCCTCGCCGACATCGACCAGAAGCTGGAGCAGTTGGCGACGACCGGTGTCGACCTGACGGTGGTCCTGCCGTTCGACGAGGAACGGGCCGCGGAGTCGGCCGATTCGTTCATCCGCGACGTGCTGGTCGACGGCATGGGCATAGGCCTGGTGGTCGTGGGGGAGGACTTCCACTTCGGGCACCAGCGGCTCGGCAACGTCGCGATGCTGCGTGAGGCCGGAGCCGCCCTGGGGTTCGAGGTGATCGGACTGGACCTGGTCGGACCCGACGGCATGCCTGCGAGGGACCATGAACAGGTCTCGTCCACCTTCATCCGCCGGGCACTGGCGGGAGGTGACATGGAGCGTGCCAATTCGATGCTGGGCAGGCCCTACGAGGTTCGGGGAGTGGTCGGCGAGGGCGACAGGCGGGGCCGTGAGCTGGGATTTCCGACGGCTAACGTGCGCGTCGATCCGTCGATCCTGCTGCCGGAGGATGCCGTCTACGCCGGTTGGTACGAGCGTCCCGACGGGACGGTGTTCCCGGCGGCGATCTCCCTGGGAACCCGTCCGCAGTTCTACGAGGACGGCGCCCTGCTGCTCGAGGCCCACCTGCTGGACGTCGGAGGGCCCGACTCCGGCGGACCGGACCTGTACGACGAGGTGGCACGGGTCCGCTTCGTCCGTCGCCTGCGGGGCCAGCTTCGGTTCGAGGGCCTCGACTCCCTGGTCGAACAGCTCCACCGGGACGTGGCTGAGACCCGGGCCGCGCTGGCCTGACGCAATATCGACCCGTGGACATGCTCGACGTGGTGCTCCTGGTGGGCGGCGGCCTGCTGGCCGGATCCGTCAACACCATGGCGGGTGGTGGGTCGCTCCTGACCGTTCCCCTGCTGATCCTGGCTGGCCTGCCGGGCGATGTGGCCAACGGCTCCAACAGGGTCGGCATCCTGGCCTCGAACCTGAGTGCATCGGCGACCTTCCGTCGTCTGGGGAGGTCCGGGGTATCGCGGGCCCTGCCGGTGCTGGTTCCGGTGATAGCGGGCTCGCTCACCGGTTCGGTCCTCATCTCCAGGCTGCCTGCCGAGTCGTTCGAGCGGGTCTTCGGTTTCCTGATGGTTCCGCTTCTGGTGCTCTCCCTCCGCCCACCGAAGTTGAAGGCGGCGGACCGCCCGTGGACCGGCCCGGTGGCGGCCCTCGTCTTCTTCGGGGTGGGTTGCTACGCGGGAGCCTTCCAGGCGGGGATCGGCCTGCTGCTGGTGCTGACCCTCTCGCGCTCCGGTCTGGACCTGGTGGTGGCCAACAGCGTCAAGGTGGTTGTCATCCTGGTGGTGACCATCACCGCCCTCCCGGTGTTCATCCTGGGTGGGCTGGTGGACTGGGGGCCTGCACTGGCCCTCGCCATCGGCTTCGCCGCCGGTGGAGCTATCGGTGCCCGTCTCACGGTCTCAGGTGGTTCGCGGGTGGTCCGGCCGGTGATGGCGGTGGCGGTGCTGGCGATGTCCGGACGCCTGCTGGGCCTGTACTGAGCCCCGGCTGGAGTGGCGCCATCGGGTGCCGGTACGCTGGGTCCACAACAGAGTCCTCGGGGTTGGGTGAAAGTCCCGACCGGCGGTGAGTCGGAGTGATCCGACGAGCCCGCGAACCCCGGATGGTCGCCGCGAGGCGTCGTTCGGGGCCGATCAGGTGCAATTCCTGGGCCGACGGTCAGAGTCCGGATGGGAGAGGACGTCGGAAGCGGCGATCGTGTCGCGGCCACGGACCCGTCGGGTCCCGGTGGTCGTGAACGCTGGTCGTGTCCCGTCGTGTCCCGTCGACCACGTAGTCCGGGGTCGGACATCGGGGAGCGCACGGGACGCATGTTCACGGGAATAGTCGAGGAACTCGGCAGCATCCGCTCGATAGACGAGGTCGGCGACGGTCGGCGCCTCGTCGTGGATGCGGCGACCGTGCTCGCTGACGTCAGCCTCGGGGCCTCCATTGCAGTGAACGGCTGCTGCCTCACCGTCGTGGAGTGGGGAGACGCCTGGTTCGCCGTGGATGCCGTTCCGGAGACCCTCGAGCGCACCACGCTGGGCGCCATGGGGCCTGGCGAGGCCGTCAACCTGGAACGCCCGCTTGCCGCGGACGGCCGGTTCGGCGGCCATGTCGTCCAGGGGCATGTGGACACCGTCACCGAGGTGGTGGACCTCGAGACGCTCTCCGATGGTTCCCGTCGTCTTACCTTCCGACTGCCCGACGAGCTGGCGGGGCAGGTCGTGGAGAAGGGTTCGATAACCCTCGACGGGGCGAGCCTGACCGTGGCGTCCGTCGGTCGCGACACGTTCGACGTGGCCCTGATCCCCCACACGCTGGACGTCACCACGTTCGGCCGTCGGGCTCCCGGCGACCTGGTCAACGTCGAGGCGGACGTCCTGGCCCGGTACGTGGCAGGCCTGTTGGCCGCCGGTCGGGTCGGTCCCGACCACGGCTACCCGGCCGATGACGGGCCCGCTGACCAGCCACCTGGCGGGCCTACCGACCAGTCATCCGGTGAGCCGACCAACCAGTCTTTGAACCAGCCTGCCGATCGTCCTGCCAACCAGCCTTTGAACCAAGAAGGAGGCGGCTGATGCCGTTGTCCACCATCGAAGACGCCATCGAGGCCTACGCCAGGGGTGAGTTCCTGATCGTGGTCGACGACAAGGATCGTGAGAACGAGGGCGACCTGATCATCGCCGCCGACGCCATGACGCCTGAGAAGATGGCCTTCATGATCCGCCACACCAGCGGCGTGATCTGTGCCCCGATGTCCGATGAGCGGGCCGATGCACTGGACCTGCCGCTCATGGTGGTGGACAACACCGAGTCGATGCGGACCGCCTTCACGGTGTCGGTCGACCTGGTCGAGGGCACCTCCACGGGAATCTCGGCCTCGGACCGGTCGGCCACCGTGGTGGCGTTGGCCGACAGCGGCCGGCATCGGTCCGAGTTCGCCCGGCCGGGCCACATCTTTCCGCTGCGGGCCCGTGCAGGCGGCGTGCTCAAGCGGGCCGGCCACACGGAGGCCGCCGTAGACTTCTGCGCCCTGTCCGACCGTCAGCCGGTCGGTGTCCTGTGCGAGATCGTGAACGACGACGGGACCATGGCCAGGGTGCCCGACCTGGAGGCCTTCGCCGTCCAGCACGACCTGCACTTCGTGTCCATCGCCGACCTGATCCGACACCGGCGTCGGCACGAGAAGCTGGTCGAGCACTTCGGTTCGGCGCGCATCCCGACGAAGTACGGCGAGTTCACCGCACACGCCTACGTGTCGCTCCTCGACGACGAGGAGCACGTGGCCTACGTGCTCGGCGACCTGGCTTCCGTGGATTCCCCGCTGGTGCGGGTCCACTCCGAGTGCCTCACCGGCGATCTGCTGGGCTCGCTGCGGTGTGACTGCGGCTCGCAGCTGGATGCTGCACTGGCCCAGATCGGCGCCGAGGGCGTCGGGGTCGTCGCCTACCTGCGGGGTCACGAGGGGCGCGGCATCGGCATCGGCCACAAGCTGCGGGCCTACGGGTTGCAGGACGAGGGCCTGGACACCGTCGACGCGAACCTCCAGCAGGGCCTGCCGGTGGATTCCAGGGAGTACGGCGTTGGCGCCCAGATGCTCTCCGACCTGGGGATCACCCACATGCGGCTGATGACCAACAACCCGGCCAAGTACGGCGGCCTGGAGGGCTACGGCCTGGAGATCACCAGCCGGGTTCCCCTGGACACTGCTCCCAACCCGGAGAACATCAGGTACCTGGAGACCAAGAGGGATCGCCTCGGCCACCTGCTGCCCGTCAGCGACGGGACTGTCGGCGAGGCTGCCGACGAGGTTGCCGGCGAGGGCGCCGCCTCATGAAGGTCATCGAGGTGCCGCTGGACGGTTCCGGGCTCCGCATCGGCATCGTCGCAGGCCGTTTCAACGACTTCGTGTCGAACAGCCTGCTGACCGGCGCCTGTGCCCGGCTGGTGTCGCTCGGCGTGGCGGATGCCGACATCCACGTGGCCTGGGTGGCCGGCGCGTTCGAGGTGCCGTTGGCGGCACGGGCCATGGCCGAGTCGGGCCGCTATGACGCGGTCGTGTGCCTGGGGGCCGTGATCCGTGGCGAGACCCCGCACTTCGACTACGTGGCCGGGGAGGCTGCGGCAGGGATCATGCGGGCCGGCCACGACACGGGCGTGCCGGTGGTCTTCGGCGTGCTCACCACCGACACGGTCGAGCAGGCCATGGAGCGCGCCGACGTGGACCGGGGCGACAAGGGCGCCGACTGCGCCGATGCGGCGGTCGAGATGGTCCGCCTGCTGGGGGCCATCCAGACTGGCTGACTGGCTGACTGGCTGACTGGCTGACTGGCTGACTGGCTGACTGGTTCCGGGCCACTGGGCCACGGGGCACCTCAGGCTCTCAGGCTCTAAGGCGCCGAAGGCCTACAGCCCCTGACCGTAGGAGAACTCCACCACGTTGCCGTCGGGGTCGGTCAGGGCACACAGGTAGCCCACCGGTGGTGGGTGGTTGGCGGGTTCCCAGTGGACGCATCCTGATGCCCGACCCAGCACGGCGGCAGCATCCACCTCGGCCGGGTCGTCCACGTCGAAGCCCAGGTGGGCGAACGGCGACAGCGTGGTCTGCGGCTCGCCCGAGGCCCTTGCCTCGAACGTCTGGACGATCACCAGGCCGACCGAGGTGTCGTCCTCGGCCAACCATGCCACCTCGGCGTCTTCGTCTACCCGCCGGTGGAATGCCCGCATCGGCGTGTGGGCCTCGTACCAGGCGATCGTGGCGTCCAGGTCCCGGCAGGGGAGGGCAAGGTGGGTGAATCTGGCGGCCATGGGGCCACACTACGGGGGCGGGCTGGCGCGGATTCTCCGGTCTCCCTGTCGGCTGTTCGGCGGGGTGGTCCGGGGTGGCCCCGATGAGGCCCGCTGGTACCATTCCCTCCGAGGACGGCCCGACTGGGGTCGTCCAGGGTCGGAACCCAAGACCTCCGGCCCTCCGTATGGCTTCCGGTGGCGCAGAGCGCACCATGAGGCTGGGTCCGATACCCGAGGTTCCGATGCCTACCAACCTGCCCCCCAAGGGCGCCACCATTGAGACGAACCGGTTGCACGAGAGTGACACCGGTTCTCCCGAGGTGCAGATCGCACTCCTGAGCGACCGCATCACCCACCTCACCGACCACCTGAAGGTCCACAAGAAGGACCATCACAGTCGGCGAGGTCTGTTGATGCTGGTGGGTCGCCGCCGGAGGATGCTCGACTACGTCAAGAAGACCGACGTGGAGCGCTACCGGGCGGTCATCGCCAAGTTGGGGCTGCGCAGGTAGGTAGATTCAGACATCGGGTGGCCACTGGGCCGTCCGTGTCGCGTCGGGGACCGGACCAACGGGACCGACAACCAGATCGATGAGTGGGGATGGGCGAGACGCGCCCACATCCCCGATGTGTCGCAGATCGCGGCCATCGAACCGTCCGGAGTCGTTTCGGGCGGGCTACGAGAAGAGAGAAGCATGACTGAAGCAACCACGGTTTCCTGCACCTTTGCCGGGACCGACAAGACAATGTCGTTCGAGACGGGCCGCATGGCCCCTCTGGCAGGCGGGTCCGTCCTGGCCCAGATCGGCCGTTCCACGGTCCTCGTGACCGCCACCGGCGCCAAGTCCCCCCGACCGGGTGCGGACTTCTTCCCCCTAACCGTCGACATCGAGGAGCGGATGTACGCCGCCGGCAAGATCCCCGGCTCGTTCTTCCGTCGTGAGGGTCGGGCGCCGGAGTCGGCGGTCCTGACCTGTCGCCTCATCGACCGCCCGCTGCGGCCGATGTTCCCCGAGGGCTTCCGCAACGAGGTCCACATCGTGGGCACCGTCGTCGGTGCCGACATGGAGAACCCCCATGACGTGCTGGCCCTGAACGGCGCCTCGGCGGCCCTGATGCTGTCCGGCATCCCGTTCTCCGGCCCCGTCGGTGCGGTGCGCATCGCCTGGTCCGCAGCCGGCGAGTGGATTCCCCACCCGACCTACGAAGAGGGCAGCGAGTCCGCCTTCGAGATGGTCGTGGCCGGTCGTCTGCTGGACGACGGTGACGTCGCCGTGATGATGGTCGAGGCTGGCGGAACAGAAGCCACCTGCGACGTCTACGAGGCCGGCACTCCGATGGTCGACGAGGCCGTCCTGGCCAGTGGCCTGGAGTTCTCCAAGCAGTTCATCAGCCAGGTCATCGAGCTCCAGAAGGAGCTCGTGGCGGCTGTGGGTGCTCCCGAGATCATGGCCTACGAGGTCACCAGCGACTACACCCCCGAGGTGTTCGCAGCCGTCGAGGCCGCTGGCGCCGAGCGCATCGCAGCGACCCAGACCATTGCCGACAAGGCCGAGCGGGGTGCCGCCGAGTCGGCACTCAAGGCCGAGCTGATCGCCGAGCTGCTTCCGCAGTTCGCCGACGTGGCCAATGTGGATCGCCACATCGCCGGCGCCATCCGCGGAGTCACCAAGGAGATCGTGCGTACCCGCATCGTCACCGAGGGCATCCGCATCGACGGGCGTGGCATCGGTGACCTCCGGGAGGTGTCGTCGGAGGTGCAGGTCATCCCCACGGCGCACGGTTCAGGCCTGTTCCAGCGTGGTGAGACCCAGGTGCTGAACTTCACCACCCTGGGCACCGGTCGCATGGACCAGATGATCGACGGCATCGACCCGGTCAGCCGCAAGCGGTTCATGCACCACTACAACTTCCCGCCCTTCTCGACCGGCGAGACCGGCTTCATGAGGGGCCCGAAGCGTCGTGAGATCGGCCACGGTGCGCTCGCCGAGCGGGCCCTGATCCCGGTCATCCCGAGCTTCGAGGACTTCCCATACACGCTGCGCCTGGTGTCAGAGGTCCTGGCGTCCAACGGCTCCAGCTCGATGGGCTCGGTCTGCGCGTCCAGCCTCTCGATGATGGACGCCGGTGTGCCGATCAAGGCCCCTGTGGCCGGCATCGCCATGGGCCTCATCTACCAGGACGGCGAGTACGTCACCCTCACCGACATCCTCGGTGCGGAGGACGCCTTCGGCGACATGGACTTCAAGGTGGCCGGCACGGCTGAGTACGTGACGGCGCTCCAGCTGGATACCAAGATCGACGGCATTCCCGCCGAGGTCCTGGCCAACGCCCTGAACCAGGCGAAGGAAGCCCGCCTGGCGATCCTGGCGGTCATGGCCGAGGCGATCCCCGGCCCCCGCGACGACGTCGGGGAGAACGCACCGAAGATCGATGCGTTCGAGATCCCGGTGGAGAAGATCGGTGAGGTCATCGGCCCGAAGGGCAAGATGATCAACACCATCCAGGCCGAGACCGGCGCCGACATCAGCGTCGACGACGACGGCATGGTCGGCATCGTGTCGATCGCCTCGCCGGACCGTGCCAAGGTGGCCGAGGCGAAGCGTCAGATCATGCTGATCGTGGACCCGCCCACCGCCGAGGTGGGAGCGGTGTACGACGGCCGGGTGGTGAACATCACCAAGTTCGGCGCCTTCATCAGCATCCTGCCGGGACGCGATGGCCTGGTGCACATCTCGAAGCTGGGTGGCGGCAAGCGGATCGACCGGGTCGAGGACGTCCTCGAGCTGGGCCAGGAGATCCGGGTGATCGTCGAGGACGTGGATCCGAACGGCAAGATCTCCTTGAAGCCGGCCGGTGACGCTCCGTCCAAGCCGGCTCCGGCTGCTCCGACCGCTCCCGTGGTCGACTCCGAGGACGACGCCCCGGTGGCGGACTCCGACGACTCCGACGATTCCGGGTCTGACGATTCCGGATCTGATGACGCTGACTACGACGATGACGACTACGACGATGATGCCTCCGTGGCCGCATCCGACAGCCCGATCCAGGCCAACTTCGAGGACGCCTTCAAGACCGAGCTGGAGGCAGTGCACGGAGACCTGGGCAACGCAGTATCGGCCAACCGCAGCGGCGGCGGCGGTGGTGGCGGTGGCGGCGGTCGCCGTCGTCGGGGTCGCTGAGCGTCCCGTTGGACGGGGGTCGCCCACGCGGCGACCGAACGGCCACCGGAACGGTGGTTGAACTGAGCCTGCCCGAGAACGGTCCACTGACCGGTCCGAGTGTGGTGTCCGAGCTGATGCCGGACGCCCACTCGGTCTCGGTCGGGGTGTGGGTCGCAGTCGGTGGGCGTGATGAGGATCCGTCCATGAGCGGCGCCTCGCACTTCCTGGAGCACCTGCTCTTCAAGGGAACCGAGCGCCGGACGGCGCGCGCCATCGCCGAGCTGGTGGACTCCAGCGGTGGCGAGATGAACGCGTTCACCTCCAAGGAGTACACGGCCTACTACGCCCGTGTGCCGGCAGGGGGCCAGGAGATGGCCACCTCCCTGCTGGTCGACGTCCTGAGGGAACCGGCCCTACGGGCTGCTGACGTGGAGACCGAGCGTCAGGTGATCCTCGAGGAGATCCACCTCCAGGCTGACGACCCTGATGACGTGGTCTTCGGCCTGCTCTACGAGGCCCTCTTCCCGGAGCATCCGCTGGGGCGCGAGGTGCTGGGCACGGAGTCCTCGGTGGCTGCCATCGACCGGGACGACATCGTCGGGTTCCACGACCACTGGTATCGGGCGCCCAACCTCGTGGTGGCCGCGGCGGGCGCCGTCGACCATGACGCGCTGGTGGCCCAGGTGGCCGAGGCCTTCTCCGGCCGTACCGGGGGTGCTGCGCCTGTCCGTGTGGCTCCGGTCACCGAGCCGGTCGCCGCAGAGCGCCTGACGCGCCCGACCGAGGCGACGCACGTGGCCTGGGGCTGGAGGGGGTTGCGGCGCGATGACCCGCGTCGCCACGCCCTGGCGCTCGGCATCCATGTGCTGGGTGGTGGGCTGTCAAGCCGCCTCTTCCAGACCGTACGGGAGGAGCGTGGCCTGGCATACAGCGTCTTTTCGTCCATGGCCGGTTACACGGGCGCCGGGGTGGTGTCGGTCTATGCGGGCACTGCACCGGAACGTGCCGACGAGCTCCAGAAGGTCGTGGCCGGCCAGGTGGCCGAGGTGGCCTGCAATGGAATCACCGCCGCCGAACTGGCCATTGCACGCGATGGGTTCGAGGGTTCCATCCTGCTGGGCCTGGAGGACTCGGGCAGCCGCATGTTCAGGCTGGGAACCAGCCAGAGCCTCCTGGGCCGTGTCGTTCCCCTGGACGAGTACGTGGAGACCCTGCGTGCGGTCACCCTCGAGGACGTGAACGCCGTCCTGGCCGAGGTGCTGTCGCCGGACCCGGCCGTGGCGATCGTCGGCTCGGGAACCTGAACCGTCCCGCCTGCCACCTAAACGCCGCCGGTCGGGCCTGATACGCCGGGCAGCACGCCGGCCACACGCCGGGCAGGTGGCTGCTACCGGCTCCCCGTCGGGCTGTAGCCGGACCCGAACTGGGCCGGCTGGCCGCGATGGTGACCGCTAGCCTCGGGACATGTCAGGAGATCCGATCCGCGTCGGGGTACTGGGGGCCGCCGGCCGCATGGGTGGGTCAGTGGCCGATGCCGTCACCGCCGCAGACGGCATGGTGCTGGTGGCAGCCGCCGATCCGTCGGCGCCCGGGAGCACGGTCTGTGGCGTAGAGGTAGTCGCCGATGTCCAGGGCCTCCTGGATGCCGGCGTGGACGTGGTGGTGGACTTCACCGTGGCCGAGGCCAGCCGGGCGAACCTGGGTGTCGTGGCCGCCGCCGGCGTGCACGCCGTGGTCGGAACCAGCGGTCTGGGCGAGACCGACATCGGGGACCTCAGGGCGGCGTTCACCTCCAGCAATTGCCTGGTGGCGCCCAATTTCGCCATCGGAGCCGTGCTGATGATGCGTTTCGCCGAGTTGGCGGCACCGTGGTTCGAGACGGCCGAGATCATCGAGGTCCACCACGACGGCAAGGTCGACGCCCCGTCGGGCACGGCGATCGCCACGGCCGAACGGATGGCGGCGGCTTCGGCCGACTGGGCACCGGATCCGACCACCCGTGTGGTGATGGCTGGCGCCAGGGGCGCTGCTGGTCCGGCTGACATCCGGATCCACTCGCTGCGCATGCGCGGCGCGGTCGCCGACCAGGAGGTCGTGCTGGGCACCGACGGGCAGACCCTGACCATCCGACATGACACGACCGACAGGGGGTCGTTCATGCCCGGGGTGGTGCTGGCCGTTCGCCGGATCGCCGAGACACCCGGGCTGACCGTGGGCCTCGACGCCCTGCTCGGCATCTGAGCGCGCCGGAATCAACTCCTTGACCTCGGGCAACCGATCATGAGCACGGGGATCCGACCGTGAGACCGGGGACCCGTCGGCTGTTGCGCCCGGCCTGGCTGCTCTCCCACGTGCTCGTCGCCGGCCTCCTGGTCGTCACGGCGAACCTGGGGTTCTGGCAACTCAGTCGTCTGGACGCCCGTCGGGCCTACAACGCTGTCGTGGCGGCTCGGGCCGACGAGCCCGTCCTCACCCTGGCCACGGCGTTGGGAATCCTGGAGGATGGTGGCACGCCGGAGGACCTGAGGCATGTGCGCGTGGTGGTGTCCGGCACCTGGGCCGACGGACAGGTGTACCTGGCGAACCGGTCCATGGACGGCGTACCCGGCGTGCATGTGGTCTCCCTGCTGCTGATAAACGGGGTCCAGCCCGGGGTGGGGGTGGTCGTGGATCGGGGCTTCGTGCACCGGGGTCTCTACATGGAAGGCACGCCCGGATCGTGGGCGCCGCGGTCCGGAGAGGTCGAGGTGGGCGGCAGCCTGGATGTCTCCCGGACCGGCGAGCGGGGCAGCGGGGTGGAGGTGGATCGGATCGACCTGGATGCGCTGGCCGAACGATGGGGCACGGACCTGGCCCCCATGTGGATACGGGCGGCCGGCGACGGCCCGGCTGGCATCCCGGTGGCGGCTCCGGTGGTGGCCCTGGGTGACGGCTCGCACCTCTCGTACGCAGCGCAGTGGTTCATCTTCACCCTCATCGGGTTGGGCGGCTATCCGTTGGTGTTACTTCGGCTGGCCCGTCGCGACCCGGCGCTAGCGTTGGCACCATGACCAGCCCCAGCACCGCCGACCTTCGCGTCGTGCACGTCCTGAGGGTTCGGGGCTTCGTCGACACGCCGCTGGTGGCCGAGGTGGCCGGCATGTCCGTCGACGAGGCGACATCCGTGCTCACGGCCCTGGAGGCTGCGGGTCACGCCCGCCACCGCGAGGGCCGGATGTCTGGCTGGATGCTCACCTCGGATGGCCGGGCCCACGGCGAGGTACTGCTGGCCGAGGAGCTGGCCGGACTGGGCTGCCGTGCCGAGGTGGAAGGGGCCTACAGCCGATTCCTCGAGGGCAACCAGGGCTTCCTGGGGCTCTGCACCGACTGGCAGCTCCGACCCGATACGGGTGATCCGTCCGGCGAGCCGGTCATGAACGACCATGCGGACCCGGCCTACGACGAAGCGGTCATCGGCCGTCTGGCCGAAACCGACTCTGCAATCCAGCCGGTCTGCGCTGCTCTGGCGGCGCTCCTGGAGCGTTTCGGCGGCTACGGCGAGAGGTTCGCCACGGCGCTGGATCGGGTCACGGGTGGCGACCTGGACTGGTTCACGAAGCCGATGATCGAGTCGTACCACACGGTCTGGTTCGAGCTGCACGAGAACGGTTCGAGCTGCACGAGAACCTGCTGGCTACGTTGGGCATCCAGCGGTCGAAGGAACACGCCAGCGGCTGAGCCGCAGCGAAGGGGCAAGCCGGTTCAAGCCGGGGCAGGTCAATCCGGACCCGGCCAGCCAGGTCAGCACAAGTCAAGCCAGTTCAGGTCAGCGAAAGTCAAACAGGAGGCAATCCAGCATGGAGCCGAGGTTCGGGCGGGTGATCACCGCCATGATCACGCCGTTCACCGCCGACGGGTCGCTGGACCTGGACGGCGCGGTGGAACTGGCTGGTTGGCTCGTGGAACAGGGCAACGACGGCCTGGTGCTGGCTGGCACCACCGGCGAGTCGCCGACGCTCACCCACGACGAGCAGATCGACCTGGTGGAAGCGGTGTCCGGGGCCGTCGACTGCCATGTGATCGCCGGCGCCGGAAGCAACGACACGGCTGCTGCGATGGAACTCACCCGGCGCTGCAGCGAGGCCGGGGCTGACGCCATCCTCACGGTCACGCCCTACTACAACCGGCCGTCCCAACTGGGCCTGTTCAACCACTTCCGGGCGGTTGCCGAGGCGACGGACCTTCCGGTGATGCTCTACGACATTCCGCCACGGTCCGGGCGCAAGATCCACACCGACACCATCCTGCGACTCGCCGACGAGGTCCAGAACATCGTGGCGGTCAAAGACGCCGCCGGCGACGTGGCCGAGACGGCCCGCCTGGTGGCGGCCACACCGGCTGGGTTCGAGATCTACAGCGGGGAGGACTCCCTCACCCTGGCGCTCCTGGCGGTCGGCGCGGTCGGCGTGGTGAGCGTGGCATCGCACTGGGCCACGCCGGAGACCGTCGTCATGATGGACGCCTTCTTCTCCGGTGACGTGGCTGCGGCGACCGAGGCCAACCGGCGCCTCATCCCGTCGTGGGACTTCGAATCGGGCGACCTCACGCCGAACCCCATTCCATCCAAGGCCATGATGAAGGTCCTGGGCCTACCCGGCGGCGACTGCCGTCCCCCGATGGGACCCGAGCCGGCCGACCTGGCCGACCGGGCCCGTCTCGTCCTGGCCGGTCTCGGCCGCGCCTGAGTGCAGAGGTTCTGATTCGATGGCCCATCCCGTACACATCACGTTCCTAGGCGGACTCGGCGAGATCGGACGAAACTGTGCCGCCCTCGAGGTCGAGGGACGCATAGTCATGCTGGACTGCGGCCAGCTCTTCCCGGACGACCTACCGGGCGTCGACGCTGTCCTGCCGGACTTCACCTGGCTGCTGGAACGGGCCGACCGCATCGAGGGGTGCGTGGTCACCCACGCCCACGAGGACCACATCGGTGGGCTGCCCTACCTGCTGAAGGACCTGGCGGCCGAAGGCGTCTCGATACCCATCTACGGGGCGCCGTTCACCCTTGGCATGGTGCGCGGCAAGCTGAAGGGCGAAGGGGTGCCGATCCCCGAGCTGATCGAGCTGGGTGATCACGCCAAGCTCCGCATCGGTCCGTTCGACTGCGAGTTCCTGCCGGTCACCCATTCGACGCCCAGCGGCCTGATGACCATCTTCGGTACGCCGCAGGGGCGCATCCTGCACTCCAGCGACTTCAAGTTGGATCCGACGCCCGTGGACGGCCGGGTCACCGACCTGCCGAGGCTCCGGGAGCTGGCAGGGTCGTCCGGGATCAGGCTGTTGCTGGCTGACTCCACGAATGCCGGCATCGCCGGATCTTCGACCTCGGAGACCACCGTCGGCCCGGTGCTCAGGCAGGTATTCGAAGCCAACGAGGGCAGACGGATCATCGTGGGAGCGTTCTCCAGCCACGTGCACCGGATCCAGCAGGTGGTCGATGCCGCGGCGGCGACCGGTCGGACGATGGTGGTCATGGGACCGTCGATGGTCCGCAACGTGACCCTGGCGAGGGAGCTCGGCCTGCTCAGGATCTCCGACAAGATGCTGGCGCCCGACACCGAGCTGGATGACATGGATCCGGCGCGCACCTGTGTGGTCTGCACCGGTTCACAGGGCGAGCCGCGGGCGGCCCTGAAGCGCATGGCGGACGGCAGCCACCGTTTCCTGAAGATCGGCGATCGGGACACCGTGGTGTTCTCGTCGCACCCGATTCCCGGCAACGAGGCATCCATCTCGCGCCTGCACAATGCCCTGGCACGGCGTGGCGTACATCTCGTACACAGCGGTCAGTTGGGAGTCCACACGACCGGGCACGGCAAGGCCGATGAGCTGCTGGAGCTGCACGACGCGGCCGACCCGGAGCTGTTCATACCGGTCCACGGTGAGTACGCGCACCTCGTCGCCCACCACGATCTGGCGCTGGGGCGCGGAATGTCACCAGATCGGATCCTGCGCTGCACCGACGGAGACCGCGTGTCGCTCACCGATGACGGCCTCGTGCACGCCAGCCGGGTCTCCGACGAGTACGTGATGGTCGACGAGTCGGGTCGTCGGGTGTCCAAGGACCTGGTCGAGGAGCGCCGCGCCATGTCGGGTGAGGGGTTCGTCTTCATCCGCGTCGTCGTGGACGGGCGGAAGGGGCGGCTCATCGGGGAACCGGTGGTCGAGAGCCGTGGCTGGGTCGAGCCCGCCGATCGGCAGGACTGGCATGACCAGGTTGCATCTGCGGTGGCCGACTCCGTTAGGAGCGCCGTGGATGATGGACAGAGGGATCCGAAGGAACTGGCCCGCATGGTCCGCCGGGCCACCGGACGCCTCGTGTCGCGTCGTACCGGTCGGCGGCCGGCCCTGGTTCCCACCGTCGAGGTGCGCTGACCGAACCGTGCCGGCCCGGGTTCAGCCCCGGCCGGCCTCAGGTGCCGCCATCCGGGAGTGCCCGGCGTCAGGTCGCGCCATCCGATACTGCCCGGCGTCAGGTCGCGCCAACCGATACTGCCCGGCGTCAGGTCGCGCCAACCGATACTGCCCGGCGTCAGGTCGCTCCATCCGGCATAGGTGGCTGGGTTCTCTCGTGAGGCGTTGCCGGGCGTCGAAGCCCCGGTCCTGCCCCGAGCCTGTCACCCCCCGGTGGTACCGTCGGCCCTGATGGCCACAAGATCCGCGCGTCCCGGTTCGGGCGACAAATCCGCTGCTGGCGAGGTGAAAAGCACCACCTCCGACGGTTCTGGTGATGCCGTTGGTTCTGCTGGGAGCAGTCGCGGTCGGGAATCCGCCCGGGGAGCATCCGGGGGTTCATCGCGAGGATCATCACGTGCCGGATCACGTGCCGGATCGAAGGTCGATGCTGATGACGGGCGCATCGACCGTCAGGTATCGCTTCTGCGTCGCATGGCCAGAGCCACCTTCGGGGGGCGGGGCGACGAGATCCTCGGGCTGATGCTGGTGATCGGTGGGCTCCTGACCGGGCTGTCCGTCTACCTGGACAAGGCCGGCGTCGTCGGCCGCCTCCTGGATGGCGGCCTCGGCTGGTCCGTGGGTGCAACCAGGGTGGTCCTGCCGGTGGCGATGGTGGGCACGGGCCTGGCGATGTTCCGGGAGCGCAGCGAGTTGGGGGAGATAACAAGGCGCCTCCCGATCGGCCTCCTCATGGCGGTCCTGAGCGTGACCGGCCTGCTCCACATGGGCCGGGGCCGCCCCGGCTTCGAGGATGGAGCAGATGGCCTGGGCGAGGCCGGTGGCCTGATCGGCCTCGGGGTGGGCGGAGGCCTAGAGGCTGCCGTCGCCACCTGGGGTGCCGCCATCATCCTGGCCGGTGTGGGCCTGGTGTCCGCAGCGGTGATCACGCGGACCACGGTCCGTCAGGCCGCACGTGGAGCGGCCAGGGGGGCGGCGTTCACCGCCCGTCATGCGGCCCGGGGAGCGGTCGGCGGCCTGCGCCCAGCGGTCCGCGGGATCCGAAACTGGATCCAGGGCCTCCTGACGGCGCCCGGCGGGGAACCTCCGGTGGTCAACGTGCCCCAGGCGCCACCCATAGCCGTCCCGGCCCCTCCGTCGCAGCCGGCGGCGCATCCTGCCGGTGCCGCCCCGCCGAACCTCCGCAGGCGCAAGGCCAGGCCCAGGTCCGCCGACGCCGGTGAACAGCTCACCATCCAGCTCGGTCCTGCGGTGGCTGACTCGCGCTGGCGCCTGCCGTCCATCGGGTACCTGTCCCGGAGCGAGACGCACGACGTCGACGCCAAGGCTGTAGAGGAGCGGGGCCTCCGACTCCAGGAGGCGCTGGCCGCCCATGGCGTCGAGACACGCCTGGTTGAGATGACCGTCGGGCCCACCGTCACCCGGTTCGCCCTCCAACTCGGCGAGGGGGTGAAGGTCGCCCGGGTCACGAGCCTCCACAAGGACATCGCCTATGCCCTTGCAGCCGCCGACGTCAGGATCCTGGCCCCCATTCCGGGCCAGCAGGCCATAGGAATCGAGGTGCCGAACGAGGACCGTGAGGTCGTGGTCCTGGGTGACATCCTCTCCTCGCCCGAGGCACTGAAGGCCCGCCATCCGCTGGAGGTGGGGATCGGACGGGACATCAGCGGCCGATCCGTCATGCTGAACCTGGCCACCATGCCGCACCTCCTGATCGCGGGAGCGACCGGGGCCGGGAAGTCCTCCTGCCTGAACTCCCTGATCACGTCGATCCTGATGCGTTCCACTCCGGAGCAGGTGAGGATGATCCTGATCGATCCGAAGCGGGTGGAGATGGGGCAGTACGAGGGCGTGCCCCACCTGCTGACAGCGCCCGTGACCGACCCCAAGAAGGCGGCGAACGCCCTCCACTGGGCCGTCCGCGAGATGGAACGCCGCTACGACCTCCTCTCGACGTGTGGCTTCCGGGACATCAGCGGGTACAACGCGGCGTTCGACAGGGGAGACCTGAAGGCACCCCTGGGGGTGGTCGACGATGACGGCGATCCGGTCACCTACGAGCGCCTGTCCTTCATACTCCTCGTCGTCGACGAGTTGGCCGACCTCATGATGGTTGCAGCCCGTGACGTAGAGGATTCCATCTGCCGTCTGGCCCAGATGGCCAGGGCGGTCGGGATCCACCTGGTCGTGGCGACCCAGAGGCCCTCGGTCAACGTGATCACCGGTGTCATCAAGGCGAACATTCCGGCGCGCCTCGCGTTTGCCGTGTCCAGCCTTGCCGACAGCCGGGTGATCCTCGACCAGCAGGGGGCCGAACGCCTGGTCGGCAAGGGCGACATGCTCCTCCTGGGGCCCAGTTCCAGCGTGTCCCAGAGGATCCAGGGTGCCTGGGTCGACGAGACTGAGGTCCGACAGGTCGTGGAGTCGTGGGTGGCGCAGGTGCGGGCACTGGAGGACGCTGCCGAGGCTGACGAGGGTTCGCATGACCCGACCGGACCGGTCGAGGTGATCCCTGTCGGGTTGCCGTCCGACGTGATCACCGAAAACACCACCCGGCCGGTGATCGGGGGAGGATCGAATGATGACGAGCTGTTCGAGCAGGCCAGACAATTGGTGGTGTCCAGCCAGCTCGGATCGACGTCGATGCTGCAGCGCAAGTTGCGGGTGGGCTTCGCCCGGGCCGGTCGGTTGATGGACCTGATGGAGGAAACCGGCGTGGTGGGCCCGTCGACCGGTTCTAAGGCCCGCGTAGTCCTGATCTCGTCAGAGCAGCTCGACGACCTCCAGGGGCAGGGCTACTAGCTGCTTCCGCAGGAAGCAGGACCAAGCCCGTGAGGGACCTGCCGGGCACGGGCCCGGGTGCAGGTTGCCGCAGCCGCCGACAGTCGGGTCCGACCTCCCGCCGGGCATCGTTACCCTCGGGTCGTGGCCCAGAACCTCATCCTCCTAGTGGTCGGCCTGGTCGGCCTGACCATCGCCGCCGATCGCTTCGTGCTGGGCGCGGCGCAGGTGGCAGCCCGACTACAGGTCTCGACGGTGGTGACCGGTGCGCTCATTGTCGGTTTCGGGACCAGCGCCCCGGAGTTGGTCGTCTCGACCATGGCGGCGCTCACGGAGGGCGCCGAGGGAACCGCCCTGGCGATGGGCAATATCGTCGGCTCGAACGTGGCGAACCTGACGCTGGTCCTGGCCCTTCCGGCCCTCATATACGGACACATCGCCATCGAGGAGGGTGTGAAGCGCCAGGCGGCGTTGTCGGCGGTGGGGGTGACGGTCTTCGCCGTCTCCGTCCACTTCTTCCAGCCGACGATCTGGCTGGGTGTCGGCCTGGGGTTGCTCACCCTCGTGGCGCTCCGGATCGTGGTCTGGCTCGGCGACCGCTTTGGCGGGGTGCCGCCGCCTGACACCACCGAGGGGTACGGGCCGTGGATCTGGACCGTGGTCGGGCTCGTGGGGACCGTGGTGTTCGCATACCTGGTGGTCAGCTCGGCCACCTCGATCGCCGACGACTTCGGCTGGACCGGTGGCTTCGTGGGCTTCGGCCTGGTGGCGGTGGGAACGTCGCTGCCCGAGCTGGTCACTGCACTGGCCGCCGCCCGTCGTGGCGAGTCGGGGCTGATCATCGGCAACCTGCTCGGGTCGAATCTCTTCAACAGCCTCACCGTCGGGTCCGCCGTGTTCGTGGTCAACGGTCCAACCCCGTTCAACGTCGCAGCGGGCCTGCCGGTCTGGGTGCTGGTCGTGATGGTCGCCGTGTCCTGGGTGGTGATCCTCCTCATGCGGATCAACAGGCGGATCGGCCGGATCGAGGCGGTGGGCCTGATCCTCGTCTACCTGACGATGCTGGGTTGGCTGGCCATGACCGGCGCCACTGCCTGAGCGCAGGAGGGCGGAGGGGCGCTGAGCGCCTAGCCTGAGCCGATCATGGGCGAAGGGACGTATCACCTCGTCACCCTCGGGTGCCCGAAGAACCAGGTCGACTCCGACAAGTTGGCCGGGACGTTGGCGGCCGACGGGATGGCGCCGACGGACAGCCCAGCCGAGGCTGATCTGATCGTCGTGAACACCTGCGCGTTCATCGCTGACGCACGCCAGGAGTCCGTCGACACGGTGCTGGCGCTGGCCGACCTCCGTCGGGACGGCGCACGCCTGGTGGTCACCGGCTGCATGGCCGAGAGGTACGGCGACGAGCTGGCCGCTGCCCTGCCGGAGGTGGACAGCGTCGCCGGATTCGGCGTGCCGGTGGTGCTGGGTCGCCGTCCGGACGGCCCGTCGGATAACGGGCCGCCACTGCCCTCGTTCGACCTGTTGAACCTGCCTCGGCCCGCCTCGGCCCGGCCCTGGGCCTACGTGAAGATCGCCGAGGGCTGCGACCGGGCCTGCGGGTTCTGTGCGATCCCCACCTTCAGGGGCCCACAGCGGAGCCGCTCCATCGAGTCCATCCTGGACGAGGTTGATGCACTGGAGGTCCGGGAGGTGGTCCTGGTGGCCCAGGACCTCGCCGCCTACGGCCGCGACCAGGGCGAGGGCGTCAGGGCCATCGTGCCGCTCGTCGAGGCGGTGGCCGACAGGGTGGACCGCGTGCGGCTGCTCTACCTCTACCCGTCGGACCTGAACGACCGGCTTGTCGACACGATCTGTGCGACCGGCGTGCCGTACTTCGACCTGTCCCTCCAGCACGTATCGCCGCCGTTGATGCGTCGGATGCGGCGCTGGGGCGATGGCGCCCGGTTCCTGGAGCGGATCCACCACATCCGGTCCGTCGAGCCCGATGCGGCCTTCCGGTCCAACTTCATCGTCGGTTATCCAGGTGAGACCGAGGAGGACCACGACGCCCTGCTGGACTTCGTCGCCGCTGCCGAACTCGACTGGTGCGGGTTCTTCTCCTACAGCGAGGAGGAGGGGACGTACGCCACCACGCTGGACGGCGCTGTGGATCCCAGCCTGGCCGCCGAGCGGCTCCACGAGTTGGGCGAGATGCAGGACCGCATCACGGCTGCACGCCGGGATGCCCTCATCGGGAAGCGGGTTTCGGTGCTGGTGGACGAGCCGGGGGTCGGCCGTACCCACAGGGAGGCACCGGAGATCGACGGGATCGTCACGGTCCCCTCGGACCTCCCGGCAGGCCGGTTCGCGGACCTGACGGTGACGGGCGCCATCGGGCCGGACCTGGTGGCGGCGTGAAGCACCTCCGCACCGTCGTCTCGCCGGCGAACCTGGTGACCCTGGCCCGGTTGCTGCTGGCACCTGTGCTGTTCGCCATGGTGCTGGGCGCCGAGGACCGCGGCGGCACCACCTGGGCCGGTTTCGTCCTGGGGCTGGTGCTGGCCTCGACCGACTACTTCGACGGGATCCTGGCCCGACGCCGCGGCACGGTCAGTCGCTGGGGTGCATTCCTGGATCCGCTGGCCGACAAGGTGGTGGTGATCGGGGTCGGGGTGAGCCTGGCCATGGTCGGCCGCTACGCCTGGCTGCCGGTCGTGCTGCTCACGGTCCGGGAGGTGGCCATCACCGGTTACCGCCTCTGGTTCGCCCGCCAGGGCCTGGCGGTGCCGGCTCGGAGGTCGGCGAAGTGGAAGACCATCGTGCAGGGGGTGGCGCTGCTGATGGCCGTGCTGCCGCCGTTGGAGGACGCCGACCTGGTGGTCCAGGCCGGCCTCTGGTTGGCGGTCGCCTTCACGCTCGTGACGGGTGCCCAGTACCTGATGGATGGTGGTCGGGCCACCAGCACCACCGGTTCCAAGTCGGCCTGAGGGCCGGCGGGTAGGAGGGGGGTGGATCGTGCGTTGTGAGATCGTCGCCGTGGGCACTGAGCTGCTGCTGGGCCAGATCGTGGACACGAACTCCTCGTGGATCGGCGAGCACCTGGCCCTGGCCGGGATCGACTGTCTCAGGCACACGGCGGTGGGCGACAACCGGGAGCGCATGCGGGTCGCATTCACCGAGGCGTTGGACCGGTCCGACGCGGTGATCGTCACCGGGGGACTGGGCCCCACCCAGGACGACATCACGCGTGAGGTGCTGGCCGAGGTGCTGGGCGTGGAGATGGTCAGGGACGACGACCTGGTGGTCAGGATCCAGGCGGTGTTCGGTGGTAGGGGGCGGCCCATGCCGGCCAGCAACCTCTGCCAGGCCGACGTGCCGGTCGGTGCGCGCACGATCGCCGAGATGCCCGGGACCGCACCCGGCCTGGTCTGTCCGGTGGGTGGCGGTGGCGACGACAGTCCGAAGGTGATCTACGCGGTGCCCGGCGTGCCGTGGGAGATGAAGCAGATGCTGGAGGGCACGATCCTCCCGGACCTGAAGCGTCGGGCGGGCATCTCCAGCGTCATCCGGTCGCGCACGCTACGCACCTGGGGGCGTTCGGAGTCGGGCCTGGCCGAGGACCTGGCTGCGGAGATCGAACGCCTCGACGCCGAGGGTGGCCTGACCATTGCATTCCTGGCCAGCGGGATGGAGGGCCTGAAGGTCCGGATCACCGCCAAGGCGCCCTCCGACGCCGAGGTGGACGACCTGCTGGCCGAGGAGGAGGCCCGGGTGAGGGCCATCGTGGGACCGATCGTGTTCGGTGTCGACGACCAGACGATGGAATCGGTAGTGCTGGACCTGCTGGTCGAGCAGGGGCTGCGGATGGCGACGGCGGAGTCGATGACCGGCGGGATGATCGGGTCCCGCCTGACCGACGTGCCGGGTTCCAGCCGGGCCTTCGTTGGTTCCGTCGTGGCCTACGACGGTGACGTGAAGCGGTCGCTGCTGGGGGTGCCCGACGGGCCGGTGGTGTGCGAGGCGGCGGTGACCGCCATGGCGGCCAACGTGTGCGGGGTGCTTGGGGCCGACGTGTCGGTGGCGGTCACCGGCGTGGCCGGGCCGGACCCCCAGGAGGGCGAGGAGCCCGGCACGGTGTGGATGGCCACCTGCGTGGATGGGGTGGTGGACGTGGTGCGGACACGCTGGCCGTTCGACCGCACCCGGATCCGGCAGTTCACCGTGATCACGGTGCTCGACGCCCTGCGCCTGCGCCTGCTTGCCCGACGCGACGCCTGAGGGTTTCGGTTCGGCGGCCATGCGCCTTTTCATCGCCGTTCGCCCGTCGGCGGCGGCCGTCGCTGATATCGACCGCCTGCCCCGCCCCGAGGCACCGGGGGTGCGGTGGCTGCCCGCCGACCAGTGGCACGTGACGCTGCGGTTCCTGGGGGAGGCTGATCCGGATGCCGCAGCCGCTGTCCTGGCCGGTCTGGTGGCTGCTCCCGTCGAAGCTGTGGCGGGCCCGGCCACCCGCCTGCTGGGCGACTCGGTCCTGGTCGTTCCGGTGGCGGGCCTGGAGCGGCTGGCCGCAGCGGTGATGGCGGTGACCGCCGAGGTGGGGGAGCCTCCCGAGGACCGTCCGTTCCTAGGTCACCTCACGTTGTGCCGGTTCCGTGACGAGCCGCCGTCGGGGGCGGTCGGGGCGGCGGTCTCGGCGACGTTCCGCGTGGACGAGGTGGTCCTGGTCCGGAGCCGGACCCTGCCCGGTGGCGCCGTCCACGACGTGCTGGAACGGTTCCCGCTGACCGGTTGAGCCGGCGACCGGTCGATCGGGGCGCTGGGGCGTGAACCCGTAAGCGCCCACCGACAGGTGCCTGGCGGCGGTCCCCTGGCGGTGGTCCGCCGGGCGGCGGGTCAGCCTTCGGGGCGTTCCTCGAGGACCAGGCAGGCCGAGTTGATGCAGTAGCGCTCGCCTGATGGCCCGGGGCCGTCGTCGAAGACGTGGCCCAGGTGGGCGCCACAGGAACCACAGGTGGTCTCGGTGCGGGCCATCCCGAGGCTGGTGTCGGTCCGGTGGTCCACCGGCGCATCGTCCATCGGCGTGGTGAAGCTGGGCCAGCCACACCCGGAGTCGTACTTGTCGTCGCTGGCGAACAGGGCCTCGCCACAGACCACGCAGGCGTAAGTGCCCGGTCGCTTCTCGTCGCAGTACCCGCCGGTGAAGGGCCGCTCGGTGGCCGCTTCCTGGGTGCACTGCCACGACATCGGCTCGAGCCGCTCCCGGAGATCGGGGTGCTGTCCGGCGTGGGCGGCACGCTTTTCCTCGGGTGTGCGGGCATCGGTCGGGTCCTCGTCCATGTGGGCCGACGGTACTCCCCGCTCGGCCCGTGGGACATTTCCGGGGTTGGGTACTTGCACCGAACGCCTGTTCGCAATTACGCTGTTGTCATTCGATACGGACCCGTTGTCACAGGCCCTACCTAAGGTCATCCCCGACAACCCCGACAGACACAAAAGTCAGACGACCAGGACCACGAGGGTCCGGAGAACACGGAGCACACCATGGCGAAGCACGGCAGGATGATGAGCGGCGGCGACCTCGAGGCGGGCGTCGAGCGCACCAAGGCGCTGGACATGGCGCTCGGCCAGATCGAGAAGCAGTTCGGCACCGGTGCCGTCATGAAGATGGGCGACAAGGGCTCCCTGGCGATCGAGACGGTGTCCACCGGCGCCCTGGCGCTGGACCTGGCGCTCGGCATCGGCGGCATCCCACGGGGCCGCGTCATCGAGATCTTCGGGCCGGAGGGCTCGGGCAAGACCACGCTGGCCACCCACATCGTGGCCGAGGCCCAGCGCAACGGCGGCATCTGCGCCTACATCGACGCCGAGCACGCCATGGACCCGATCTACGCCCGTGCAATCGGCGTCGACGTCGACGAGCTGCTCATCTCCCAGCCGGACACCGGCGAGCAGGCACTCGAGATCGCCGACATGCTGATCCGCTCCGGGGCGCTCGACGTGGTCGTCATCGACTCGGTGGCGGCGCTCACCCCACGGGCCGAGATCGAGGGCGAGATGGGAGACACCCACGTCGGCCTGCAGGCCCGGCTCATGTCCCAGGCCCTGCGCAAGCTCACCTCGAACCTCAACAAGTCCAATACGATCCTCATCTTCATCAACCAGCTGCGGGAGAAGATCGGCGTGATGTTCGGCTCGCCGGAGACCACGCCCGGTGGCCGGGCGCTGAAGTTCTACGCCTCGGTCCGCCTCGACATCCGCCGGATCGAGGCCATCAAGGACGGGCTGGAGGTGGTGGGCAACCGCACCCGGGTGAAGGTGGTCAAGAACAAGTGCGCACCGCCGTTCCGCCAGGCCGAGTTCGACATCATGTACGGGCGGGGCATCAGCCGGGAAGGCTCGGTGGTCGACCTCGGCGTGGACCTCGGCATCGTCAAGAAGGCGGGTGCCTGGTACACGTACGAGGGCGAGCAGTTGGGCCAGGGTCGGGAGAACGCCAAGAAGTTCCTGGTCGACAACCCCGAGGTCATGGTCGAGATCACCGACCGGGTCTGGCGGGAGGTCCGGCCCACCGAGGAGCCCGAAGCCAAGGTGACCGAAGCCGAGGAGCCCGAAGCCGAGGTGACCGTGGACGAGGTGACCGTGGACGAGTTCACCGAGGCCCACGACCTGCCCATCTCCATCGACGGCTGACGCCCACCCTTCCCCACCCTTCACGGGCTACCCGACGGCCCCGGCACCGGTCCCCTCCCCGGTGTCGGGGCCGTAGCCTTCGTGGCGTGACGAGGTCATACGCCGTGCGCACCTACGGGTGCCAGATGAACGAGCATGACAGCGAGCGAATCGCAGGCCTGCTCGAGGCTGACGGGATGGTGCCGGCCGTATCCGAGGCCGAAGCCGACGTGATCGTCCTCAACACCTGCTGCATCCGTGAGAACGCCGACAACAGGCTCTACGGGGCCTTGGGCAACCTGAAGGCCCTGAAGGAGGCCCGACCGGAGCTGCAGGTGGCGGTCGCCGGTTGCCTCGCCCAGAAGGATCGGGAGCGGATCCAGGCACGGGCCGGACACGTCGACGTGGTCTTCGGAACCCACAACGTGCATCGGGCCGCCGAGCTCCTGGCCGAGGCCAGGGAACACGGCCCTGTGATGGAGATCCTGGAGGAGACGGTCCGCAGCGACGCCGATGCCTTCCCCTCGGTGCTGCCAGCCCAGAGGGACTCCGATCACAAGGCCTGGGTGACCATCCAGATCGGCTGCGACAACAGCTGTGCGTTCTGCATCGTGCCGGCCGTCCGCGGCCCCGAGATGAGCCGGCCGTTCGGTCAGATGGTGGCCGAGGTGGAGTCCCTGGCCGCAGCGGGCGTCACCGAGGTGACCCTCCTGGGCCAGAACGTGAACTCCTACGGACGTGATCTGACGCTGCGCCTCCGGTCGGAGGTGGAGCTTCCCACGGACGCCTACGAGGTGGGTGCCGACTGGGTCGCCCACGCCGGTCGCCGGGTTCGCCCGCTGTTCGCCGACCTGCTGGTGGTGACCGGTGCGGTGGACGGCATCAGCCGGGTCCGTTTCACCAGCCCGCATCCCAAGGACTTGCGGTCGGAGACCATCTCTGCGATGGCTGACACCCCCGAGGTGTGCGAGCACCTGCACCTGCCGCTGCAGTCGGGAAGCAACCGGGTGCTGGCCGCCATGCACCGCGGCTACACGGCCGAGCGCTACCTGGAGCGCCTGGCGGCGGCACGGGCCGGCATTGACGACCTCGCCGTCACCACCGACCTCATCGTGGGGTTCCCGGGCGAGACCGAGGCCGATTTCGACGAGACCCTCGAGGTCGTCGCCGAGGCCGCCTACGACTCGGCCTACTGCTTCGTGTTCTCACCGCGCGAGGGCACCGAGGCGGCCGCCATGGCCGACCATTTCGTCGACCACGCCGTCTGTGTGGACCGCTACGAGCGGCTCCAGCAGGTACTGAAGCGCTCGGCACGCATCACGCATGGGGCCAGGGTCGGCCGGATCGAGGAGATCCTGGTCGAGGGCCCTGCCAAGCGTGAACCCGACCAGGTCACCGGGCGTACCCGCCAGAACAAGCTGGTGCACCTGGCGGCAGCCGAAGACCTGCGTGTCGGCGCCTACGCCGACGTGAAGATCGTGGACGCCGCGAACCACTACCTCCTCGGAGAGTTGGTGGAGGTCACGGCGGCGCCTCGACACCGACGCCGCATACCAGTCGCGTCGGTCTGAACCTGATGAGCCCCAATGGGCACCTGGTCGTCGTGGGCGCGACGGCCTCCGGCAAGTCGGCGATCGCCCTCGAGGTCGCCCGTCGACGGCCCGGCGTGGAGCTGGTCTCGATGGACTCCATGGCCCTCTACCGGGGCATGGACATCGGTACGGCGGCTCCGACCGCAGCGGAGCGGGCCGAGGTCCCGCACCACCTCCTGGACCTGGTCGACCCGACCGAGGACTTCACCGTGTCCGACTTCCAGGCGGCAGCACGGCAGGCACTCGCAGGCATGGAGGACCATGGGGCCAGGGCCATCCTCGTGGGTGGCACCGGCCTCCACGTCCGGGCGGTGGTCGACGACCTCGAGATCCCCGGCCGCTACGACGAGGTTCGTGCCGAGCTGGATGCCGACGCCGACACCCACGGGCTCTACGCCCGGCTGTCCGATCTGGATCCGGTGGCCGCCGGTCGGATGGAGGCCACGAACCGCCGTCGGGTGGTCCGTGCCCTGGAGGTGACCCTCGGGTCCGGCCGACCCTTCTCCTCCTTCGGACCCGGTCTGGAGGCCTACCCGGCGACGCCGTTCACGCAGGTCGGCCTGCGTGTCGACCGCGACGTCCTGGATCGTCGAATAGCGGAGCGGTACCAGCGCCAACTCGACGACGGGTTCCTGGACGAGGTTCGCCGCCTTTCGGAGCTGGATGGAGGGCTGTCGCGCTCAGCGGCCCAGGCACTCGGCTATCAGGAGCTGCTGGCGCACCTCCGGGGCGACTGCACCCTCGAGGATGCCGTCGCCGATGCCGTGGTGGCCACCCGGCGCTTCGCCCGGCGCCAGGAACGCTGGTTCCGTCGGGATCCCAGGATCGAGTGGTTCGACGTCGCCGAGGACCCGTTGGAGGCGCTGGACGGGGTCCTCGAGAGGTTCGACCGCTGCGGGGCGCCCGGATGACCGGGCACGCACGGTGTGAACGGACCGTGGCTGGAGCCCGGTGGTGGGCGAGACTGTCGCCGTGGAGCTGACAAGACACCACGGCCTCGGCAACGACTTCCTGATCACGTTCGCCGATGACGTCCCGCCTGACGGCGCCGACCTGGCGCGTCGTCTCTGCGACCGTATTGACGGGATCGGCGCTGATGGCCTCGTGTTCGGCACGCCGGTCGGAGGCTCCGGGGACGCAACGTGGCGGTTCACACTCTTCAACAGCGACGGCAGTTCTGCTGAGGTGAGCGGCAACGGCCTGAGGTGCTTCGGCCAGGCGCTGCTTCGCAGGGAGGCCACTGGGACCACGGGCCTGGAGGTCGTGGTCGAGACTCCGGCAGGGGACCGCCGGATCACCGTGGATGGCTCGACCTCCGACCTGGAGGTGGAGGCAGAGGTGGAGATGGGGGCCGCCGCAGTCGGCCCTTCGATCCAGGGGATCCAGATCGACCTGGGTGGCGTGCAGGTTCGGGCGGCCCACAGCATCGACTTCGGCAACCCGCACCTGGTGCTCCTGGTCGACGACCCCGACGATGTGGACCTGGCCGTCGCCGGCCCTGCGACCGAATCCTTCTTCGCCCCGACGGGCTGCAACGTGCACCTGGTGTCCGTGGTCGACCGGTCCACGGTCCGGATGCGCACGTGGGAGCGCGGGGCCGGCCTGACGATGGCGTGTGGCTCGGGAGCCTGCGCGGCGGCACACGTCCTCCACGGCAAGGGCCTGGTGGACGACGTGGTGGAGGTTCGGATGCCCGGTGGGGCGGCGACGGTCACGGTCGGGGACACGGTGCGTCTGGCCGGAACGGCGACCTTCGTGGATTCCCACACGGTGGACCTCGGAGACGACCAGGTCGGTGTGCCCGGCAACGGGGTCCCTGGAACCGAGGTGCCTGCCAATGGGTGAGCCCACCGACCTGGATGAAGCGTCGGACCTGGACCCGGATCTGAGCCAGGCCCCGGACCCGGAGTCGGAGTCGGACAATGACCCGGACCAGGAGTCGCACCGCGGCGCCTTCGGCGAGTTCGGTGGCGAGTCGACCGGTCTCATCGACCGGACGTTCCGGGAGCGCATCGTCCTCGCCGGGTTGACCCTCGGGCGTTCCGACCCGGAGGCCACCGACGCCTCCATGGACGAGTTGGCCCGCCTGGTCGAGACCGCCGGCGCCGATCCGGTTGCCCGCGTCCTCCAGCACAGGGACTCGCCGGACCGTGCCACCTACGTGGGCAAGGGCAAGGTCATGGAGATCAAGACGGTGTCCGAGGCGTTGGACGCCGACACCGTCGTGTTCGACAACGACCTCACCCCGGCACAGCAGGGAAACCTCGAGGAGATCCTGAAGCGTTCGGCGCTGGATCGCACCGCGGTGATCCTGGACATCTTCGCCCAGAACGCCAGCAGCCCCGAGGGAAGGGCTCAGGTGGAGCTGGCCCAGCTCCGCTACCGGCTGCCCCGACTGAGGCGTTCCGGTCGCACCTTCAGCCAGCAGGCCGGTGGAATCGGTACCCGGGGCCCCGGTGAGACCCAGCTGGAGGTGGACAGGCGGCGCCTCATGCGACGCATCACGCGCCTCGAGTCGGACCTGCGTCGGATCCGCGGGAACCGCGCCACCCAGTCCAAGGCCCGGAAGCGGACGAGCAACAGGGCGGTGGCCATCGTGGGCTACACCAACGCCGGCAAGTCCTCGCTCCTGAACCACCTGACCGACGCCGGCGTCCTCGTCGAGGACCGGCTCTTCGCCACCCTGGACGCCACCACCCGACGCCTCCAGCTGCCCGGTGGCGAGGCGGTGTTCCTGAGCGACACCGTTGGCTTCATCCGCAAGTTGCCGCACCAACTGGTGGAGGCCTTCAAGTCCACCCTCGACGTGGCGGTGGACGCCGACCTGCTGGTCCACGTCGTGGATGCCTCGGATCCCGACCCGGAGGGCTGCATGGCAGCGGTCAGGACGGTGCTCGACGAGATAGGCGCCGGCCGGGTGCCCGAGCTGTTCGTCTTCAACAAGGCCGACCTGGCGCCGGCGGCGGCGGCCCGCCTGGTGGACCGGGAGCCCGGCTCCGTGGCCATCTCGGCGACGACCGGAGCCGGGATGGACGACCTCCTGGCCATGGTCGGGCGACGGCTCCGGCGCCAGACGATCGTGGCCAGGTTGCTGGTGCCGTACGCCCGTGGTGACGTGCTGGCGATGGCCCACCGGGAGGGTGAGGTGCTCGAGGTGGACGAAGCCGTCGACGGGTGGGTAGTGCAGGTCCGCGTGGACGAGGGTTCCGCCGGCCGACTGGCCGAATACCGTGTCGACGAAGAGCCCCCTACAGGGGCGGAACCGGATGGCCGATCATGAAATCCGAGACGGGGTCCACCGGGTTCGTCCCGCCGCCGTACCCGTTCGACGTGCCCGCCGAGGTGCGCGCCCTGGCCGACGCCATGCCGGGCGGGGCCGTGGACCTGTCGCGTGGCGTGCCGTGCGATCCGGTGCCGGACGTGGTGGCGGTAGCGCTGGCCGAGCCCGATCCGGCGCGTCCGTACCCGCCGTCGATCGGCACGCCGGAACTACTCGATGCCGTGGTCGGCTGGTGCGGGCGTCGCATCGGCGTGGAGATCCAGCCCGATCAGGTGGGGGCCTGCGTGGGGACTAAGGAACTGGTGACGGGCCTGCCCCACCTGCTGAAGCTCCGGCACCCCGACCGCGACACCGTCCTCTATCCGGCCGTGTCGTATCCGTCCTATGAGATGGGAGCGGTGCTGGCCGGTTGCCGTGCCGTGCCGGTGCCCCTGGATGCGTCGTGGCGGATCGACCTCTCGGCGATCCGTGAGGAGGACGCCGAACGCGCCCTCTGCCTGTGGGTGAACACCCCCGGCAACCCGGCGGGTGCCCTCGACGACCTTGGGGCGGCGGCCGAATGGGGGAGGGCACGGGGGATCCCGGTGCTGTCAGACGAGTGCTACGTGGAGTTCACCTGGAACGGCCCGTCGCGTTCCATCCTCCAGCACGGAACCGAAGGGGTGCTGGCTGTCCACTCCCTTTCGAAGCGATCCAACCTGGCCGGGCTGCGCGTGGGCTTCTACGCCGGTGACCCGGACCTGGCCTGGTACCTGCGGGAGACCCGTCAACACCAGGGGTTGCTGATCCCCGGACCCGCCCAGGCGGCAGGTGCGGCGGCACTACGGGACCAGGACCACGTCGACGTCCAGGCCGCCCGGTACCTCAGGCGCCTGGAGGTCCTCGTCCAGGTCCTGGGATCACTGGGGGTCCGGGCCGAGCTGCCGGAGGGCGGCTTCTACCTGTGGGTGGAGGCGCCCGGTGGCGACGAGATGGCCCTTGTGCGCCGGCTGGCCGGCGACCTGGGGGTCATCACCAGCCCCGGAACGGTCTTCGGTCCCGGTGGTGCCGGCTGGGTGCGGGTGGCGGCCGTGGTCACCGACGATGACCTGGAGGTCGTGTGTAGCCGGGCTTCCGCTTTGGCCGGCTGACCGTCCCTGAGCGGACCGGAACTGGTTCCGGTCGGGGAGGGGCGCGGCGGTAGCCTCGGCGCCATGTCAGACCTCAAGGCACAGATCGAAGAGCTCTGGTCGGGTCGCGACGACCTGGACGTGGACGACACCGAGGCCAACGCGGCCATCCACGCCGCCATCGACCTGCTGGACACCGGTCAGGCCCGGGTGGCGGAGCCGGATGGCTCCGGCGGGGTGATCGTGAACGAGTGGCTGAAGCTGGCCATCCTGCTGTTGTTCCGCCAGTCGAAGATGGAAACGATCGAGATGGGCCCGTTCGAGTTCGCCGACAAGATCCCCCTGAAACGCGACTGGATCCAGCGCAGGGTGAGGGTGGTTCCCGGGGCGCAGGCCCGCTGGGGGAGCTACCAGGGGCCCGGCGTCGTGATGATGCCCAGCTATACGAACATCGGTGCCTACGTGGGCGACAACACGATGGTCGACACCTGGGCGACGGTGGGGTCGTGCGCCCAGATCGGCCGCAACGTCCACCTCTCCGGTGGGGTGGGCATCGGCGGCGTCCTGGAGCCACCCAACGCCGTGCCGGTGATGATCGGCGACGACTGCCTGATCGGCAGCCGTTGCGTCGTGGCCGAGGGCGCCCGGGTGGGTGACGGCGTGGTGCTGGGTGCCGGAGCGGTGCTGACCGGTTCCATCCCGGTGATCGACGCTGCGACCGGCGAGGAGCTGGGTCGAGGCGTTGTGCCGGCGTGGTGCGTGGCCGTCCAGGCCAACCGTACGAAGGTCTTCGATGGTGGCGAGTTCGGCCTGCCCTGCGTCCTGGTCCTGAAGTACCTGGAGCCCGGTGAACGCCACGACAAGTCCGTCCTGAACGACGTCCTGCGTACGCACGGCGTCTCCACCTGACGCCAGCGGTCGACCGTCCCGTGACCGACCTGCTGGCCCTCACCGCTGAACTGGTCGACATCCCGTCGGTCAGCTTCGACGAAGCAGCCATCGTGGCGCACCTGGAGGCCGAGCTGCGCGCCATCCCGGGCCTGGCGGTGGACCGGATCGGCGACAACCTGGTGGCCCGCACGGACCTGGGCCGTGGACACAGGCTGATACTGGCGGGCCATACGGACACGGTTCCCGGCGATACCTCCGGCTCACGCCTCGACGGGGACGTCCTCTGGGGGCTGGGCACGACCGACATGAAGGGCGGCCTGGCCGTGATGCTGGAGCTGGCCCGCGTGGTCCGGGAACCGGCGGTGGACGTGACCTGGGTCTTCTACGCCCGCGAGGAGGTGGCGATGCTCCACAACGGCCTTCGTGAGCTCTTCGCCGAGGCACCGGAACTGCTGGCCGGCGACGTCGCCATCCTGGGAGAGCCGACCGCCGGCGCAATCGAGGCCGGATGCCAGGGCACGATGCGTTTTGAGGTGACTCTCGCCGGGGTCCGGGCCCACACCGCCCGGCCGTGGATGGGGCGAAACGCGGTGCACCGTCTTGGCACCCTGCTGACGGCCCTCGAGGCGTACCCGCACCGCGAACCCGTGGTGGACGGCTGTCGGTACCGCGAGGCGCTCCAGGCCGTGCATGTGGAGGGCGGTGTGGCCGGCAATGTCGTGCCCGACAGCGCCATGGTGAGGATCAACCACCGCTACGCCCCGGACCGCACCGGTGCCGAAGCCGAGGCCCACGTCCGGGAGTTCCTGGCGCCGTTCCTTGATGGCGGCGACAGCGGCGGCGACGTCGTCGAGTTGGTGGACCACTCACCGGCCGCTCCGCCGGGGATGTCACATCCGCTGCTGCGTGCCATCACGGATCGGCACCACCTGGAGGTGCGGGCCAAGTTGGGCTGGACCGACGTGGCGTTCTTCGCGGAGCACGGGGTTCCGGCCGTGAACCTGGGCCCCGGGGAGCCGACGTTGGCCCACACTGCGGGGGAGTGCCTGGAGCGGGCGCCCCTGGAGTCCTGCTTCACGATCCTGCGGGACCTGCTCGAACACGGCGCCTGACCAGCCGCAGGCCTGGGCCCCGGTTTCGGGCCGAGATGCATCGTGGGGCCAGCGCGCCGGTCGCGGGTCGAGATGCATCGTGGGGCCAGCGCCCCGATCAGGCGGTCAGATGCGTCGTAGGACCGTCACGACCAGGCCGAAGATCGTCACCTCGTCAGACGGGTACCGCAGCTCCTGGAAGGCGGGGTTCGCCGGCACCAGGACCACGGTCTCGCCGTCGCGTTCGAAGTACTTGACGGTGCCCTCGTCGCCGGGGATGCCAGCCACCACCAGGTCGCCGGGTTCGGCCGTCGGCTGGACCTTCACGACCACGTGGTCGCCGTCCAGGATGCCGGCCCCGATCATCGACTCGCCGCGGACACGGAGCATGAACAGATCGCCCTCTCCGGTGAACTCGACCGGCATGGGGACCGATTCCATGATGTTCTCGTGGGCCAGGACGTCGGTTCCGGCGGCCACCTCGCCAACCAGGGGTATGTGGCGGGCGGTTCCCCTGTCGACGGCGGCACCGCTGACCGGATCCAGGCAGACCTCCAGAGCCCGTGGCTTGGAGGGATCCCGGCGCAGGTAGCCGCGGTCCTGGAGCGTGGCCAGGTGGGAGTGGACCGTGGACGGTGACGTGAGGCCCACGGCCGAACCGATCTCCCGTACCGACGGCGGGTAGCCGCGTTCCCTGGTCTGGGCGTCGATGAACTCCAGGATCTCCTGCTGGCGACTGCTGAGCCCTGTGGTGGTCATGGGGGTGCGTCCTCTGCTGGTCGACCGGCCGGTTGCCGGTTCGCTTGACAGCGAACACCTGTTCGATACACTGGCATCGTGATCGAACACCTGTACGCCGAATACATGTTCCCCGAACAGGCGTTCCGTGTCAAGGACCCACAGGGGCCGGCCGGTCACCGCTGTCACACCCCATCGTCAGGATGTAGAGCATGAACACGATGACCCTGGAACTTCCGTTCGACCTGGTCGCCGACACCGGGTCACGTCCGGCTGTGCGGCCCGGTGGGCGTGGAGTCGTGCAACGCATGTTCGCCGACGTCCTCTCGGCCGAGCCCTACGCCGTCGGATCCCTCCGGGTGCCGTCAGCTGCGGGTCCGGCGCCCGTCGACTCTCCGGCCGTCGGCACCGGTTACGTCGGTACCGGGCCCTTCGACACGCGGCCTGTCGGCGTGAGGGTTGCCGGTCCGGGGACCTACCGTCGTCGTCGCATCCTGGTGGCGGCGCTCCTCGGCCTGGTGCTCTCGGCCCTGCCACTGCTGGGTGGCGAGCTGATCGGCTGGGTCACCGGCACCCCCGGAGCAACCGTGGTCGAGGCTTCAGGCGAGCCCGTCATCTACGTGGTCCAGCCGGGCGACACCCTCTGGTCGATTGCCGAACGGGTGAACCCTCCGGGCCGGGACCTCCGCTACACGGTCGACCGTCTCTCCGAGGTGACCGGTGGTTCGCTCCTGCATCCCGGCCAGCGGATAGTCATTCCCAGCGGCTGATCTGCCCAGCGGCTGACTTGCTCCGTGGCCTGGTCGCACGGTCACGGGCACCCTGCCTCAGACGACCAGGTACCTGCAGAAGAGGAAGTCATCGTGGGCGAGCACCCGGTCCAGTCGGAGTCCCGATGGCACGGCGAACGCCTCACCGTTGAGGAGCCCGGGTCCGGTCGTACCGGCTCCGCCGACGAGTCTGGGCGAGATGGTGAGGCACAGTTCGTCGACCAGGCCGGCGGCCAGCAACTGGTGGTTGAGGTGAGGTCCGCCCTCGCACAGCAGGGTTCGCGCCCCGATGTCTCCGAGGGTCGCCAACAACCCCGTGAGGTCCACGCGGGTGCCACCCAGGTCGATCAGGTCGGCCACATCGGCGAGGGCATCACGCCGGTCCGCCGGCGCCGACCGCACGGTTGCGATCAGGGGAGGGGGGTCCTCGGGGAGGCGTTCGGTGAACAACGGCGCCGTCGGGTCCAGGTCCAGGCTTGCGGAGACCACCACCAACCGGGGTCGGACCCACTGGCCTGCGGTGGCCCGAGCCGACGCCAGGCTGTCATCGGGGGTCCGAGGTGGTCGGTAGCCCTCGGCCCGCACGGTTCCGGCCCCCACGAGGATCATGTCGGCCAGGCCGCGCAGGGTCCGGAACACCTGGCGATCCCCGGTGCCTCCCAGCCGGCCGGAAAGCCCCTGGACGGTCGTGGCGCCATCCACGGAGGCCACCATGCTGAGCATCACCCAGGGTCGACCGGGTGGGGGTGGGCGTTCGAGGTCCAGGTGGATGTCGGAGACATCCACCTCGGGACCGGTCGTGGGGTGGAGGAGTCGCACGACGTGACGGTACAACGCCCTGACTGTGGAGAACGTCGACGTAATCCACCGGGAAATCCACAGTGAATCCCACTATCCGTCCACAGCCTGTCGTCCGTAGATTTCGCATTCGTGGCCGGTGGCGGTCTGCCCGGCAGAAGTCGTCGAACCGATCCGTCGGAGAGGCGTTGGGATGACCGCACCGATATCCGGAAAGGGTGTTCGCATGGCGGGCTCCTCGACCTGGGCTCGCCGTCATCGGTCACGACACCAACGGCCACCGAGTAGCCCCGGGGTCGTCACAGGTTGTCCGTACCTTCCGGAACAGTGGTCGGGCCGGTCGGAAACGGGCGCAGGAGGACGAGGAACCAGATGTCTGTAGCGCCCGAGCGGGGGGTACTTGGAATCCGCCGCCACTTCACGACGCCCGGGATCGATCCATACGACGAGATCGACTGGGACGTGCGGACGTCCCGCCTGGTGGACCACCGCGACGGTTCGGTCGCCTTCCAGCAGGACGGCGTGGAGGTGCCGTCGGACTGGTCGGTGAACGCCACCAACATCCTCGCCCAGAAGTACTTCCGCGGGCCCCTGGATGGTCCCGGCAGGGAGTCGTCGCTGCGTCAGGTGGCCGACAGGGTCACCGGCACGATCGCCGACTGGGGCCGGAGGGACGGCTACTTCTCCGACGACCACGAAGCCGAGGCCTTCGCAGCCGAACTCCGCTACCTGATCGTGACCCAGCGGGCCGCCTTCAACTCGCCCGTCTGGTTCAACATCGGCGTGCCCGGGGTCCCCCAGCAGGCCTCGGCCTGCTTCATCCTCTCCGTCGAAGACCAGATGTCATCGATCCTGAACTGGTACGTGGAGGAGGGAACGATCTTCAAGGGCGGGTCGGGCGCCGGCGTCAACCTGAGTGCCATCAGGTCCTCCAAGGAGGCCCTGAAGGGTGGCGGCGAGGCCAGCGGGCCCGTCAGCTTCATGAGGGGCGCGGATGCCTCGGCCGGAACCATCAAGAGCGGGGGCAAGACCCGCCGCGCCGCCAAGATGGTCATCCTGGACATCGACCATCCGGACGTCCAGGAGTTCATCTGGTGCAAGGCTCGTGAGGAACGCAAGATCCGGGTCCTGGCCGACGCCGGATTCGAGGTCGGCTTCGACGGCGCTGACAGCCACTCGATCATGTACCAGAACGCCAACAACTCCGTCCGTGTGACGGATGAGTTCATGGAGGCCGTGGCGGCCGATGCCGACTGGGAGCTCACGGCGGTCACCGACGGTTCGGTGATCGAGACGGTCCCGGCCCGCAGCCTCTTCCGGCAGATGTCCGAGGCTGCATGGGAGTGCGCAGATCCGGGCATCCAGTTCGACACGGCCATCAACCGGTGGCACACGGCGTCCAATACCGGCCGGATATCGGCCAGCAATCCATGCTTCACCGGTGACTCGCTCGTCCACACCGACCGGGGCCTGGTTCGCTTCGACGAGCTCGTGGATCGGATCAACAGGGGCGAGGAGTTCAGGGTCTGGACGCACGACGCCACCGGCGCCGGGGAACCCACCGAGGGGGTCGTCCTGACCTCACCGGACGCCGTGATGATCACCGGGGTGAACCCGGTCCTACGGCTCCAGTTCAACACGGGGCACGAGGTCCGGTGCACGCCGAACCATCGGCTGTTCACCGCCAACCGTGGCTGGGTGGAGGCCCACGAGCTCTCGGAGGAGGACGATGTCCGCCTGCTGGACCTGCCCTCGTTCGCCGAAGAGGCCGACTCTGCGATCCCGGTCTCGTCGGATCCCGAGCACTACCGGGCCAGCGGCGACCATGCCGGAGACCTCCGTCTGCCCGACGAGTGGAGCGCCCTGTTCGGGCACTACCTCGGGTGGCTGATCGGTGACGGCTCCACGTCCGGGACGACGACGGCCACCGTCTACGGCTCGGCCGAGGACCGCGACGAGATCATGGTCCGACACCACGCCCTGCTCGAATGGATCAACGACGACCGCCCGCTGAAGGCCTCCGAACAGGCCAATGGAACCGTCCAGCTGCGGCTCTCCAGGCGCCGGTTCAAGAGGTATCTGGAGGCGCTCGGGGTGCTGTCGGTGACAGGCGCCCACAAGGTCGTGCCCTGGTCGATCCTCCAGGCGCCACCCGAGATCGCCGCAGCGTTCCTCCGGGGCCTCTTCGACGCCGACGGCTGCGTCTACCGGAGCGATGACCACGGTTCGTACGTCGGGTTGTCGTCCATCTCCCGGGGCCTGCTGGTGGGTGTGCAGAGGCTGCTGCAGACCTTCGGCATCACCAGTCGGATCCATGCAACGGGCCGTGGTGGCGTGAGCGGTCTGGAGTACACGCGCTCTGACGGCACGGTGGTCTCCTACCGGTCGAAGGCAACCTGGGACCTCCGTATCACCGGCCGTTCCGTCGAGCCGTTCGGAGCCCACGTCGGCTTCGACCTGGGTCGCAAGCAGGGGCTGCTCAACGGCCTGCTGGCTGATCGGAAGAGCGTCGGATACCGGACGGCCACGACGGCCCGCCTCGTAGCGCGGATCGATGACGGTGACGAGCTGACCTACAACCTCACCGAGCCCCGCAACCACTCCTACGTCGTGAACGGGCTGCTGGTCTCGAACTGCTCTGAGTACGTCCACCTGGATGACAGCGCGTGCAATCTGGCGAGCATCAACCTGCTGAAGTTCCTGGGTGACACCGACGACGACAGCGATGCGATCGGGGGCTTCGACATCGACGGCTTCCGCCATGCGATCGAGGTCGTCTTCACCGCCCAGGAGATCCTGGTCGGCAACGCCGACTATCCGACGGAGACCATCGGCGAGACCACCCGGGCCTTTCGACAGCTGGGGCTGGGCTACGCCAACCTGGGTGCGCTCCTCATGGCCCTTGGCCTCCCCTACGACAGCGACGATGGTCGGGCGGTGGCCGCCGCCATCACGTCGGTGATGACCGGGCACGCCTACCGGACCTCGGCCCGGTTGGCGGACCGCATGGGGCCGTTCGACGGCTTCGAGCACAACCGCCAGCCCATGCTCGGCGTGCTGGAGATGCACCGTGATGCGGCAGAGCTCCTGGACGCCGAGGTGGCGCCCGCCCTGGTGGCCGCCGGCCGCACGGCCTGGTTCGAGGCCTGTGCGCTCGCACAGCGGGTCGGCGTTCGCAACAGCCAGGCCACCGTGCTGGCGCCCACCGGCACCATCGGCCTCCTCATGGACTGCGACACCACCGGGATCGAGCCCGACCTGAGCCTCGTGAAGCACAAGCGCCTCGTCGGCGGTGGCACGATGTCGATCGTCAACCGGACCGTTCCCAGGGCGCTGCGACGCCTCGGCTACGACGAGGCCTCAGCCGCCGCCATCGAGGCCTGGGTGGACGAACACCAGACGATGGTCGGCTGCCCGGAGATCAGGCCGGAGCACCTGGCGGTGTTCGCCACGTCGATGGGCGACAACCCGATCCACCACATGGGCCACATCCGCATGATGGGAGCGGTCCAGCCGTTCCTGTCGGGTGCCATCTCCAAGACCTGCAACATGCCGGAGACCGTCAGCGTGGACGACGACCTGGAGTCATGGCGCCTGGGCCTCAAGGCCGTGGCCATCTACCGCGACAACTGCAAGGTGGCCCAGCCGCTATCGGCCGGCAGTGGGGCCGGCAGTGGGGCCGGCAGTGGGGCCGGAGCCAAGCCTGCCGAGGCCGTGGCGGACTTCGCCGCAACCCTGGCCGAACCGGTCCGCCGCAAGCTTCCCCGGAGCCGACGCTCGCTCACCCTGGAGTTCCGGGTGGCGGACTGCAAGGGGTTCGTCACGATCGGGGAGTACGAGGACGGTCGTCCGGGTGAGATCTTCCTCCGGGTCTCAAAGCAGGGGTCGACCCTCGCCGGGATCATGGATGCCTTCGCCATCTCGCTCAGCCACGGCCTCCAGTACGGCGTGCCCCTGCGGGCGTTCGTGGGTGCCTTCACGGGAATGAGGTTCGAGCCGGCCGGGATGACCGACGATCCGGACCTCCGGATCGCCACGAGCATCATCGACTACCTGTTCCGCCGCCTGGCCGTCGAGTACATGAGCGTCGAGGAACGGGCGGAGCTGAACATCCTCACGACCAGCGAGCGGACCCAGCCCACGCTGCCGGGCGTGGAGGAGTCCGTCACCGAGACCCGTCAGGGTTCCGACGTGCCACCGGACCCGCCCACCGTGCCGTCGCCAGCCCAGTTCGCAGCCCAGCTGGCGCTCGGCTCGAGGGGGGCCGACGCGCCGCTCTGCATGCAGTGCGGTGTGGCCATGCAGCGTGCGGGCTCCTGCTACGTCTGCACCGACTGTGGCGCCACGAGCGGTTGTTCGTGAGTTCCGTGGCCGGTGCCGGGGCCAGTGTGGGACGACGCTGCTGATGGCCGTCCTGCGGTTCTCCTTCGGGACCATGGGATCCGGCAAGAGCACCCTCGCGCTCCAGATCCACCACAACCTCCTGGAGCGTGGCCTCCAGGGGATCCTCTGCAGCCAGCTGGACCGGTCCGGCGGCAGGGTCTCGAGTGCCCTCGGGGTGTCGGCTGACGCAGTCGAGGTGGGTCCGAAGCTGGACCTGTTCGAGTTGGCGCTGGCCGTGGCGTCCCGGCGTGGCCGCATCGACTACCTGGTGTGCGACGAGGCCCAGTTCTACCGTCCCGAACAGATAGACCAGTTGGCCCGGATCGTCGACGACCTGGGCGCCGACGTGTTCGCCTTCGGCCTGCTCACCTCCTTCCAGGGAGAGCTCTTCGAGGGGACGAAGCGCCTCCTGGAGATGGCCGACGAGCGGGTCGAGGTGCAGGTCGAAGCCAGGTGCTGGTGTGGTGCGAGGGCCACCCACAACGCCCGCCTGGTGGACGGGGTGCAGGTGTACGACGGAAAGCTCTTCGTGGTCGACGATCCCGAGGACCGCCGGGTCAGCTACGACCTGCGTTGTCGTCGCCACTGGTTGGCCGGAGACGCCGGGCCGGTCGACGGACAGGCCATTGTCCAGCAGGGCTCAGAGGTCGAGGCGGCGCAGCATGTGGTTTGAGAGGTCCCCGACGAGGTCCGCGGCGTAGATCCTCTCGGTGAACCTCCAGGTGCCGTCGACGCGCTCGAAACGGTCGTTGTAGCGGCCGCTGATGATCGGTTGCAGTGGGCCGGCAGCCACCTGTTGGAAGACCGTGTAGGTGCTGCGACAGGTCGCGGTGCCGGCTTCGGCGTCCACCTCCAGGATCGGGGTACCGACCAGGTGACGGGTGCGCGGCGTGCCGTCCTCGTGGATGGCCACCATGGACCGCCAGACCTCCAGGAGGCCGTCACGGTCCACCACGACGGGTGGATCGGCTTCATGGTCCAGCACGACGCGTGCGTGGGCGAACAGGTCGCAGCACGCCTCCAACTGGCCGCTGTCGAGTAGCTCGGCGTAGAGGTGGATGAGGTTCGTTATCCGGGTGTCGTCGGTGGTCACGGCGTGGAACATAACCCGGCGCGGCCCGGTGCCCGGCTCCAATGCGCCCGGGGAGAGGGCGGTAGCGTGCGGACATGAGCGACTACCGGCCTCCCCTGGACGACATCCGCCTCGTCCTCGACGAGATCAGCGACATAACGGCCATCTGCGACCTTCCGGGCTTCGAGCACGTGGACGTGGAGACCATCCACGGCGTCCTCGACGAGCTGGGCCGCTTCGTGGCCGAGGTGGTCGCCCCGGTGAACCGGATCGGGGACGAGCAGGGCTGCTCGGTGACCGACGGCGTGGTTACCGTCCCCGACGAGTTCGGCGTGGCCTGGGACAAGTTCGTGGAGTCCGGGTGGAGTGCCATCAGCCATGACCCCGACTACGGCGGCGGCGGTTTGCCCGGCGCCATCCAGACGGTGGCCACCGAGCTGCTGTCCACGGCATCGCGTGCATGGTCGATGGGGCCGATGCTGACGGTCGGCGCTGTCGAGGCCATCCGCGTCTTTGGCGACGAGGGCCTGAAGGAGACCTTCCTGCCCAAGATGGTCACCAGCGAGTGGTCGGGAACGATGAACCTGACCGAACCGCAGGCAGGTTCCGACGTGGGAGCGCTGACCACCCGTGCCGTGCCCCAGGACGACGGCACCTACCGGATCTTCGGAACCAAGATCTTCATCAGTTTCGGCGAGCACGAGCTGACCGAGAACATCATCCAGCTGGTCCTGGCCCGCACCCCGGACAGCCCGCCGGGAACCAGGGGGATCTCGCTGTTCATCGTCCCCAAGTACCTGGTGGCTGACGACGGCAGCCTCGGAGAGCGCAACGACTACAGGTGCGTCTCGGTCGAGCACAAGTTGGGCCTGCACGCCAGCCCGACCTGCGTCCTGGCCTTCGGCGACGCCGGCGACGGTGCGGTCGGCTATCTCCTGGGTGATGAACACCAGGGCATGAAGTGCATGTTCACGATGATGAACAACGCCCGTCTGGGGGTTGGCATCGAGGGCCTGGCCGTCACGGAGCGGGCCCTCCAGCAGGCCTCCGACTATGCGATGGAGCGTCATCAGGGCCGGGCCATCGGTGGCCCCGCCGGCGAGCAGGCGGCGATCATCAGGCACGCGGACGTGCGGCGGATGCTGCTCACGATGCGGGCCTACACCGACGCCATGCGATGCCTGCTGTACCTCAACGCCGCCACCCTGGACGTGGCCGGACGCCACCCGGATGCCGACACCCGCCAGCGGGCGGCCGAGCGGGCAGAGCTGCTGACGCCGATCTCGAAGGCCTGGTGCACCGATCTGGGCGTCGAGATGGCCTCGGTCGGCATCCAGGTCCACGGCGGCTACGGCTACATCGAGGAGACCGGTGCCGCCCAGCACCTCCGGGACGCACGGATCTCACCGATCTACGAGGGGACCAACGGCATCCAGGCCATGGACCTGGTGGGCCGCAAGCTCCCGATGCGCGAGGGTGCGGTTATGGCCGACCTGCTTGCCGAGATCGCAGGCACGGTCTCCGACCTGGCTTCAGCGGGCGAGGACTTCGACTCGATCCGCGTAGGCCTGGCCGACGCCCTGGCCGCGACCGAGGAGGCCACCACCTGGCTGATGGTGCACGGTCTGGCCGACCCCAACGACGCCATGGCAGGGGCCTCGCCGTACCTGAAGATGTTCGGCCAGCTGGTCGGAGGTTGGATGGTGGCGCGCCTCGCCCTCGGCGCACATCGCAGGATCCGGGCCGGTGAGGGCGACGCCGACTTCCTGGGGTCCAAGATCGTGGCGGCCCGCTTCTACGCAGAGCAGCTCCTGCCCGTGACCCGGGCCCAGCTGGGTGCGGTGACCGCCGGTGCGGGCGACCTCTACGCCATGGCGGACGATGCCTTCTCCGCCTGAGTCGGTTTTCCGGGGGTGGACGTGATCCTGACCGGAGTGATCGGCGCGATTCCCAGCCCGTCGTGGAACTCGATCTCGATAGGCCCCCTGGAGCTCCGGGCCTACGGCCTGATGATCGCCCTCGGGGCGCTCGTGGCGGTGATGTGGAGCCAGAAGCGCCTGGCGGCCCGCGGTGGGGATCCGGAGGACATCGCCACGATTGCCATGTGGGCGGTGCCGGCCGGCCTCATCGGTTCCCGGCTCTACCACGTGGCGACCGACTGGCGGTCCTTCAGGGGGCGTTGGGAGGACGTGCCTGCGGTCTGGCAGGGCGGTCTGGGAATCCCCGGCGGGCTGATGGCCGGCGTTCTGGTGGGCGTGCTCGTGGCCCGTCGCCATGGCCTCTCGATGGCCTCGGTGATGGACGTCATGATCCCGACCATCCCGGTGGCCCAGGCCATCGGAAGGTGGGGCAACTGGTTCAACCAGGAGGTCTTCGGCCGACCTACGGACCTGCCGTGGGCGCTCGAGATCGACGCCGTCCACCGTCCGGCCGCCCACCTGGACGCCGCCGCGTTCCATCCGACGTTCCTCTACGAGGGCCTCTGGAACGTGGCACTGGCGGTGGTACTGGTACGCGTCGAACGGCTTTCGATCCTGCGCCCCGGCTACATCGTGGCGCTGTGGGTGTTCGGATACGGGTTGGGGCGGCTCTGGGTGGAGGCGCTGCGGTCCGATGCGGCCTCGCTGATAGCCGGGGTGAGGGTCAATATCTGGATGGCCCTCCTGGCGATCCTGGTGGGTTCGGTGGTGGCCCGGGCCGGGCGGATTCCTCCCGGGGAGCGGACCAGCGGAGAGGCGGTCGTCCGATGAGCGGCAGTGCACTTCCCAGGAGGGCCCTGAAGAGGGTGGAGCGGACCTTCGCGTTCCTGGACCTCTGCGGATTCACCGCCTACACGGACGAGAAGGGTGACGCGGCGGCGTACGACGTGATCTCCAGTTTCCGGGCGGCGGTGCGACAGGTGGCCGCCGAGAGGGGGGTTCGCCTCGCCAAGTGGCTGGGCGACGGCGTGATGATGATCGGCGTCGAGCAGGAGGACCTTGTCGAGGCGGTCATCGACATCGAGTACCTGGTTGACGAGAGCAGGTCGCCGCTACCCATGCGCGCCGGCATCGCGAGGGGTCGGGTGCTCCTCATCGACGGTGACGACCACGTCGGATCGGCGGTGATCCTGGCATCGCGTCTCTGCGACCGGGCCGAGCCGCACCAGATCCTGGCCCAGGCTGGCACGGTCTCCCTTCAGATGGTGAACGCCGTGGAGATCCGCCTGGGGGAGCACGACGTGCCGGGATTCGCCCACAGGATCGAGATAGTCCAGCTCACGGCGCCGAGTGGCCACTGAGGCACCGTGACCGCTCCGACGCTGGGAGCCGATGAGGGCTTCACACCCTTCGAGGCATCGGTCGCAGCGGTGCTCGACGCCCTGCGGCCCGGCGAGGTGGTGACGTATGGCGAGGTGGCTGCCGAGGCCGGCCATCCCGGGGCCCACAGGGCGGTCGGGAGGTTCCTGGGAGTGCATGACGGCTATCCGTGGTGGCGGGTCGTGACCTCGACCGGGCGCCTTGTGCCGGGTCACGAGGTCGAGCAGGCGGACCGTCTGGCTGCCGAGGGGGTGGCGACCGGCGACGGCAGGGTGCGGCCCGGCTGACACTCCATCCGTCCGGCACACCCCGGGCACCGGCGCGACGGTAGGATGGGGGCACCCACCCGGGTCCGGTCGGCCGCTTGTATGCCGACCCCGGGTCGGATTCGTCACCCGGGATGAGCGGTGACGGTACCCGCCGAGGCGCGGGTGACGATTCGGTGGCCATGCCGCCGGGAAAATAGGTACTCCAATGACGACCCAGTTCGCCGATCTGGGCATCGACCAGGATCTGGTTGATGTCCTTGCCGAGCGGGGGATCACCACCCCGTTCGAGATCCAGACCCTCGCCATTCCCGACGGCATCGCCGGACGGGACGTGTGTGGCAAGGCCAAGACGGGGTCGGGCAAGACCCTGGCCTTCGGCATCCCGCTGATCCAGCGGCTCTCCAAGGCGAAGCCGCATCGGCCCACCGGCCTGGCCCTCGTGCCCACCCGTGAGCTGGCCGTGCAGGTCTGCAAGGAACTCGAGCCGCTGGCCGCCACGCGGGGCCTCACCTTCGAGGCCATCTACGGCGGTTCGCCGATCGAGAAGCAGATCGCGGCGCTGAAGAGGGGCGTCGACTTCGTCGTGGCCACGCCGGGCCGGATGATCGACCTCATCCAGCAGGAGGAGCTCTCGGTGGCCGACCTGGAGGGTGTCGTGATCGACGAGGCCGACCGGATGGCCGACATGGGCTTCATGCCCCAGGTTGAGTGGATCCTGAGGCGCGCCAAGAAGGACCACCAGACGCTGCTGTTCTCCGCCACCCTGGACGGCATGGTGGGTGCCCTGATCAGCCGCTACCAGACCGATCCGGTGACCCATGAGGTGGCATCTGACGATGTGACGGTGGCCGAGATGGAGCACCGCTTCCTGGCCGTCCACGAGATGGACAGGGTCAGGGTCGCCGCCCGGATCGTGGAGGCGTCCAACAGGACGATCATCTTCTCCCGCACCAAGTGGGGTGCGGACAAGCTGACCGACAAGCTGCTCGGTGAGAACGTGAAGGCGGCCGCCATCCACGGCGACCTGAGGCAGGCCCAGCGGGAGAAGGCACTCTCCGACTTCCAGGCCGGCAAGGTGAAGTGCCTGGTGGCCACGGACGTGGCCGCACGGGGGATCCACGTTGACGACGTGGACGTGGTCATCCACTACGACCCGCCGTCCGATGCCAAGACCTACGTGCACCGCTCCGGCCGAACAGCGCGGGCAGGGGAGTCCGGCGTGGTGGTCAGCCTGGTGCTCTGGAACGAGGAGCTCGAGATTCGCAAGCTGCTGCGCCGCCTCGGGATGAAGCAGCCGATCGTGGAGGTCTACTCCAACGATGTGCGGCTGGACGACCTGATGGCGTGGGACCCGGCCAACGAGGCCGCCTGATCAGACGCTGAAGATCGGGACCGGCTCCGGGTGACCGACCGGCGCCTGGACCTGGCGGCCGACCGGCTCGCCGACGAGGCGTCCGTCCGGCTGCAGTCGGTCGATGATCGTCGACGACGCGGTGCGTTCTTCACCCCGCCGGACGTCGCCTCGGCCCTTGTAGCCGAGGTCGTTCAGCGGGGAACGGTCCTGGACCCTGCCTGTGGCAGCGGGGTGTTCCTCCTGGCCGCGGCCAGACGTCTCCTGGAGGTCGGTGCGGCCGATCGTCGTTCCATCGTCCGGCGGCACCTCTTCGGTGCCGACGTGGATCCCGCCTCGGTGGACGCCACGCGTCGTGTGCTGGGGGCCTGGGCCGGAGTCGATCCCGACGAGGTATCCGGCGTGGTCGTGGCTGATCCGCTGCACGAAGGAGTCGATCCATGGCCGGACCGGCCAGCCGACGGGTTCGACGCCGTGGTCGGAAATCCACCGTTCCTGGGCCAGCTCAAGGCGTCAACATCGAGGACGGGTGCTGACCGTCAGGCGCTGCGGGAGAGATTCGGCGACCTCGTGGGGGCCTACACGGACGCTGCCTGGCTGTTCCTGGCCCTCGGCCTGGAGGTGCTGGCGCCGGGCGGTCGGATGCTCCTCATCCAGCCGCAATCGCTGCTGGCGGCAAGGGATGCCGGCCCCGTCCGGGACCGGCTGGTGATGTCTGGTCGGCTGACGGGCCTGTGGCTTGACCGTTCGGGCGTCTTCGCCGGTCACGCCGAGGTGTGCGCCCCGATCGTGGAGTCCCGGACCTCCGGGTCGCAACCCGATGTCCCGGTGCGTCTCCTCGTGGATCGTTCGGTCGAGGCGGCTGGCCATGTACCGCCACCGGTACCGGGCGAGACCTGGGGCGGCCTGGTGGCCGGCCTCCTGGGAATTCCAGAGGCCGGTCGGATCGGTGACCGGTCGGCTGGCGACGGGCGGATCGGCGACAGGGCAGGCGTCACGGCCGGCTTCCGGCAGCACTACTACGCCCTGGTCGGAGCCGTACACGAGCGGTCCGGGCCGGAGGACCGTCGTGCGCCACTGCTGACCACGTCGTCGGTGGATCCGCTGCACTCCCGTTGGTCGAGCGTGCCGTGCCGCTTCGACGGACGCCGTTGGACGGCGCCGGTGGTGGACCTGACGGCGGTCGGGGCCACCGACCCGACGGTCGGCTCCTGGTTGGAGGCACGCCGTCGCCCGAAGCTCCTGGTGGCCACCCAGACGACGGTCGTGGAGGTCGTCGTGGATCCGGTCGGGGACCTGGTCCCCCTCACCCCACTTGTCGTCGTCGAGCCGGATCCCGGCGACCTCTGGCACCTGGCGGCAGCACTCAGCGCCCCGGCGGTGACAGCCCTGGCGGCCAGGCGGTCGGTCGGCGCTGCCCGTTCGGCCGGACGCATCAAGTTGTCGGCCAGCCAGGTGGCGGACCTGCCCCTGCCTGCCGACTCGACGGCATGGGACGAGGGGGCCGACCTGGCCAGGGCGCTCCACGGGGCCGGACGGGCCGCCACCCGGGATGCCTGGATGGAGTTCGGCGCGGTCATGGGACGTGCCTACGGGGCGTCGGAGGAGGGCCTCCTGGAATGGTGGTGGGCCCGCCATCCGGTCCGTTCCAGGGCCTGATCGGCCACCTGGCACTGAAACGTCTCGACCCGGTACCAATCCGTTTCGTGTTACAGGTGGTCCTCCCGCCTAGAATGTCGTCACAACATCACGAGAGGCCCGGTTCGCCGGGTCCGGCAACCTGGGACGGACACCCAAGGTGCTCATCCACCGGAGACGGTGGGGATGTGGCCCGAGAGGGCAACGAAGTGTCCGCCGGCTGGCCCACGGGTCATGCTGTCGGCGCAGAGCGCTGGTGTCACCCGGGCAGGAGACCTGCCGCATGACGCACGAACCGACGAGCGACGACGGACATTCCGTCGACCAGCCCGTCCACCCGCGCGCCTATGCGGGCGACCTGCCGGTCACCGGTGCATGGCGTCCGGGCGACCCGGTCGGTGATCGGCGCTTCGCTCCGGTCGGTGGCGGCCGTCCCTTCGTGCTGGAGGGCGGCGGCGTCCTCACCGAGGTGTCGATGGCCTTCGAGACGTGGGGGGAGCTCTCTCCGGCGGCCGACAATGCGATCCTCATCTGCCACGCCCTCACCGGCGACAGCCACGCCCATGGCCAGGCCGGTGCCGCCCATGCCACCCCCGGCTGGTGGAACCGCGTCATCGGGCCGGGGTGCGGCATCGACACCGACCGGTACTTCGTGGTCTGCGTCAACTCGTTGGGCGGCTGTCAGGGTTCCACCGGCCCCTCATCGCTGGATCCGGAGACCGGCACCCCCTACGGATCCAGGTTCCCGACGGTCACCACCCGGGACATCGTCCGCTGCCAGGCAGCCGTGGCCGACCACCTCGGCGTCGACTCATGGATGGCCGTCGTAGGCGGTTCCATGGGTGGGATGCAGGTCCTGGAGTGGGGCGTCATGTTCCCCGACCGGGTGCGTGCCATCGCCCCGATCGCCACGACGCTGGCTGCCAGCGCCCAGCAGGTGGCGTGGAGCGCCGTGGGTCGAACTGCCCTTGCGCTGGATCCGCGGTTCCGGGGCGGCGACTACTACGACGCCAAACCCGGCGACGGCCCGTTCGCCGGCCTGGCGATCGCCCGGTCGGTGGCCCAGATCACCTACCGCAGCGCCGAGGTGTTCGACGACCGGTTCGCCCGTGAGCTGGTGGACCCCCGGTCGGTCTTCGGCCACTGGGACCGGTTCCAGGTGGAGTCCTACCTCGACTACCACGGTGAGAAGCTGGTCCGCCGGTTCGACGCCAACAGCTACCTGATCCTGAACCGGACCATGGACCTGCACGACCTGTCGCGTGACAGGGGATCCATGGAGTCCGCGATCCGGCGCCTGGCGGACCTTCCCGCCATGACGCTGAGCATCAGTTCCGACGTGTTGTATCCGACCGCCCAGCAGGCGGCCATTCGAGATGCCATCCGTACGGCAGGTGGTCGCTGCGACCACCATGTGATCCAGAGCCCTGACGGGCACGATGGCTTCCTGCTGGCGGCCCGACAGGTCGGGTCGCTGCTGGCCGGATTCCTGAGAGAGGTTGATGTCTGATGGTCGAACCACGGAACGGTGCCGGAGGCGAGGTCCCACCGGACGTCGGCCCGGAGACGGCTGCCATCCTGGCCGGACGGGTCGAGGGGGAGCGGTCCTTGGCACCGGTGCTCTACCCGTCGTCGACGTTCGAGTTCTTCACGGTCGAGGAGGGTCGGCGCCAGGCCACCTCCATCGCGCCCGAGCGGTTCTACAGCCGCTACGGCAACCCGACCATCAACGCCTTCGAGGCCACGATCGCGGAGCTGGAGGGTGCCGAGGCAGCGCGGGCCTTCGCCTCCGGGATGGGGGCGATAAGTGCCGTGGTGCTGGGCATCTGTTCGTCAGGCGACCACATCGTGGCCCAGCGCCAGCTCTACGCCGGGACGCAGCTGTTCCTGCAGACGGCCTGCCCGCGCTTCGGAATCGACGTCACCTTCGTGGACGGCACCCAGCCCGGAGCCTTCGCCGAGGCGGTCGTGCCTGGAAAGACGATGCTGGTGCTGGCCGAGACTCCGGCCAACCCGCGCCTCGACATCATCGACCTGGATGCCCTGGGTTCCATCGTCAACGCCCTGACCGTCGTGGATTCGACGTTCGCCACGCCGATGGGCCAGACGCCCCTCGCCCACGGGGTGGACCTGGTGCTCCACTCGGCGACGAAGGGGATCGCAGGCCACAACGACGCCACGATCGGCGTGGTGGCAGGCTCCGAAGACCTGATGGCGTGGCTGTGGGGCTTCGCCGTGCTGCACGGCGCCAACGCCTCGCCCTACGACGCCTACAACGCCCACAGGGGGGTGCGGACCCTGGGCGTCCGCCTGCGCCAGCAGACCGAGTCGGCACGACTCCTGGCTGACTTCCTGGAAGCCCACGATGCGGTGTCCGACGTGCGGTATCCGGGTCTGGCTTCCCATCCCCAGCACGAGCTGGCTGTGCGCCAGATGCGGTCCATGGGCGGTCTGCTCACCTTCGACCTGGCCGGTGGCCTGGAGGCGGGTCGGCGGTTCGTGGAGGCCACCTCTATTGCACGTCAGGCCACCTCCCTGGGAGGACCGGAGACGCTGCTCTGCCATTCGGCCACGACCACGCACGTGAGCCTCACGCCCGAGGAGCTGGAGGCCTCCGGGATCGGGGACGGGACGGTCCGGGTGTCGTGCGGGCTGGAGAACGTCGACGACCTGGTGGCTGACTTCGGCCGGGGGCTGGATGCTGCGGGCTGACGCACGCAACTACCATCGGATCACGGAGGAGGGGCTGCCCGTGATGCGATCGCGTTCCACAACCAGGAGGTCGGCGCGTGCCGGCATGGCCGTCGTGGTGCTGGCCGGCGGGCTGCTGCTCGGCGTCTCGGCTCCGGCCTTCGCCCAGGTGACCACCGTGGAGACCGTGCCGCCCGAGGTGGACGAGGACGGTCGGACTGCGGGGGACCGGATCGACCGGATAGTCGTGACGCTGCGGGTCCTGGCTGCGGTGCTCCTCGTGGGGACCGGGGCCTACTGGTGGCAGAGCCGCCCGGCCAACAGGGTGGCCGCCGGTCTGGCCGATCCCGGTTCCACCGACCGGTTGGCCCGTGTGGTCGCCGAGGCGGGACCGTCGGAAGAGGGTGTCCTGGAGGCCCGGATGCCGACGATCCAGCCACCTGACGAGGTCGAGGCCGTCACGCTGCTCTCTGGTTCGGAACCGTCCCATGAACCGCCTGACGGTCCAGCGTCCGGGCAACCTGTCTAGGGTCTGACCATGTCCGAACCCGATCTCGACCTCGAGGCCATGTTGGAGCGGTTCCGGGAGCGTGCCAAGGCGGTGCGGACCCGCACCCTGCCTCCGGTGGGTGGCGAGGAGCGCCAGCGCTTCATCGACCAGGCCCAGCACGACTTCCAGGACTTCGCCATCATCGGGGACGCCGAGGCCAGCCTGGATGAGGGCATCCTGACGCTTCGGATCGACCTGGGCGGCACTTCCGGGGGCTGACCCTCGGCAGCGCCAAACGAGCGGCCTTCCGCTATCGTTCCGGTCTGACGCGGACGTAGCTCAGCTGGTAGAGCATCACCTTGCCAAGGTGAGGGTCGCGGGTTCGAATCTCGTCGTCCGCTCCAATGGAACCCCCTGCTAGCAGGGGGTTCTTCTGTTTTTGTTGGTTCGAATGGGACGACTTGTTTGCCTTCAGGCCTCGAGACGTCGCGAACTATCGCGAAACGACGCGAACTGCTGATCAACTAGAATTTCAGGCCAGAGGCAGTTTCCGGGTGTTTGTGCAGGCCCGAAAGTAGGTAGCCATCTGTGACAAACTGGGGCCGTGACACGAGTCGGAACACTCGTGACGGTCCTGTTGATGGCGTCGGCCTGTGGCGCAAGTCCAGATGCTGCGGTGCCGACGACGACTGCGGTGTCGACGACTGTAGAGAAACCACCTGGAATAGCAGGTGATCTCACGCCGATCCCGCTCGATAGTGCTGTCAAGGTCGGGACTTTGGAAAACGGTCTGACCTACTACGCGCGGTCGAACGATTCCCCGGGAAGCAGTTTCGAACTGCGCCTAGCAGTCAAAGCCGGAGCCCTTCATCAGGATCCGATCGACTCGGGAATAGCCCACTTTGTGGAACACATGGTCTTTCGGGGAACAGAGCACTTTCCGGGTAACGAGCTCATGGATGCACTTGATCGAATGGGTTTCGAAACCGGTGGAGCCGACGTGAATGCATTCACCAGCTGCGATGTCACCGTGTACCAGTTCAGTGCGAATGGACTAGGGAACCTGCGACTGGCCCTGGACGTTCTCGACGATATTGCGTCTGCAGCGACGTTTTCCAGTGAACAGATGGATACCGAAAGAGGAGTGATTCTGGAGGAGGCGCGCTACCACGACACAGCAGCGGGAATGCGCCAACAGGCGTTCGCCAACCTGTACCGGGCGGGTTCCAGCTATGAGGGTTGTGACGTACTTGGCTCGAAGGAGAAGATCCTGACGGTGAGGAGCACCGACCTCCGTGACTTCTACGACCGCTGGTATCGACCTGACCTGATGGCGGTCATCGTCGTCGGAGATCTCCCTGCCGACAAACTCGAAAGCGAGATCGTCAATCGATTTGCCGACAACCCGCCGGGAGAAGGAACAACGGAGGAGATCCGACCGTCGGGCCAGATGCGCGATGAACCAGTCTTCGAGATCTTCACCCACCCCGAAGGCGAACTCCCCATCATCTCGGTCGACTTCACGCTGCCTACGTGGGACATGGGGACCGTTGGTGGGCAAAGCGCAAATTTGACAGAGCAAATCATCGCCAACCTCTTCCAGGACCACCTCGATAATCGCGTAGCGGCCGGTGAACTCGCCCTTGTCGATTCTTGGACTGACACGTGGTGGGAAGAACAGCGGCTCAGGTTCTTCGGCTTTGGGTTTAGTGCAGGGGACGAAGCCGATGGTTTGAATAATGTCCTGAAGGAGTTGCGCTTCTTGGAAGAGGCGGGTTTCTCGAAGACCGCTGTGGAAGAAGCCAAAGAAGACTACCGGGCAAGCCTTGACCAGTTCCTCGCTTCGGCCGCAACGATTACCGATGACGAGTATGCAGAAAACTACGTCTGGCACTACCTGGCGGGCGTTGCGGCGGACGGCCCTGAATCGGCCCACGCCCGACTCAGCTCCACTCTCGACAACCTGACAACAGAGGGCCTTAACAACCATTTCAGGTGGATCATGGGGCAGGTGGCCCCACTAGTCCTCGCTGTCGGAAACTCCCCCGACGACCTGCCAAGCGTCGATGAGTTGCGTCAAGCGGCCACCGACGCGTACGAAGACGAACTCGGGAACTACGAAGTAGTGGAACGCCAGACGATCGAAGCGCTTCTACCTCCACCCACCCCGGTTGATCCGATCGAAATAGACAAACACGTGGAGTTGGGGGCAACCGAGTTCGTGTTCGCTAACGGTGCACGGGTGATGTACCAGTACTCGGACATTGCGGCCGGAACTGTCGTCATGGCCTCTGAGTCGCTCGGCGGGTTCTCATTGCTCGAATCTGGTGTATCGGCTCTCGTTGACCACGTGACCTTCGCGGTCGACAGCAGTGGTGTCGGCGATCATGACATGAATGCCGTCAGAGGCTTCCTCGATCGATCGGGCTTTGGGTTGTCGTCTTTCATCGGGGAAACGAGCCAGGGCTTTTGGGGAGGGGCACGATCCACTGAACTCGCGAACCTTTTCGCGTTACTCCATCTTCGAATCACCGAGCCAAGAGTCGATCCAGTCGCATTCGGCATGACCCTGGATGGTCTCGCTAGATCTACTCAGGAGAATGAGACCGACCCGTATGCATTGGCGTGGCGGGAAACCCAAGAATCTCTCTACGGGGGCGACGGATATATCAGGTCTGTCCCGTCAGCCGACCAGTTGGCGGACTTCACCGCCATATCTGCGCTGGATCTTTACCGTTCTCGCTTCTCGGGGGCGGACGGCATGGTCGTGGCAGTCGTCGGCGATTCTGACTACGAGGTGGTTCTGGACGTTGCAAAACGCTACATAGGGACATTGCCCGCTGGAAAGCGTGAAACCTGGGTCGACAGGACGCCGCCGCCGCCATCGGGAGTCGATCGGCGCACGGTTTCTGCCGGTGTCAACGATGCTTCGGCTGGGTTCAGTCTCCTCTTCCCGCCTGTGACGCCGGTGACAGAAGACTTCCGTGCCAGCACCACAGTGCTCCAAGAAGTCCTCGAAAACCGTCTCACCAATTCACTCCGTAAAGAACTAGGCATCTCATACGGTGGCGGTTGGGTCGAACTTTGGCACGTGGACCGTCCTGAGCAGATTGTCTCCGTGTTTCTTTCAGTCGATACCAACGCTGACAGCATCCAGTTGGCCTACAACAGGGTGCTGAGCGAAATCTTGAATCTCGTGCAGCAGGGTCCAGGCGCTGCGGAGTTTGAGATCGCCAAAGAAACCATTCTCCGTGAGCTCGACTACGTCGACAACGTCGAAAAGTTGGAACGGCTGACGGCCTGGTTATTGACCGATGGTCAAGACTCGGCGACGTTGTCTGATCGCTATTGGGCGGTCGATCGAGTTGGGGCCTTGGACGTTGCAGAGGCAGCCAGGAGGCTTCTCCCAGAGGGACAGCGGATTGAGGTGTTCCGAGAGTGAGCCAGCGCTTGCTGGTTCGGAGGGGTGACAAATCAGATTTGTTACCGAACCGGTGCCTTCAGGCCGCGAGACGTCGTGAAACAACGCGAACCAGTGGTCAATCAGAACGGCAGTTCAGAGGCGGTTTCCGGGTGTTTGCGCAGGTCAGCGGAACAGGCCGGCGTACCTTGCCAAGGTGAGGGTCGCGGGTTCGAATCTCGTCGTCCGCTCCATTGGAATCCCCTGCTCAGCAGGGGGTTCTTTTGTTCTAGGACTCTGTGGGTTCTGAACCAGCCAAGTGATGACTGAAGCGCAGTCCCTCGGCTAAGCCCTGCTGGCGGGACGTAATGTGGGAGCCATGCAGGTCAACGGCTACAAGATTGGGCCACGGGCGAAGTCAAAGGGAGGGGTCGAACCATGGCTGTACTGACAAGGGAAGCGGCGGTCACTCGCGGCGACGAGCTTGCACTCGCCGACGACGACGACACGCGGACATGGGCTCAGCTCGACATCAGGGTGAACCGCCTCGTCCACGCACTCAGGGATGCCGGACTCGGGTCGGGCGACACCATCTCGGTGGTGTCCGGCAACCGCAACGAGTGGTTTGAGGTGGCTCTCGCCTGCTCACACGCCGGCGTCGTGTTCGTGCCCGTCAGCTGGCATCTCGTGGCCTCGGAAATGGCCTACATCATCGAGGACTCCGGTTCCAAGGCTGTCCTGGTTGGCCACCGCTTCACCGATGTGGTTGCCGAAGCCCTTGCCGACCCCAGGTCCTCCGCCGTGGAACTGGCGGTGGCCATCGGCGCCCCGGACGATACGCGTTTCGCCGACTTCGAGGCGTTCCTCGGCTCCGGGTCGGACGCCGAACCGAAGGACCAAGCCTTCGGTGGACCGATGTTCTACACCTCGGGCACGACCGGGCATCCCAAGGGCGTCCGGAGCAGTCTGTCCTCCCCCGAACCCGGCACGCCGCCCGAAGTGTGGCAACTCGTCGCCTCCGGCTTCACCGATCTCATGACGCTGCCGGGAACCGCCGTCCTCTGCGGGCCCTTCTACCACTCGGCCCAGTGGGCCTTCTCGTTTCTGCCCATGGTGGGTGGGTCGGCGGTGGTGATGCAGCACCGGTTCGACAGCGCTGGCGTTCTGGACCTCATCGACACCCACGGGGGCACCAGCATCCACCTGGTTCCTACCCAGATGAAGCGCCTGCTCGAGTTGGATGAGGAGCGCCGGGCCGCGTTCGACGGTTCGTCGCTCGAGATTGTCATCCATGGCGCAGCACCCTGCCCGCCCGTGGTGAAGCAGGGCCTGATCGACTGGTGGGGGCCGAAGATCGTCGAATACTACGGCTCCACCGAAGGCTCGATCATCACGATGATCGACAGCACCGAATGGCTCGAACGCGGTGGAAGCGTCGGACGACCAATGCCGAACATGGAAATCCTCGTGGTGGACGACGACGGGGAACCCAGGGCCACCGGCGAGGAGGGCACCTTGTACTTCCGAAACTCCATGGGCACGGACTTCGAGTACCACAACGCCCCCGAGAAGACAGCCGAAGCCCATCTGGCCCCGGGCGTGTTCACTACCGGCGACGTCGGGTACCTCGATGACGACGGCTACCTGTGGCTCTCCGATCGGAAGATCGACATGATCATCTCGGGCGGTGTCAACGTGTACCCGGCTGAGATCGAGGGCGTGATCGGAGGGCATCCTGACGTGCTCGACGTGGCCGTCATCGGTATTCCCAACGAGGAGTACGGCGAAGAGGTCAAGGCACTCGTGGTCGCCGCCGGTAGTGCCGACAACGAAGACCTGGCCACCAGGCTCATGGTCCTCTGCCGGGAGAGCCTCGCCGGCATCAAGGTGCCCCGGTCCATCGAGTTCAGGGAATCACTGCCCCGTACGGGCACGGGCAAGCTGCAGAAGCGCCTGCTACGCGAACCATTCTGGTCCGGCTACGACCGCCGAATCTGATTGCGGCCTGGTTCGCACCTTCCAGTCCCTGGAACTCTTCGAGGATCTCAGCGTCGCGAGACAGTGGTCTGACGGTCGCGGTTTCGAATCTCGTCGTGTGCGCCAGCAACACGCAGGTCAGAGAGTGATGACAGCCCTCTGACCTTCGTCGTTTTCGGACAGGGTCTTCATATGGAAAGGCTTGTCGCAGCCCGTACCTGGGTTCACCTGGGTGAGAGCACAATCGTCGCCGGGTAGGCGATCTCGTACGACCGGACGCTGGCTTCTGGGGATCAGGAGGACTCGTCTGACCAGGACCGGAGCTCTGCACCACGGGACCACGATCCCGATGCATGGCTGGTCCCTGATGCCGGTCGGCCCGGTCACATGGAGAAGCGATTCGCTCCGGTTCTCGATAGGACGTGGTTTCGAGACGAGGGCTGGTGAGGAAGGAGACCAGATGATGGTCGGGTGCGACGTCAGGCGGGAGCGAGACGAAAGCGGTCCGTGGGTTGGAGTCTGTGATGCGGTGGCGCCGTTGTGCAGGCAAATGCAGCCCGGGCACTCTGGCCTTCCTGCGCCAGGCGGTTCGGGGGTTCACCGACGCTGGCCTACCTCGGCGGGACGTGGGAGAGCTCCCGGGCCTGTCTGACCAGCGGGTAGGTCATCTCCTCGAAGCATGGAATCCCATGAATGTTTCCAGGAGAAGTGGCACCGCCCGTCGCCTGGGACCTGTCGGTTCAGCGCCAGACCACGCGGGCCACGGTCAGGGTGGTGCAGTAGAAGACGTCGCGGTTTCCTCCGGGCGTGAGGAACATCCCGTTGGCGATCCGGGACCCGGTGTCGACCCGGTCCAGCAGGTCTCCGGTGCGGATGTCGACGACGACCAGGTCGTCGGTACCGTCCCGGGTGAAGTCGTTGATGACCAGCTCACCGGAATCCGGGAACACCACCGGCTGCATGGTGGGTCGCACGTCGAGGTGCCAGTGCACGGCGAGGCCAACGGACGTGTCGATCCCGGCCAGGCCACCGTTCACCGTGTCCCAGGCGATGGCCATCTGGAGTTCCGGCACGTGTACGGGCGGGGCGATGATCCCGCCGCCGGGGGTGCCGAACGGCTCGACTGAGTCCACCCCACCGGACCCGTCCAGGGCCACCCGCAGCAGCCGCAGGGCGCCCGTCCAGGCGACCGGGTTCCGCCACGACAGCCGGTTGCCCGGATGCTCGACCCAACGACCGTTCGGTTCGGTGGTGTGGATGAGCCGGACCGGTGCGACGTCGCCGCAGTCCATGAGCCAGGCCGCACCATCGGAGAGGCAGGAATCCCACGCCAGCCCCTGGTCGCCGTTGGCCGTCCGGTAGCGGGGCGACCAGCTCCCGTCCAGGTGCATGCCGCTGCCGTCGACCCGGATCCGCCAGAGGTGTTCGGTTCCCGGCACGACGACCGTGTCGCCGTCCGGGTCGTGGTCCGCGGCGATGCGACCCATGGAGCCCTCTGGCAGGACCATGGGCTCGCCGATGAGGTCGAGGGTGTCGGGGTCCAGTCGGGTGATGGTGGTGCCGCCCTGGCCCTCGAGGCGGAGGTCCTTGGTGATCAACGTGCCGTCGGACAGGGCCAGGAGACCGTTGTGGCTCCGGTCCACCGGCAGCTTACGTTCGGCGAGCACCTGGCAGTCCGGGTCCAGGCGGTGCAGGTAGGAGCCGTTCACGGAATGGATCGACCCGTTGGCATGCGCCAGGATCGCCCCGCACCACACGTGGTCGCCGCATGGCAGCTCCCCCGACCAACTGATCGGCTCCAAGGTCTCCGGGTGGATGCGCTCCACCCATCCGTACGGGGGCGGGCCGGCGAAGGCGGGCATCGTGCCACCCAGGAACCACTCGCCCGGGTCGCGTTCCACGACCATCACGTTCCAGCGGTCGTTTCGCCTCGTGACCACCTCGGCTGTCCCGGTGGCGGCGTCCAGACGTCCGACCCGTGCCTTCTGGCGCCGGTTGCCGCCGCATTCCACCGGCCACCGGGAGGGCCAGTAACCGGGGCTGGGATCGTTCCGGTCCAGCGGCGTGGTCATTGCCGGAACGTTATGACGCGACCTGGATCAACCGGTGATCCGACGGTTCCGGCTGCTGGTCGTTTCCACGGCGAAGTGCCGCCTGGACAGGTAGGCGAACAGGGCGACCGCCAGTGGAAGCACGGTGAACCACAGGCTGGCACTCCGGTAGTCGCCGAACACGGTGCTCCCGAGCGAGAAGGTCAGGGCGCCCAGTGCGGAGGCCAGAACGCTGATCAGGGCAAAGGTTCCCGAGA
>Ga0208748_1000034_pt1 | contig 61379 bp, 55 predicted proteins | sample Knorr_S7_td_Bott_FD_185599 | JGI IMG/M metagenome (GOLD analysis project Ga0208748, IMG submission 185599) | Marine microbial communities from Southern Atlantic Ocean transect - Knorr_S7_td_Bottom_ad_4513_LV_A (SPAdes) (version 2) | ecosystem: Environmental > Aquatic > Marine > Oceanic | place... | reverse complement strand
TATTGATTACCTCGCTGGCGAAATTCATCAATTCAATGCGCTCCTCGTTTGTCTGGGCGTAATACTCTCCGGTAGAACCGCCAACCACAATGCAATGTACTCCGGAACCAATCAGAAACTCCACAACATCGGAAAAAGCAACTTTGTCTATGGTTCCATTTTCTGTGTGCGGCGTGATGATCGGTGTGTAAATTCCTTCAAATTTCATAACTCTCCTCATGTTAGTTTGTTGAGCATCATGTTTAACAAGTAAGGCATAAAAAGGCAAACGACAACAGCAAAATATTAGCAGACTGTAAAATTGTAAATTTTTTATTTTATTGTTTTTTCTACTTTATTCATGTCTAAATCATTCACAGATTGATTATTAACGCAGTACACAGGATAATTCAACTGAGTAGATTTTAATCTGCCTGTAAAAAATTTTTGACACCGCAAACTGAACTGGCAAAAATCAAAATCCAGATTTTCTTTTTTTCTGACTTTAACTTAAAGACATTTTTTTAAGACTGACAAAACCGATGGATTGGATACAAGCCCTCGTTCTGGGCATCGTTCAGGGATTGAGCGAATTTTTACCGATTAGCAGCACAGCACATTTACGTATAGTTCCTCACTTGCTCGACTGGCAAGATCCCGGAACAGAATTTTCCGCAGTAATTCAACTTGGAACTCTGGTTGCGGTGATGCTCTATTTCCGTCAGGACGTTTGGCAGCTTTCTTACGCAGCAATCGATGGTCTCTTAAAACGTAAACCTTTGGCTACGCCGGAATCGCGCATGGCATGGAGCATTGCGGCAGGTACTATTCCTGTTGTGGTTTTAGGTTTGGGATTTAAGGATTTCATCAAAAACGAAGCCCGTGAACTATGGGTGATTGGAACAGCACTGATTGTACTGGCAATTTTTCTTTATCTTGCCGAAAGACTTTCTCAGCGTAACCGTGACATCAAACAATTAAGTTTTTTACAAATTCAATTAATTGGTTTAACACAAGCACTGGCCTTGATTCCAGGTTGTTCCCGTTCCGGTTCCACCATCATGGGTGGATTGATGGTCGGCTTAAACCGTGAAGCCGCAGCCAGATTTTCATTTTTGCTGGGTTTACCCGCGATTTTTGGCAGCGGTCTATATGAGCTGAAAGAGCTGATTGAGCTTGGAACAAACAGTGACGGTTATTTAAATTTAGCAATAGGAATCGCCGCTGCTTTTGTAACAGGTTACCTTTCGATAGAGTTATTGCTGCGTTTTCTCCGCAATCACGGCACACTTGTTTTTGTAATTTACCGGATTGTGCTGGGAACAGGAATATTACTGTTTTTGGTTTAATAGCAACTGAAAATTTTCATTCTGTTGTTTTGCACTATTTTTTAATTATTTCAATTACCCATGTTTCATTCACAAGTAAAATTATATTTTGTCCTTGTCTGCCTCTGGACTGCCGCAATAACGTCTGCGCAGGCTTCTCCGGATATGATTGAGCAGTCCGTTTTTCGCATCATAAATTTTCAGCAAAGTCCGGACTGGAAATCTCCGTGGAAAATGAAACCCACCAGCAGAGGTTTGGGCAGCGGATTTTTGATTGAAGGTGATTTCATTTTGACCAACGCGCACGTGGTCAGTAATTCCCGGATGCTGCTCGTCAATAAAATTTCGAGTCCGGAACCTTTTTTGGCAGATGTTGTCGCAATTGCTCATGACTCGGATTTGGCTTTGCTGAAAGTACGTGACCTAAATTTTTATCAAGATTTAACTCCATTGGTTTTAGGAGGAATTCCGGAATTACGCAGCAGAGTCCGGGCTTATGGATATCCGATGGGTGGCCAGGAATTGTCGCGTACCGAAGGCGTCGTTTCACGGATTGAGTTCGGAACCTATGTCCACCCGGGAATTGATTCACACCTGCTAGTGCAAACCGACTCCGCAATCAATCCCGGAAACAGCGGAGGTCCGGTAACGCAGTCCGGAAGAGCAATTGGTGTCGCCTTCCAATCTAATTTGCGTCTGAACGATGTGGGTTATTTTATTCCTGTTCCGCTCATCAAACGATTTCTCAGCGATATTAAAGATGGAAAATATGATGGAGTTCCGGAAATTGGAGTTGAAACAAGTTCGCTCATCAATCCTCATTTCCGAAATTATTTGGGACTTCCGGAAAACAGCTCCGGGATTCTTGTTGACAGGGTCATTCCTCATTCTTCTGCAGACGGAGTGATTTTAAGCGGAGATGTGCTGACAAAAATCGAAGATGGGCAAATCGACGTCGCTGGAATGGTACGTTACGGCGAACAGCAAGTTACATTTTTCATTGAAGCCGAAAATCGGCAAATCGGTGATTTACTTAAAATTCAAGTTTGGCGCAAAGGGAAATTCCATAACCTCACTCTCACCCTCAAAGCTCCACCGTTTGGCGCCGAAATGCGTAACAACTACGATGAACTTCCGGAATATTTGATTTTTGGAGGACTTGTTTTCATGGCCTTGAATCGTAATTACATCCATTCTCCGGGAAACTTGACACCCTCACTGGCCTATGAACACTGGTATCGCGAGCTTGAAAGACCTCGAACACGACGGGAACAGGCAATTTTAATTACAAGAGTTTTACCAAGCTCTGTCAATAGCGGCTACACCAATTTGCACAATTTTATCGTCACTACTTTGAATGGTAAATCCATCAACACTTTGAGGGATTTGGACAAAATGCTGAAAGACATGCCCGCAGACACGCGTCATGTTGTCTTTGAAAGCGAATGGCAAAAGATGCCTTTGGTGCTGGATTATAAGGAAAGCCTTGAGCAGCAGCAAACAATTCTTGATCGTTACGGTATTTTGGCCGGTTCAAATATTTCTGTTCAAAAAGACAAAGGTTCGCAATGAAAATAAAAACACTTACTTTGTATCTTTTTGCTTGGATGTTGTTTAGCGCGTCTTTTGTTTTGCCGTCTGTATTGAGGGCAGAAGCTCCAGCAATAGAACCATGGTTTCAGCAAGCGGTTCTGTTGAAATCATATCAGCAGTCATACGACTGGCTCACTCCCTGGGAAAAGCGTGAAATCCGGACACAATCCGGAATGGCGCTGGTTGTCCGCTTGCCTGTTTCAGAAAATAGTGAAACAGCGGGATCGCCCACCAAGCAAACCTTGCATCTGCTGACAACAGCGGAAATGGTTGCCGACGCGACTCTGATAGAGGCAACACGTAAAGGCATACGACAGCCTTTCCAAGCAAAGCTTGTGCTCATGGACTATGCAGCAAATCTGGCTTTGCTGAATATTGAAAATCCTGAATTTTGGGACAAGCTCCGTCCGGTAGAATGGACTCCGGTAAAATCAAAGAAAAAACCTGATCCAAATAATGTTTACTCTTTAAAAATAAAATCTGCTCAAGAGTGGGAAATGGAGTCCGGAACAATACAACTCATGGCAGTCGGTCACCGTGATGTAAGTGATTCATGGTTACCACTTTTGAAACTGAGCGGAGTTTCAAAAAGCGGACAGGGATTTCCGCTTTTGCAGGATAATGAAACCATAGGGATGATTCTTGACACAGGCTCTGGTGAAGCCAAAGCCATGCCCGCAGAAATGCTGCTAGAGTTTTTAGCACACGCGGGAAGATATCCATACCAGAGTTTAGCACATCGTGGTTTTCGCTGGCGCAGGCTGCCGCAACGCAGCACAGCCGATTATTTCCAAATTCCTCCGGAGAAACCCGGAATCTGGATCAGCAGAGTTTTTCCTCACGGAACAGGTGCAGATGTTTTAATGCGCGGGGATTATTTGACTAAAATTGGAAAATGGCCACTTTCCCATGATGGGAAAATACAACATCCGGAATGGGGACTTTCGCTGTTTGATCTGCTTTTTTTGGATCAGTTAAAAGTCGGAGATTCGCTTAAACTGTCTGTAATCCGTGATGGTAAATCAATAGTTTTGCAGACAAGAGTTTCTGCCTATGAAGAAGATGGACGTACTGTTCCCTTGAAAAGAGTAGGACATCCTCCACGTTATATAATTCAGGGCGGATTTTTATTTCAGGAATTGACCTTGAATTACCTCTCAATGTGGGGCGCAAACTGGAGATCACGCGCTCCTATTCGGCTGCGTTTGTTTTTGGAGCAAAACGAGGCTGTGATGATTAATAAAAATAATAACATCATTGAGAGCACGTCTGGAAATAAAACTGATGAGTCCGCGCCACGGGTGGTTTTAGTGACACAAGTTATTCCGGATAAACTAAATATCGGCTATCAAAAACTGTCTAACGCAATTGTACTGGAGATCAACGGTAGACCGATACAGCGCTTGAAAGATGTGAGCGAAGCATTTTTATTTCCCGAAGCAGAATTTCACCGGATAGATTTTCTGCCGGGTTCCGATCGACTGACTGTAGTCTTACCTGTTGCGGAACTCAAACAGGCCAACCGGCGTATTAAAAACAATTTTCGTATTCCAAAACTTCAATCGCTCTAATCACAACAAACTTAAATCGTTAATATATTTGCCGCTTTTCGTACCGAAATTAAACTCAATGAAAATTCTTTCCAGCGATTATTCAGAATTAAATACTTATCTAAAAGCAGCCAGTGAGTGGATTGGAGAAGAAACTCTGCGCTGCTTTCCTGATGGAGAGCCAAAGGAGTATCTATATGATTTAATGCTTGATTATCCGAATCGTGGAGGAAAACGTTTCCGGCCTGCATTGGTTTTGCTCTGTTGTGAGTTATTTGGCGGTGATCCGGAAGACGCTCTGAATTCTGCCGTTGCACTTGAGTTGTTTCACAATTTTGCGCTGATTCATGATGACATTGAAGACGAGTCTTTGTTGCGGCGCGGGAAACCTGCTTTACACCTTCAGCACGGAATCGCACTTGCGCTTAATGCGGGAGATGCTTTGTTGGGATTAGTACACGAAACACTGCTGAAAAATCATGCAAGCTTGGAAAGTAAAATGGCTTTGCGAATCCATCACCATTTGAACAAAGTCATGCGTGCTACCTTTGAAGGACAAGCTCTCGATATCGGTTGGGTTGCAAAACAAACTTTTCCTGATCGTGCAGAATATCGAGAAATGATAGGCCGGAAAACCGGTTGGTATTCCGGACGAGGTCCCTGTCAGTGCGGAGCATTGATTGCTGGTGCTTCTGAAACGGAGTTGGAAACAGTCGGCGATTTTGGAGAAGCAATTGGAATCGGTTTTCAGGTTCGTGATGATTTGTTGAACTTAACAGAAAAAAGTGAAACAGAAGCACCAAGCGCGGGTGCGGGTGGTTACGGCAAAGAACGTGGTGGTGACATCGCCGAAGGAAAGCGTACCTTGATCACTATTGAACTGTTGGAGCGTCTCTCGGAAAAAGACGCAGAGCGAGTGAGAACTATTTTATTACAAGAACGAGAACAAGTCTCTGAAGCTGATATAGATTGGTGTATCGCCCGTGCTGAAAGTACGGGAGCTCTGGATGCCGCGGCTGATTACTGCAAAAAACAGGCTGTTCTGGCTTCTTCCTCATTGAAAAATTTCCCCAATCATCCTGCCAAATCTTTGCTTGGAGAACTTGTGGACTACTTGACCATAGGCCGAAAAGCTTAACCAAGACTAAAAAAAAATCGACAAATCACTAAAAATCTGATAAAAATGGGAGTTAGCTTTTAATCAATTATTTTACAGCTCGCTCAAAACGAAGCGGATCGCATGGCCCGGACTGAGGAAATTTTGTTAAATCTGCTGGCTGTACCGATTGAAACTAAAGGTTATGAACTCGTAGATATCGAAATTAACAGACAGGGTTCTGAGCAAACTATTCAGTTATTCATCGACAGTCCACATGGAATTGGAATGGATGATTGTGTAGCCGTAAATCAGCTTGCACAGGAAATACTGGAGAGCACTGATCCCACTTATGAGACTTATACTTTGGAAGTTTCATCACCTGGGATTTTCCGGAAGCTGAAAACTCCTGAGCACTTTAAGACTTTTACAGGCAAGAGAATTAAAGTACGACTGCAACAAAAGGTTGAAGGCGTGAAGAATGCAATCGGCAGCCTTGAGGAGTGCACAGACAAAGAAATCCGTTTGAGACTGGAAACCGATGGCTCTGAAATAGTAATTCCGTTTACACTGATTACCAAAGCTAATCTTGAACCAATACTGGAATTTTGACTGATTGATTGAATTTTTGAACGAAACACGTAAAACAAAAAAGGTAAATTTTGAAAGAGAACTTATTTGAAATCATCAAGGACTTTTCCAAAGAGAAGGGTTTGGACCATGAAGTGGTCATAAAGTTAGTGGAAGAGTCGCTGATTCAGGCTGCTCAACGAAAACTTCCTTATCACGAAATTGAGGGTAAAATTGATGAGAAAACTGGAAAAATAAACTTATCTCACTTCAAGGAAGTCGTTGAATTGGTTGAAGATTCGAATAATGAAATTTCTATGGAGGACGTGGTAGAATTCGATCCTGATGCAGGACTCGGCGATGAAGTCGAATATGAAATTAGCGAACGAGAGTTTCAGCGAATTGCTCATTCAACACGTCCAATTATTTTTGGAAGTTTAAAAGAAGCAGAGAGGCAAATGGTCGTTAAGACTTTTACTGATAAAATTGGAGAAGTTTTAACAGGAACAGTTATAAGGGTTGAACCGAATGGTCGTGTGGCTTTTAGTTTCCAAAATAAAGTCGAAGCATATTTGTTCAGACGAGAGCAAATTTACGGTGAGAATTTTACTTTTGGGGATCATGTCAGAGTTTTATTGTTAGACGTAAATGACAATCCACACAAAGATTCTCAACTCACAATTTCACGGACACATCCCGGATTATTGATTAAGTTGTTTGAAATGGAGGTTCCTGAAATATTTGATGGAATTGTCAAAATTGTCAATGCGGCAAGAGAACCTGGTCGAAGAGCAAAGATTTCGGTTTATTCCACCGATGAAGATGTCGATCCGGTTGGTTCATGTGTAGGAATGCGTGGTAGCCGTGTGCAGACAATTGTAAATGATTTGAATGGCGAAAAAATAGATATTGTACGTTGGAGCGAAGACATTGACCAATATACCTGCAACGCACTTGCTCCTGCTGAAATTGACAGTCTTGAAATTGACGAGGAAGCAAATCAAATAGATGTAATCGTCGCCCCAAATCAACTTTCACTTGCAATAGGACACAAAGGACAGAATGTACGTCTTGCCTCAAAATTAATCGGCTATAAAATCAATATTGTTTCAAATGAAGAAGAAGAACTCACCATAGATGAACAGTTGGAAAAAGAACTTGCAAAAACAAGAGGAAATGGTGATGCAAGCACAGATAATTCGGTAGAAGTGACTGAGGAAAATGCTGACAATGAAAGTGAACCTAATGCTGCTAACACGGAAAATCAGGAAGTAGAAGTTTCCGAAGTTGAGGAAGTTTCCGAAGTTGAGGAAGTTTCCGAAGTTGCAGAAGTTACAGAAGTTACAGAAGTTACAGAAGTTACAGAAGTTACAGAAGTTACAGAAGTTACAGAAGTTACAGAAGTTACAGAAGTTGCAGACGTTGCAGAAGTTTCCGAAGTTGCAGAAGTTGCAGAAGTTGCAGAAGTTGAGGAAGTTGCAGAAGTTTCCGAAGTTGCAGAAGTTTCCGAAGTTGCAGAAGTTGCAGAAGTTGCAGAAGTTGAGGAAGTTGAGGAAGTTACTGAAGTCGCCGAAGTTTCCGAAGAAGAAGATAAAACAAAAGCTAAAGTTGAAGCATAATCAGAAACAAACCATCAGCATCCATCAATTGAAAATGGCACGTGGTAGAATCATAAGATCTGTAAAGAAAATCAAAGGAATTCATGTCTGAAGTAAGAGTATTTGAACTGGCAAAAGAATTAAAAATGCCCGCCAAGCAACTGCTCACGAAAATGCGTAAAGCTGGAATTCCAGTTACAGGTAATTTTTCTGAACTTTCAGTTGAACAAGCTGATATTGTTAGGAAAATGGCAAATAGTGCTGGTGGAATTGTCTTGTCAAAATCATCTAAAGCCACAGGAATACGCCGTGCAAAGTCAACTGTCAGAAAAAAAGAATGGACTGATGATGTCAAAAAGACTAAAAAGAGTAAGAGCTCAGCAATTGTCACAATCTCAACTAAATCACAATTAGATGAAGATGTTGTTGAAGTAACACCAAAAAGGAGAGTCCGCAGGAAAAAGAAAGAAGAGAACGTATCGTCTCAGGATTTTAAAGCCACTCCAGAGGAAAAAACTACACCTGATGCAGAAGTTAAGGAAGAGAACTATCAAACCCTTGAATCTGACCGGCAGGAAAACAAATCTATAGAACCTCCAACTGACACAAGCTCACTTCAAAATGACCAAGCTCTGGCCGAGTCAGTGGAGTCTATTCCGGAAAACATAGGTGATTCACCTGCATTAAGAGAGAAAACTTCAGAACAAGCTGGTGATGATAACTTGCAAAATGAGTCAAAAAAGACTGCTGATGTTGATGGAAAGACAACTGGATTAACAGAAAAAAAATCAAAGAATAAAAAGGTTTTTTTCAAGCACTCTCATTCTGAAGAAGATGAATTTCAAGATAAAAATAGAAATTTCCGCCGCCAAGATGCAGACAGAAACCGGAAAGGTGGAGGAGGTCAAAGAGATTATCTATTTCGTGAAAAAAGACCGCGTCACCGCAGGAAAGACCAGTCACAAGGACGACGTCAAGCTAAAGCCGCAAAAAGGATTACAAACCAGAACGCTCCAAAGCACGTATTTAATCCACGTAAAAAGAGTATCCGGATCGGCAACCAAGTTGTCGTAGCTGAACTTGCAGGATTGATTGGGATAAAAGTGCCTGAAATCTTGAAAAAACTGATGTCCCTCGGAATCATGGCCACTATCAACCAGACGATTCCTGGAGAAACGGCGGAACTGATTGCTACTGATTTTGATGTGACTGTTGAAGTTGAAACTTTTGAGTTGTCAGATCTGCTCCGAGAAGAGGAGCCGGATGATTCTGAGTTGGAATTGCGAGCACCGATTGTGACAATCATGGGACACGTTGATCACGGAAAAACATCTTTGCTTGATAAAATCCGAGAAACCCGGATTGCATCCGGAGAAGCAGGTGGCATTACCCAGCACATTGGTGCATATCATCTTGAAGCAGGCGGAAATAGAGTTACTTTCCTGGATACCCCCGGACATGAAGCTTTTACTTCTATGCGTGCCAGAGGCGCCAATATTACCGATATCGTCATCCTGGTTGTTGCATCAGATGATAAAGTCCAGCCTCAAACTATTGAAGCAATCCAGCACGCACGTGCCGCGGATGTACCGATTATTGTTGCCGTAAACAAAATTGACCGTCCGGAATCTGATCCAATGAGGATTCAGCAGGAATTGCTAAGTCACGAACTGATTCCGGAAGATTTAGGAGGAAGTACCATTTTTGTCAAAGTTTCAGCAAAAACAGGTGAAGGAATTGATGAACTGCTGGAAATGATTCATTTGCAGGCAGAGATACTGGAACTCAAAGCAACATCCAAAGGTTTTGCGCGTGGAACAATAATTGAGTCTCGTGTCCGCAAAGGTCAGGGACCTGTCGGTACTGTTCTCGTTCAGCGTGGAACACTCAAGATTGGTGATTATTTTGTAATGGGCAGTATACATGGAAGAATACGGGCGATGTTCGATGAGGGCGGAATTGCTATGACAGAAGCAGGTCCATCAATCCCTGTTGAAATTTCCGGATTAAGCAATGTGCCTGAAGTAGGCGAAATATTTGTTATTCTTGAAGATGAAAAGAAAGCACGTCAAATTGCTGAAGAACGTGAGCACAAACTGAGAGCTGAAACAATTAGTGAAGATCAGAAAACCAGTCTTGATAACCTCTTCAGTAAAATTGAAGAAGGACAGGCAAATGAACTTCGTTTGATTTTAAAAGGAGATGTTCAAGGGTCCGTTGAGGCACTCAAAGCATCACTTGAACAAATCGGTGATGAACGAATTTCTCCACGTTTTCTACTTTGTTCCGTCGGTGATGTTACTGAAACAGATATTACATTAGCCTCTGCGTCTGATGCGATTATCGTCGGATTCAACGTGAAAATGGATGCAAAAGCCAGAGAAATTCGTGCCAGTGAAGGTGTTGATGTACGGCTTTATGATGTAATTTACAATGCACTGGATGATGTTAAAGCTGCAATGGAAGGTCTTTTGGAGCCAGAAATTCGGGAAGAAGTTCTTGGACACTTGGAAGTCCGTCAGGTCTTTTCCGCAGGGAAAAATGGAATGGTAGTCGGTGGACTGGTTACAGACGGCAAGCTCTTCCGGAATTCATTAGTACGAGTCTTGAGAAAAGAAGAAAGCATTTTTGAAGGCTCAATCATCTCACTGAAGCGCTTTAAAGATGATGTCCAGGAAGTGGCACAGAATTATGAGTGCGGCATGATTTTGGATTTTTCAGAAATTGAAAACGGTGATATCGTGGAAGCCTACAAACAGATTGAAGAAAGTGCGCGGCTTTAAGTTAGCTCATGAAAAAAACAGGAAGAAGTAATTTTAGCACTTTAGTACATCGAAGACTTTCAGAAATATTTCTTTTCGAAAGCAAAGATCCTCGTTTCAAAAAAGTTACCGTCAGCAGAGTGGAAGCAGCCCCTAATATGTCTTCCGCAAGAGTTCATGTTTCGGTTTTTCCCTCTGAAGGTCAGGAAGAGTTAGTTGCCTCATTAAACCATGCGGCAGGATTTTTCAGTCGACAATTGGGCAAAGTTCTCAAAACACGCAACACACCACAATTATCATTTGTGTACGATTCGGGATTTGACTACAGTGATGAAATTGAAATTTTGTTGCGTAACGTTCTTCCGAAAAAAGAGTCAGAGATCCAGGAAACAGAAATTGACACCAATACTGAAACCGGCAAATAATATGCGGGTTTTTAGTAAATTAGCATGGGTTTCTTGCGTATCATAAGTATCGACAAGCCGAAAGGCTGGACTTCTTTTGATGTCGTTCGTTTTGTAAAACGACAGTTTCAAGAAAAAAAAGTCGGACATCTCGGCACTTTGGATCCAATGGCAACAGGCATCTTGCCCATATTCCTCGGACAGGCGACCCGCCTCATTCCCCTCTTCAATAATGTAGACAAAACTTACCGCGCGGTTTGTAAATTAGGTGAAACAACTGACACTTATGATGCGGAAGGAACGGTCACGGAAATCCTTGATACCAAGTTTTTAAATCCGGAAGAAGTGACTAAGGCGGTAAACTCATTTCTGGGCCAGCAGGAACAGCAAACCCCTGCATTTTCAGCAGCAAAATTTAATGGCGTTCCGGCCTACAAACTGGCAAGGCAAGGACTGAATGTTCCGGAAAAAATCCGCTCAGTAACGTTCCACGAAGTAGAAGTTGAATCTGTAGAACTGCCATACGTACAATTCCGGATACGCTGTTCAAAAGGGACTTATATCCGCACAATGGCAAATGATCTGGGGCGCTTACTGAAAGTTGGCGGACATCTTACTTCTCTGGAAAGACTTGCTTGCGGAAAGTGGTTTAATACTGACAATTCAATCTCAATAGAGGAACTTAAAAAAATAGAGAACGAAACTGATGTACCCTGGATTTCTCCATTAAAACTGTTGAATCACCTTTACACAGTTTATGCTGATTTAGAGATGCAAACTTCCATAAAATTCGGACGTCGAGTTGAAGTTTCAGCGCCACTTGAGGTTATGCAACACACACAAATGACCGCAGAAATTGATTTTTCTGCGGAAAGAAATCTTATTCCGACAAAAGTTTTGGATTGTGACCACAATTTGGTTGCTATCGGCAGTGTAATGTGGGAAAATGACGTCTATTATTTTAAACCATCAAAAGTATTTAGCTATAAAGAAGATTATTTTATATGTTAACAAAAAACCGAAAAGTCGAAATTGTAAATAAGTTCGGAAAAAACGATGCCGATACGGGCTCTACAGAGGTGCAAGTCGCATTATTGTCGGAACGTATCAAGTCATTGACTGAACATTTACGTAGTCAGCCCAAAGATTTTAGTTCACGAAGAGGTCTATTGAAACTTGTGGGGCAACGACGTAATTTTATGAGTTACCTCAAAAAGAGAAATATTGACAGTCACGGGGCTCTTTCTAAACAACTCAAGATCCGCGTCAAGTGACTCAAGTAAAACTTCTCAGAGGACTTGTCCACGGGGGCTGGTCTTCTGCATGGTGTTTTTTGGCAAATGCCAATTTGCACCATTTCATTTCCCCCGTATTCTGTAGCATGAAGTCTGCTAATCATTTTTTTGTTTCCCATTCTTGTTCATTGAGAAATTTTTTCTTGAAACATCCTGAAGCCATCTGGCAAAAAACAGGATTATAAGTGAATTGTATGGGGCAGAAAAAAGAGATGCGGGCATGTTACCATTTTAAGAATTCCGACAGTTTGATATGAAAAAGGCATTGGCCTCATTCTGAATCGGTAGAACGTTGATAATTAGGAGTATAATGAAAATTGTTGAAAGAGAATTTGGTCCGGCCACTATGAAGATGGAAACCGGAAGAATGGCCAAACAGGCCAATGGATCCGTATTAGTTACATACGGTGACACAGTAGTACTTGTTGCTGCAACTGCGGCAAAGGGATCAGGAACAGGCGCGGATTTTTTCCCGCTTTCTGTTTTTTATGTTGAAAAAGCTTATGCTGCGGGTAGAATCCCTGGAGGTTTCTTAAAGCGTGAAGCACGTCTTTCCGATAGCGAAACACTTATTTCACGAATAATTGACCGGCCATTGAGACCTGCTTTTGAAGATCATTACCTAGCAGAAACAATGATTGCGGCAACCGTTTTAAGTCATGATCTTATTCATCCATCTGATGTAGCCGCAATGAACGGCGCGTCTGCGGCACTGGCCATTTCAGACATTCCTTTTCACAATCCTCTGGGTGGTGTAAGAGTCGGTCGAATTGATGGCAAATTTGTAACAAATCCCAGTCCTGAAGAACTGGAAGTAAGTGAATTGAACATCTTTATGGCCGCATCCAAAGATGCGATTTTAATGGTTGAAGGTGAATCAAGCGGTGTTAGCGAATCTGTGATGCTGGATGCATTATGGTATGGACAGGAAGCAGTTCTGCCAATTATTGAAATGCAGGAAGAGTTGATGCAGAGTGTTGGCAAGACGAAACGGACTGTTGCAGTTCCACCGGTAGATGCTGAACTAAAAGCTAAAATTGAAGCAATTGCACCAAAACGTTTGCGTGATGCTCTCAGCATCAAAGATAAAATTGAGCGCTACGAAAGATTGGACACATTACGCGACGAAGTCTGCAATGAAGTACTTGGTGATTCACCTGATACAGATTCGGCAAAAGAGCTTGGTCAAATATTTGCTGACATCAAAAAAGATGAAATGCGCGCACGTTTGATTAAAGATCAAATTCGTATAGACGGCAGAAAGCCGACAGAAATTCGACCAATAACCTGTGAAACCAAAGTATTGCCCAGAACACACGGTTCTGCCTTGTTCACACGTGGTGAAACACAGGCACTCGCTGTTACAACACTTGGTGCCCGTGAAGATGAAAAGATGATCGATTCACTGGATGGCATTTCTTTCAAAAGATTCATGCTGCACTATAACTTTCCCAGTTTTTGTGTTGGAGAAACACGACCTCCACGTGGACCTGGACGCAGGGAAATTGGACACGGTACTCTGGCAGAGCGCGGATTGACTCCGGTCATGCCAACTAAAGCTGAATTTCCTTATACAATTCGACTTGTTTCTGAAGTTCTTGAATCAAATGGTTCGTCTTCAATGGCTACTGTCTGCGCCGGTTCACTGGCTATGATGGATGCGGGAGTGCCTCTCAAGGAAGCAACCGCGGGTATTGCCATGGGACTGATCAGTGACGGAAAAAACAACGTGATTCTTTCAGATATACTTGGTGATGAAGATCATCTCGGCGACATGGATTTCAAAGTTATCGGTACAGCAAACGGAATCACGGCCCTGCAAATGGATATTAAAATTAAGGGACTCGGACGTGAAGTCGTTGAGCAAGCCTTAATGCAGGCACGTGAAGGCCGGATGCATATTTTAGGAAAAATGGCTGAAGCACTGAAAGAATCCCGCGGCGGACTTTCAACTTATGCTCCCCGCTTTATCACACATAAAATCTCGCAGGATAAAATCGGTACTGTCATAGGACCTGGCGGTAAAATGATTAAGAGCATTGTCGAGAAAACCGGTGTGAAAATTAATATTGATGATGACGGCATTGTTTCGATCATGTCACGTGACCATCAAGCAGTGGATGATGCACTGGAGATTGTAAAAAACCTTACTCGTACAATTGAGATAGGCGAAACTTATACCGGACCTGTCAAGAAAGTAATGGACTTTGGCGCGTTCGTTGAGGTTTTCCCAGGTACAGAAGGACTGGTACATATATCTAATCTTGCAGAAGGCCGAGTCGAAAAAGTTACTGATGTTTGTAAAGAAGGTGATATTGTCACCGTCAAAGCAACCGGAGTTGACAGACGAGGAAAAATCCAACTTAGTATAAAAGACGTTTAAGTCAGAGCACAAACTGTTTAGCACAGCTTAAACTAAAGTCTGCCGACCGTTTCTTCAAAAGAGAGGTCGGCAGTTTTACCTGCCAAATTATTCTTTTTTGCCCCCATTTTTTTGGTGCGGCAAAAGAATCCCTAAAGAAACTGCAATCAGTAATCAAACACTATTAGTTTGAGTTTAGAATGCTCTAGGGCTATGGTGAAATGGATTATTTTAGCACTATCACCCTGCAAAACTATTTCAGCATGAACCTTGTTATCACGGATTCCGGACTTGGCGGACTTTCCGTTTTTGCGCAGCTGATGCGGTTCCTGAAAGATCGTGCATCTTCCGGAAATTCAGCCAATCTTGTAGACAATTTAAACATCACCTACGTAAACGCTGTGCCTTCAAATGAACGTGGTTACAACTCCATGTCCGGCAGCACGGAACAGATTGAAACATTTGATAAAATACTAAATAATACAAAAAAACTTTTTGTGCCAGATTACATTTTTGTTGCTTGTGGATCATTGTCTGTTCTTTTGAAAGAATTACAGTTTCAAAGCAATGCGGAGCTTAAAATCGACGGTATTCTTTCAATTGGAAACAAGCAGCTTTTGGGAAGTCTGAATCAAAATTCAAAGACAACTGCATTAATTTTTGCTACTCCCACAACAATTCGAGCAAAAACGATTCAGCACGAACTTTACAAAAATGGAATTGCGGAAAAGCGAATTATCACACAGGCATGTCCGGAATTAGCAACCCAGATTTCAAATGATCCGGAAGGATCAAAAGTTGCGGAAAGTATAAGACACTGGGTAAGGCAAGCATTGCAAAAATTGACTGCTGATTCCAACTCGCCATTGATCGCATATCTTGGCTGTACTCACTACTCTTACCGTGAAAGTCTCTTTCAAGATGCTTTCATACAGGAGGGTTTCAGCAATATCACTTTGCTAAACCCTAATCTTGCTGCTGCCGAATATTTGTACAAAATCGTCCTGCAAAACCAAGATTCTGCCACCATACTATCGAAAGATATTTCTCTTTCATTTTCAACACCTTACCCAATTCCGGAGCAGGAAATAAAGACACTGTCTAAACTGCTGAATCCTATTTCAGTTGAAACCGCCGAGGCTTTTCAAAATGCCATAATTTGTCCTGAACTGCTTGCTGATTGAACGATGACCATTGCTGAACTTGCTGAATATAATTTGTTTTCCTGTTTGGAAAAATCCCACCTGCTGGATGTTGCAGACGAATCAAAAATTTGGTTTGCTCAACTCAATCTTCAAGACTGCCTAGAAAATGAACTTCCGGACGCAGGACAAATCGCGGACTATTTATTTTCAGAAATTGAGCTGCCTGAAATTCAACTCTTCCTGCTGCTGATTGAAAGAAATCGAATCGAATCCTGGAGTGGAAACTCCAAGACTGTTGGTTTTCAGGAATTGGTTGAGATTAAGAACAACAACGTATATCAAAAAAATCAGCAAGCAACACTAAAAATGCGTGGCTGTGTCTGGAAAAACATGCTTGATACGGAAACTCTTCAGGAAATAATAACACAAAACCATGATGCTCCACTCGAAGCTGTAGCAAAAAACAGGCAGTGTGTCATCATCAATCCGGAACAAGCTTTAAGTTTGGAAGTCCTAAATATACCAAAACCATGGGGACATGAGGGATGGTATACCGGAGTCGAAAAACGTGGTGTGGTGAAGGTCGCAGACGAATATGGAAAAACAGAGTTGCCATATGCATTGAGTCTTTTTAAAAAACAACTTCTTGCGGACTCTTCTGAAACTTTGATTTTGTTAAAAACACTAAATCCTGTCGCGGATGATGTGTTGGGAGATTTGTATTATGAAATGCATGAAGAAAAATGGGAAGTTTATGTTGTGACAGAAATTGACAAAACTGCCTGGCCCTCTGGAACAGGCATCATCAAGGCAGGATTGCATCCAAATAAAATTTCTGCATATCAAGCAAAACACGGAACAAAATGGTCAGAATTTCTACTCAAAGATTTTAAAACAGCAATTGCTGAATACGAAAAAACACGCCGTCAAATAGATGAATCAAAAGAAACTATTTCCAGCAAATTGATTGTTCAGGAAATTGAACTCAGAGAGAAAGCAGCTGATTTTGTGGGTGACTTGTCTGTAAAAGTAGGGGACATTGTCAGCTTTCCTGTTTTTCAAATGCACTCTTTAAGACATGGAATCAAGGTCATAGAATTTCAAACACCGCATTATGAACGTCTTATTGTAATGTTTGCGCAAAAAGTTCTAACCCAAAATCATTGGGATACCGAAGACGCTTTAAACAAAATGCTTCCGGAAATCTATCAAGCACCTCAACTGGAAAAACTACACAAATCGGCAGGAATACTGGTGGAGCGTTTTGTTGATTTTCCGCAATTTACCGCAGACCGTATTTCTTTGGATTCTGAACAGATTTGGCATGATCAACTCGACGGAAAATACCATTTGCTAATCACCATTTCCGGACAAGCTACCGTGATTCCGGAAATGGGTCAGCCCGTAATTTTGAATCATGAAGACGCTTTGTTTTTACCGGTGCGAATGGGAAATTATAGCTTGAAAAGCACCGGAGATATTCCGCTAATTTGCTTAAAAGCAGTGCCGAAATAACAAATGATCGTTGAAGTTGCCCTGAATTTACCGCTTCGTAAGACTTTTGATTATCGCTGGCCGGATAATCTTGCCCGTGTTCCTGAAGCAGGTTTACAAGTACTTGTGCCGTTTGGCGTACAAAAAAAAGGTGGTGTTGTAGTTGGTGTAAAGGAACATTCAGAATTTACCAAATTGAGACTGGTAGAAACACTGGTTGATGAGGAACCGCTGTTTTCAGCAGAAATGCTGAAACTTAGCAAGTGGACTTCTGAATACTATTTTTGTGCCTGGGGTGAAACATTGAATGCCGCGATTCCCGGTGGACTTTCCCTGCGTTTACGTACAACTTTTACTCCCCAAACAACCTCACTTCCAGGTCTGGACACGCTGAGCAAACAACCACTTAGTCTGCTTGATACCCAACAATCATGGACACAGCAGGAATGGATTCAGTGCAACCCTGATGAACATGACCAAAAACTGCTGCGGAACTGGCTTGCCAAAGACTATATTCATTCAACTCAGGTGTTGCTGGGGAAAAAGACAAAACCAAAAATGGAACGTTGGATACGTCTGCTCAAAACTGATGATGATAAAACTGCTGCAAAACGACGTAAAACAAAACGACAGCAAATATTTGAAATCTTAAAAGAAAATCCGCAGATTTGCTGGAGTGAAATTCAAACCAGAGTCAATGCTCCTTCACAAATCATCAAGAAACTAAAAGAGGAAGGTTTCGTTGATTTTTTTGAAAAACGGGTTTACCGTCGATTTATGGAAGGAGGTTTGCCTGAAATAGAAGCATTTCTGGATTTAAATCAGGAACAGAATTTAACTTTTAACAAAGTTTCCGATTCACTTAACAAAGGCACTTACCGTACATTTTTACTGGAAGGTGTCACTGGCAGCGGAAAAACAGAAGTATATCTGCATGCGGTACGTGCCGCACTTAAATTGGGAAAATCATCTTTGATTCTGGTTCCCGAAATTTCATTGACTCCACAGTTGGTCAACCGTTTCCGTTCACGTTTCGGTGACCTTGTGGCAGTTTTACACAGTGGAATGGATGACGGTGAGCGCTTTGATGAATGGTCGAGAGTACGAAACGGAATTGCAACAATTGTAATCGGCGCCCGTAGCGCGGTCTTTTCTCCTTTGAAAAACTTGGGACTGATCGTGATAGATGAAGAACACGACCCTTCATACAAACAGGGCGAGACTCCACGTTACCATGGACGAGATGTGGCTATTTTTCGTGGATATGAAACAGGTGCGACAGTATTGCTTGGTTCAGCCACTCCATCACTGGAATCCGCAAACAATGTAATCAATTCTAAATATGAGCTTTTACGCTTAACAGCACGTATCCATCAAGGACAATTACCACAAGTGAAACTTCTGGATATGAAAACTGTACCAAGCCAGAAAGGCAGTCCATATTTTTCCAGTGAATTGGTAGAAGCGCTCCGTCAACGCCTACTGAGAAAAGAGCAAAGTATTGTATTTTTGAATCGCCGCGGATTTGCGCCTTTGGTACGTTGTTCAAAGTGCGAAACTACTTACACTTGCCCCAACTGTAGTTTGAGTTTAGTTTACCATCAAGGAGCAAACCAAGTCCGTTGTCATCAATGTGACTTTGTTAAACCACTACAAAATAGATGTCCGGATTGCGGCACAGATCAAGCCCCAAAAATTATCGGTACCGGAACAGAACAAGTTGAGGAAAATCTCAAAATGTTTTTTCCAGACGCGCGTATTTTACGGATGGATCGCGACACATTGCATGGCAAACACGCACTCTCCAAAATGCATGATCGTATCCGCAGACATGAAGTTGATATTGTGATTGGTACACAATTGGTAACCAAAGGACATGACTTTCCGGAAGTAACTTTGGTGGGCGTAATTTTATCTGATTTATCGCTAAACATTCCGGATTTCCGCGCAAGTGAACGCACATTTCAATTATTGACACAAGTTGCGGGACGCGCTGGACGAGGTTCCAAACCGGGTGAAGTGTTGATTCAAACTCATAATCCCAGGCACCACAGTTTACTTTGTGCCAAAGAACACGACAATGCAAACTTCAGGGAGCTTGAACTGGAACGTAGACAAAACCTCCGGATGCCGCCTTTTCATTCGCTGACAATGATTGTCTGCAGTAGTCCTCGTGAAGAACGCGCGGAAAGTATCGCCAGGGCACTTGCCGAAAAAATTGAAATGATTATTTCAAACAAAAGACACGGTGCTCTTTCCGATTCAACTGGCAAAGTTAAAACTGCCGAAATTATTAAAATAATTGGACCAATTGAAGCTCCTATGAAAAAATTGCGTAACCGTTTCCGCTGGCAACTTTTGCTGAAAGCAGACAGTGTACGACCTCTTTCTCGCTTGCTGAAACAAGTTTTTGAAACTCCTACTTCAATAAGACGTGATGAGTTAATTCAGGTTGATGTTGATCCTCATCACCTGCTTTGAGACATAAAAATAATGGTGTGCCACATGGCTTTAGTTTTTGTTGAGGAAACGATTTATGATGTCGTCTTAAAATATTTAGCAGGATAAATTAAGTGGACTTTACACAATGGAGTCAACTGGCTCTAATCTGTATCATGGGAGCAATGTCTCCAGGCCCTAGCCTTGCGGTAATTTTACGAAACTCAGTTTCCGGAGGACGACAGCAGGGAGTTTTGACCGGAATCGGCCACGGTCTTGGCATCACGTTCTATGCGCTAATTGCGGTTGCAGGACTGGTTACAATTTTCAAAACAATTCCTCATTTTTTCCTTGTTGCCCAAATAGTAGGTTCTATTTTTTTAATCTGGCTCGGCTCAAAAATGATCATCACAGCCCTGACTCACGAAAATGGCAATTTTGAAACATCCCACTCTAAAGTCACAGGGCGCCAGGGATTTATTGAAGGCTTTTTAATTGCTTTCCTGAATCCCAAAATCGCAGCGTGGCTCTTGGCGCTATTCAGTCAGTTTGTACAACCCGACGCAGCACTCACAGAACAAATGCTAATCGTCTCAACAGTTGGCGGAATTGATACAATCTGGTATTGTCTTGTTGCTCTGCTTACTTCCTCAGGAGCGCTCGTTGAAGGTCTGAGACGCAACGCCAAACAGATTGATTTTGGAATGGGGCTTTTGCTGATATTACTGGCGGCAGGAATGCTCTGGCGCGCGTTTAATCTCTTCAGCTAAAACAGAATTGCATGGTAGAAATCAGGAAGGCCTTAAAACAGGATTTTGAACAGATTTGGAAAATTTTTCAACCAATTGTTTCCGCAGGCGAAACCTACCCTTATCCCAGGAATACCAGTAAAGAAGAAGCTTTCAGGATTTGGATAAAAGAACCGCAAAAAACTTTCGTCTGTCTGGAAAACAAACATATTCTTGGCACATATTATTTGAAACAAAATCAATCCGGACAAGGTAGCCACGTCTGCAACTGCGGTTATATGGTTTCAGCTGACGCAAGAGGGAAGGGTTTGGCCACATTCATGTGTGAACATTCACAAAAAGTTGCCAGAGAGTTGAACTACAAAGGCATGCAGTTCAATCTAGTTGTCGTCAGTAATGAGCAGGCTGTCCGCTTATGGAGCAAGCTGGGATTTGAAACTGCGGGCAAAATAACGAAGGCCTTTCAGCACCCAACTTTGGGCTACGTGGATGCACTGATTATGTACAAATGGCTCTGAAAACTGCTTGAAAATCCTTTTGCCGCTCTGCAATCAAACTCAGTTCATCTTCACTCCAACCCCGTTGTACCCATTCTATCTCAAATGTTTCCCGCAGATTTCCAAGAAGCAGCAGTCGTAATTCCTTTTTGGAGAGTTCCGGATAGATTCCGGCAGATTCCAGCGAATGCATTTCCTGCCGCAAGTTAACTTCACTAACGTAAGGGAATATTTTAGCAATGAGATGAACTGAATCTTTGAGTGGAATGGAACCGTGCTGCAAAAAGACTCTTGCGGATGAGGAATCCGGACGGCGTATATTTCTTATTCTTTGCGCACTGCCGATAATTTTTTTCCCTTCTACCAAAATTTCATACGCAGACGGTTCCGCAAAACAAACGTGCGTATTGCTTTTTTCCTTTTGCGGACTTTCTTCCTGCAATTCCGGTTTAAGCCCCAATTTCTTGAAAAAGGCGTAAAATCCTTGTGCCAGATAACGGTAGTTGTCCAGCACGCCTCCGCGAAAATTTTGATCCAGAACTCCGCCGACTAAAGAATAAGTCAGGTCACCTCCATGTAAAACAGCTTTTCCGCCTGTTGTACGGCGGATGACAGGAATTCCGAGTTTCTTGCAGGACTCCAGATCAATGTACTTATCCAACTTTTCATTCCTGCCCAGCGAAAGAGTCGGACATTCCCAATCATAAATCCTGAAAACAGGATGATCACCACGGACATAATTTTCTAACAGCACTTGATCTGCCGCCATATTGAAACTGCCCGAACGCGGAATGTCCTCGATCAAACGCCAGATTCCCATTGCTCAATTCTAAACAGTTATGATTTTGGATTAAGCAAACTTGAGAAATCCATTCCTCCAGTCATTTTTCCAATTTGCTGTCCGAGGGAATTCTGCATATTTTTCTGACTTTGTCTGAGTCCTTCATTGACTGCCGAAAGAATCAAATCCTGTAGAGTTTCAATATCATCCACATCTACAACTTCAGGATCAATTTCAATACTTTTTGCTTCCTGTTTGCCATTGAAAGTCATTTTTACCATTTCTCCACCAACTGAAACAGAGAATGTCTGTTTAGCCAACTCTTCCTGCTGCTGCTTCATGGATTCAGAAAGTTCCTGTGCCTTTTTCAGCATTTCGTTCATGTCAATCATTGTGTAGTCCTTTGTTTAAAATTATGTTTTTAGCTTTTAAAAAGTGTTTTTTCATCAACTTCACGTATTTGAAAATTCAATTGCGGTAATTTTGCTGTTTGTAAAGACAGCTAGAATATCCTTTACCAGCGGAAATTCCCTGGCATTTTTTCGTTTTAATTCTTTTGACTGCTCCAAAAGAATTTGTTCATATTCGGCTATAGTTTTCTGCGGAGTCACTGCTAGTGTTATTTCACAACTCACGTGAACGGCGTGACCGCACCAGTCTGTGGCAATAGTTTCCAGTAAATTTCGATTTGCTTCAGTGAGCATCTTAGCATAGTTTCCACTTTTGAAAGCTAACTTCAATTGTGATCCGGCTAAACTCTGAGGAATAGCATTGCGGATAAAACTCGCAAGTTTTGGAGATTGTTTTTGAACCTCAACAGAAAATTTTGTCCACTCTCTTGGCGGTTTATCAGCCGTTTCTGCAATATTTTGCTGAACAGACTGATTTTCATTTTCAAACGCATTTTGCTTTACAACGTTTGTTTCCGGAGTTGTTTCCTCAGATGTTTCCGCAGATATTACTTGAGTTACATTTTCTGTTTCCGGAGTTGTTTCCGCGGATCTTTCCGGAGTTGTTTCAGAAGATGTTTCCGGAGTTATTTCCGGAGTTGTTTCCGCAGATGTTTCCGGAGTTATTTCCGTAGTTGTTTCCGGATATCTTACTTTAGTCAAACTTTCATTTTCCTCAGTTTTCTCATGATAAACCGAGGTTTCCGCAACATAGATACTATCTTCATTTGCAGGTGAAACACTGCTTTTTTCAGCAGCTTTTACTTTCGTTTCAAGAGTTTCCGAAACGGAATCAACTTTCTTTGCTGGTGTGGAAACTTCAGCATGCGGTTCTTTTGTTCCGGACTTCAAAATATTTCTGATAACAGAGGCGCCCGCATGTTTTTTTGTATATCCGGATTTGCCAGGAATAGAATGTTGCGGATTTTGTTTCAAATCAGCTGTTCCGGAAACCGCGGATTCTGCCTCTTCAACTTTTGCTGATGCGGAATTTTTGGTATTTTCATCTGCATGCGGTTCTCCGCTGCGAATACTCTGTATTCCACTGATTATTTCCGGAAGACCGACCAAAGGCTCAATCGATGAAATTTGGAGAATTGCCATTTCAAAACAAATTTTTGAATGAGCGCTGCGCTTCATCTGTTCTTCCAGTTCCAGTAAAATATGAAATATCTGCTGTAATTCATCTGCGCTTACCGCTTTGGCTAAAGTCGCAAAGACTTCCAGATCATCAGCTGAAATCTCCTGGAACAGCGCCGGTGTTTTGCCGAGTGTTCGTACAAGCGCGGTTGTTTTAATTGTTTGCAACAAGTCTGATAAAATATCATGAGAATCATGTCCATGCTCCTGCAGTTCCTGAAAATAGCGCAAAGCATCGGCTTCATTTTTTTTGAGCAGTGCCTCTGTAAACGCAAAACGGGATTCGCTGTCCAGTATGCCAAGAATCTGTGCCACTTTCTGATCAGAAGCTGTTGTTCCGCTAAAGCTGAGAATTTGATCAATTGCGGTCAAAGCATCCCTCATTCCGCCAACCGAATTGCGCGCGATCATTTCCAATGCCTTGCGGGACAGTTCAAGCTTTTCATTCCGGACGACTTTTTCCAGAAAATCCACCATCGTTTTTACCGGAATTCTTAAAAAATCGTAACGTTGACAGCGGGAAATAATGGTCTGGGGAACCTTGTGCGGATCTGTGGTTGCAAAAATAAATTTCACATACGGTGGAGGTTCTTCCAAAGTTTTCAACAATGCATTGAAAGACTCTAGCGTGAGCATGTGTGCCTCGTCAATGATATATATTTTGTAACGACATCTTGCCGGTACATAATTTACGTTTTCACGTAACTCACGAATATTGTCAATTCCACGGTTGGAAGCAGCATCAATTTCGTAAACATCCGGTGACGCATTCTGATTTATTTCTACGCAATTTTCACAGGTATTGCAAGGATCACCTCTGTCCGGATTCAGACAGTTCAGCGCCCGTGTCAAAATTCTGGCCGCACTCGTTTTTCCAACTCCACGTGAACCGGTAAACAAAAAGGCATGTGCTACTCTGTCTGTCAGTACCGCGTTGCGCAAAGTTTGAGACGCGGTTTCCTGTCCAATTAAATCTTCGAAGCGGGAAGGGCGTAATCTGCGCGCCAGCACAACATAAGACATGAAAGGGATTCCAGTTTAATGAAGAGAGGCTGAGGTATGCGGCACATCTACGAAATCTTAGTGCTGCTTCTGTTAGGATCTGACACGGTTCGAAATTTTCAATTGCGCACCCCCAGCCATCAGAAGTGTTTTACATATTTTATTAAAATATCATAAAGTATCAACTCTTTAAAATAATAATTTAAAATTGCTTCCACTTCTTCACAAAGCCCGCGAATGCTGTTAGACTTAAACTCGAAATATTTCATAATTAATTACTTCAGGTATATCTTGTTATTTTTATATGGCTAAATGGTTAATAGTTTCAGATGTCGTTCAGTTGCTGCATGTGCCGGAGGCGACCATTTACCGTTGGATTCGACAGGGTGATATCCCTTGTGTTGTGCGCCGCGGAAAGCACTACTTTAATCAATCAACACTTGTTACCTGGGCAGACTCAAAGCACATTCACCTTGAAAAACACTCGCTGAAAGAGCAGAAGAAAAAACAAGAAAAAAATAATTCTCAGTCGCCAATGGTTGAGGCATTTCAAGCTGGAAATGTATTTCATTTAGTTCCTTCGGATTCGCTGGAAACACTTTTTAAGGAAATTCCCGCGTGTATGGATTTGCCTCAGCAAATTGGCAACTCATTGTCCGAACAACTGATGCAGCGTGAAATTCTTTCTTCAACAGGAATTGGCAATGGAATCGCCATTCCTCATCCAAAAGCACCTCTCGGAGCAGAAATTACGCATTCCAGGGTGGGTACTTTTTTTTTGGAAACTCCATTAGATTTTAAGGCTCCGGACGGTTTGCCGGTTTTTGTCGTATTTGTCTTGTTGAGCGCTGATTCTTTCCATCATCTGCATTTGCTCTCACAACTGGCCCGTTTTCTAAATAATACAGAAATAAATGATTTCCTTAAACACTCTCCTTCATTAGAAAATCTCATTGACCAATTTCAAAAAACTCTGGCGGAGACAGCTTAACAAGTATCTTTCGCGAGGATTCGCGGGAACTGACGCTAATCTTCTATCACGCTTCCAGGCTGTTTCAGCGCGTGAAGCTGTGGTGATGATGACGGCAGCGCTTGGAATTGGACTTGTCTGCGGTATGCTTGCAGTAGGACTTAACTGGAGTGTCCATACTTTGCGGGTTTTCATCACAGAATTAGATTTAGGCTGGAAAGCAATTTTCTTTCCTGCTCTGGGCGCGGGAATCGCGGTTTTTCTAGTACGTTCGCTACTGCATGATTCTGAGGGACATGGCGTTTCCTCTGTGATAAAGGCCATCGCAATGGGCTCAGATACCCTCAGGAGACGCATGATTTATTCCCGATTTTTCGGAAGTTTCCTGACCGTAGGAAGTGGAGGATCAACTGGATTGGAAGGCCCGATTGTCAGCATCGGTGGAGCAATGGGTTCGGCGCTCGGACGCTGGCTAGAAATGAATGAGCGTCACAAAAAACTGCTTATAGGATATGGTGCCGCCGCAGCCGTAGCGGGAATTTTTAACGCGCCACTGACCGGTTTGATTTTTGCTTTGGAAATAATAATTGGCGAATGGACATATTTAACTATTCTGCCAACAATCATTGCTGCTGTTTCCGCGACAGAAGTCAGCCGCTGGATTATGGGCGACAAAATTGCCTTCTTTCAGGAAATTGCCGGATTTTCAATCACCTCTTTAATTGCCTGTTTCGCGCTTGGTGCATTGACTGGAGTTATCTCAATTTTGTTTGTCAGGAGTCTACAGATTTGGGAAAAACTATTTTCAAAATTTTCTATTCATCTTTGGATACGCGCCGCAATTGGAGGATTGGCGGTAGGAATCCTCGGTTTTTATATGCCGGAAGTTTTGTCGGAAGGATACTCTGTAACTCAATCTTTTCTAACAGACTCAATTCGGCCGGAAATTGGCTTCATCCTGTTGTTTGTGCTGTTAAAATTTTTGGCCTGTGGAATCACTCTCGGCAGCGGTGGAGTAGGCGGAGTATTTGCGCCCAGTCTGGTAATCGGCAGTGGAGTAGGGTTGGCTTTTGGTATGATTTTACATTTACTGCCGCTGGATGGTGTGGCTGAAGACGCGGCTTTTGCTTTGGCAGGAATGGCGGGAATGGTTGCAGGAGTCATGCATGGCCCACTGACCGGTATTTTTCTTGTAATGGAAGCCACCCGCGGTTATTCAATGATTCTGCCGCTGATGCTGACTGCCAGCAGCGCAATGGTTGTGAGTTCATTCTTTGATATCGGTTCGGTTTATACACAGGAACTGATAAAGAAGGGCAGTTTGATTAAGCGTGGAACAGATAGATATTTGTTGCATCATCTGAATATTAGAGATATTTTAGACAAGGATTTCATCACTATTCCGGAAGATTTGCTTTTAAGAGATTTCATTGAAGAATTCAAGAAAGCTCACCGCAATTATTTTCCGGTACTGAATGAAGATCGTCAATGTGTTGGAGTTGTTTTCCTTGATGACATTCGCCCATATCTTTTTGATACAAGTCTTTATGATTTGTTGACGATGGGTTCAGTCATGCGGAACCTCCCCATCATCAACCTGGATGAACCAATCAGTGCTGCTTTGGACAAGTTCGAAACCTCTGAGGCATGGTCATTACCGGTGGTTGAGGGTAAGATCTTTTTAGGAATGCTTTCCAAATCTACCCTCTTTGATCATTATCGACGAGAACTACAAATTCAGGCAATTTGAAAAAAAATTCACGAATCACTTGATATTTTTTCTTGTTGGCCTAAATTTATGCAAACGGTTTTTTAATCTGACTAAGAATGAGGAAAGAAATGTTCCGCAATCTTTTGATTAAAATCCTCAAACCTGTAACCTGAAATGTAAGGAGTTATGAACAAATCAGAATTAATTGAAGAGTTGTCAGAGCGTACCGGACACAGTCCCAGATTGACAGACCAAATCGTGCGTATCTTTTTTGACCGTATCAAAAGCGCTCTAAGTGCCGGCGATAAAGTCGAAATACGTGGATTCGGTTCTTTTACGCTGAAAAAATATAATGGATATTTCGGACGAAATCCTAAAACCGGAGAAACAGTGGAAGTCAAACCGAAGCAGCTACCCGTTTTCCGGACAGGCAAGGACCTGCGTAGTCGTGTCAACAAGTAAAATTTTAGGAAAATCAGGAGTCCTCGGTCATGTCTTCAGGGGCTTGATCCAGTAAATCTTTGAATCGTGGTTGAGGCTCAATCATCTTGGTGATTTGAACTGCGTGTTTTCCTTTGTAAGAGCCTTGAGTTGCCAGGAATTTAAGTTTGTCCTGTACCAAAACTTTCAGAGGTTTATTTTGATCCTGATTTAAGATTATTCGGTCACCGGATTTCAAGCTAAGAAAATTCCGCAGGGTCATACGCGCTTCTCCAAGTGCGACCTTTATTTTGACTTTGGAGTTACGCAAATTTTCTTCAAGACGGCTTACGTTGATGGTATTGACCTCTTCATCAAAGCTGGCTTTTCCTGCTTCAATTTGTATCCGTACAGGATCAAGCATCAGATAAGGCAGACAAATGCTCATTGTGTATGGGACACGGTTTATTTCAACATCGAAAGTAGTGCTCGCCACCACCTCTTCCTGCGGCACAATTGCCGCGAATTTTGGATTAACCTCCATGCGCTCAAAATATGGTTCCAGTGGAGTCAATCTCTTCCAGGCTTTTCCCAGATCTTCCAATGCGCCATTCACAATTTTTGAGAGCATCCGGATTTCAATTCCGGTGAGTTCGCGTTTCGGAGGTGGATTTTCAAACCAGCCGTTTCCGCCGAAAAGCAAATCAATCAAGACGTGTACAAGATGATGTTCAAAGACAAATAAGGCATGACCCTGAAGCGGATTCATACCAAAAATACTTAAGGACGCAGGAGTTGTAATTGCGCCAAGATAGTCCTTGAAACTGACCAACTCTGTAGAACGGCGTGTGATAGTTACGGGGCGTCTCACATGCTGTGAAAAAGTTTGCGCGTAACTCCGGGCAAAACGGTCATAAACGGCTTCCAGTCCAGGCATACGCCCGCGAATAATTGGTGTCTGAAGACCTAATTCGTAAGGCAACACCTCGATATCTTGTTTTACTTCGGGGTTCAGTCGTTTATCTTGATCATCCGCAATGCGTTTCAGGAGTGCATTTAATTCTTTCTTCGACTGTGCCATTGCCAAACTGGAGTATTGTTTTGAAATTAGGAGTACTGGTTTATCTTGAGAATAATGACGAACATGTTCTGATGATACACCGTGAAAAGGAAGACGAACATCAGGGACTCTGGTTAGCGCCCGGTGGAAAAGTGGAACCAAACGAAGCACCGTATGAAACTGCGGTCCGTGAAATGCTGGAAGAAACCGGATTGCACATCAAAGATCCGGAACTAAAAGCAGTGCTTTCTTTTCCTGATGAAGGCGACTCGCCTTTCGGTGATGAATGGCACGTCTTTGTTTTTTACACAAATTGCTTTTCCGGAAAACTCACCATAGATTGTCCCGAGGGACGGCTGAAATGGATTCCCAAAGACGAGTTGACTGAACTCGCTTTATGGGAAGGTGACCGACTATTTACGCCCAGAATTCTGGAATCAGGATGCTTTTCAGCAAAATTTCTTTATTCCGGCAAAACTTTAATAGACTACACTTTTTCCGGATGCGAACAACAAGTGTAAATTCGAATGTTTTGAAACGCAAGGCAAGACAACTTTTTTCCATAATTTATGAGATGTTCCGTCATTACAGCTTAATCTTAATTTTCGTTTTGTTCCTGTCCGGATGTCAGGTGCAAGTGCGCTATCCCGCAGAATTTCCCTCAAAAACTGTCATTACAAGTGAAGAAACTTTTTGGTTCTGGGGTTTAATAGGTGAGAAAAAATACGAGCTAAATGACCTTTGTCCTCAAGGCAGAGTATATGAACTGCGCATTCACAACACCTGGATGCAAAGTACATACACAGCACTCACGCTGGGAATTTACAGTCCACGTACAATCACCATCGTCTGCTCAATTCGGGGTGAATAGTCCCCGGATAATCCTCTGATTATATTTAAGAATTACTGATCTTTCTCTTAGCTTCTCTTTTTTCTATTGAACGATAGCCCCGGACTCCGTTCCGGGGAATCAAAAAGGTGGTGAATTATTACGAAAAGTTAATTTGTATGGTAGCCCCGCTCTGTTCTTGAGCGGAGTCGAAAGACCGTAGCGGGGAAGTGCCAAGCCAAATAACAACTTCTGTGTGATTGTTATCTACCATTATCCATACGGAAATATATAGACTTGAATTTTTTTACAATACATATAAAATGTCATCATACGATGATAAATGATACACACGTTTATAGAGAATTTAAATGAGAACCACCATAAACATAGATGACGAATTGATGGCGAAAGCACAAAGCATGATGGGCATGGTCGAAAAAACGGCTCTTGTTCGTGAGGGCTTACGGGCTTTGATTGAACGGGAAAGTGCACGGAGACTGGCACGGCTCGGAGGATCTGAACCGAAATTACAGGCAATTCCACGCCGTCATCCGAAAATGAAATGATTCTGGTCGATACCTCTGTTTGGATTGATCATTTTCGATTCGTAGATGAAGGGTTAGTATTTTTGTTGGAGAGTGGACAAGTCGTGAATCACCACTTTGTGACAGGGGAACTGGCCTGTGGAAATTTGCGAAACCGAGAGCTAATTTTGAAAATGCTCAAATCTTTGCCGCAAGCATTGACTGCTACTGAAACGGAGGTGCTGTACTTTATGGAACAGCAACAGTTGATGGGACAAGGATTAGGTTACATTGATTGTCATCTTTTGACCGCCACAGCACTGACTCCCTCAACTCTCCTCTGGACACGTGACAAACAGTTAATAGAGGCGGCAACCTCAATGAACTTGATTTACAACACTGGTGATGACTGATGACATAATGAAATTTTATATCGCCAGGTGAATTCTGAAGTGGACCCCAAATCAAGGACAATTTTTCTTATGAGTTAAGGTGTATTTTTGTTTGTCTTTCAGTTCATTAATCATGCTGCCTTTTTGACAACATCGCTTCCCCAATAAATCTCTGCATGAACACCATATTCGGATGCTAATTCTACTATCGTTTTCTGTCCTTTTATTGCGTCAAGCACAATTCGAGCCTTCAATTCCTTGCTGTACTTTTTTCTGCCCATTTGGTATCTCCATTTGATTGAAAATACACCTTAGCACATTGTCTCATTTTTGGGGTCCACTATAGTTTGTTTAAATTCGAAAGATGAAAGATGAAATTGAAAAAATATTGTACAAAACTTTTCATTTTTTCTTTGAATTTGATACAGTTCTAAAAAATATTAAAGCCGACTTCTGTGGCTCTATGATGTTTTTTTACGATTCTGAACTCTTTGCTAATGCATCAGCACTGAATAATTATAAAAACATATTGCTTTTATGTTTAGGAAAACTCAAGTATATTTTTGCAAGTCTTACAGGAAAAAATCAAACAATGGAATAAATTAATGAAATCACAGACTCAAGTAGTCGTCATTGGCGGCGGCGTAGTTGGTTGTAGTGTGCTTTATCACCTGACAAAACTGGGTTGGAAAGACGCGGTTTTGCTGGAGCGTTCAGAACTCACTTCAGGCTCAACATGGCATGCCGCAGGCGGAATGCACACCATCAACGGCGATCCGAATGTTGCCAAGTTGCAACAATACACGATTGAACTTTATCAGGAAATTGAAGAAATTTCGGGACAGGATATTGGCCTGCACATGTCCGGCGGAATCATGTTAGCGGCAACTCCGGAACGTTTTGACTGGCTAAAAAGCATTCATGCAAAAGGACGCTACCTCGGCATGGAGACTGAAATCATCAGTGCCAAAGAGGCACAGGAAATTATGCCGCTGATCAATCCGGATCAATTTGTGGGTGCACTGCATGATCCGATGGAAGGCCACCTGGATCCTTCCGGAGCAACCTGGGCCTACGCCAAATCCGCTAAAAAACAAGGTGCGGAAATATATCAGCATGTGCGCGTGTCTGATTTACAACCGCATCCGAAAGGTGGTTGGCGTGTGATCATGGAAAACACTGATTCCGGGGATATCCAGGAAATTCATGCAGAACACGTTGTCAATGCCGGAGGGCTCTGGGCGCGTGAAGTTGGACGCATGGTTGGTTTGGAGTTGCCCGTTCTGGCCATGGAACACATGTATTTGCTGACCGAGGATATGCCGGAAGTTATGGAGTTTAACAAAGAAAAAGGACACGAAATTCCGCACGCAGTAGATTTTGACGGCGAACTTTATTTGCGTCAGGAACAAATGGGGATGCTGATGGGAACCTATGAAAAAGCCTGCAAACCATGGTCGCCAAAAGTAACTCCGTGGGATTTTGGACAGGATTTATTGCCTCCGGACCTGGATCGAATCGCACCATCGCTGGAAGTCGGCTTCAAACATTTTCCCGCGTTTGAAAATGCCGGAATTAAAAAAGTCATCAACGGCCCCTTTACTTTTGCTCCGGACGGAAATCCGTTGATTGGGCCGGTTCGTGGACTTCCGGGATTTTGGTGTGCCTGCGCTGTGATGGCCGGATTCAGTCAAGGCGGAGGAGTCGGTTTAGCCTTGGCAAATTGGATGATAGACGGCGATCCCGGATTTGATGTTTTTGGAATGGACGTGAGCCGTTTTGGTGATTGGGCAACTCGGCCTTACACCAACGCCACTGTACGGGAAAATTATTCACGCCGCTTTTCGATTCGCTTTCCAAACGAAGAACTGCCCGCAGGAAGACCGCTGAGGACTACTCCGGTTTATGATAAAATGCGGAAAGCCGGCGCGCAAATGGGAAGTTCTTTCGGCTTGGAAGTTCCGCTTTGGTTTGCACCACAAGGCGTAAAAGATGAATTCTCCTGGCGCCGTTCCACCGATTTTGAACATGTTGCCGCGGAAGTTAAGGCTGTGCGAGAAGGCGTGGGTTTGATGGAAATTTCCGGATTTGCAAAATATTCGGTGAAAGGTTCCGGAGCCTCGGAATGGCTGGATAAAATGCTGGCTTGCCGAATTCCAAAACCAGGACGCATGACGCTTGCACCGATGCTCAACGAAAACGGAAAATTGATTGGAGATTTTACGCTGGCAAATATTAATTCTAAAAAGTACGCTCCGGATGAAGAATTTTTCATTGCCGGTTCCGGAATTGCGGAAGAATATCATTTGCGCTGGTTTGAAACTCATCTTCCGGAATCAGGAAATGTGAAAATTACTCCACACGGTTCCGGACTTTCCGGACTTTCGATTGCCGGTCCAAAGTCCCGTGAACTGCTGGCTAAAATTACCGATGAGGATGTTTCTCCGGAAAATTTCCGTTTTATGGACATCCGGAAAATGGACATCGGCATGGTTTCATGTTTGGTGGGTCGTGTGAGTTATACCGGAGATTTGGGTTATGAACTGTGGATGACTCCGGATTATCAATCCTACGTAATGGAACTTCTGCAAAAAGAAAGTGAATCTTACGGGGAAGAATTCGGACTCCGTTTGTTTGGTCTCCGTGCCCTGAATTCCTTGCGACTGGAAAAAAACTACGGTTCATGGGCTAGAGAATACCGCCCGATTTATGGGCCATTGGAAGCAGAACTTGGACGTTTTGTAGCCCACGACAAAGAAGCCGATTTCATTGGCAAACGTGCCGTTATTCAGGAAAAGTCAGACGGCGGAAAAGCGAGCCTTACACTGCGTTTACGCACTTTTGTGGTTGAGGCAAATGACGCGGATGTGATTGGCGATGAACCGATTTGGTTTGAAGATGAGGTCAAAGGTTGGGTTACTTCCGGAGGTTATGCTCACAATTCCGGTGTTTCCGTGGCAATGGGTTATGTCCCGAAAGAGATTGCGGATGAAAAACAAGGCTGGTCCATCGAAATTTTAGGAGAACGCTGTTCCGCAACTTTGCAGGTAGAAGCGCTTTTTGATCCAAAGGGCAAAATCATGCGCGCTTAGTTTTTGACATCACGAGATAATGTTTCAAAAAAACGCAATGTGTGAGGAAAAATGTTTGCTGAATTTGTTGAGTTTTTTGAAGAACACAACTAAGATGATCTCGCAAAAAGACAAACTAAAGCAATTTTATGTAATTTTGTGCAGAGGGATAAAGCTAACATAATTAGAGCAACAGCTTGTACAAAATTTCTTGTTTTGCTAGAAATGACACGGTTATTTGACTTTTAACGAAGCATCATTTGTGAAAATTTATGCGCAATTTCAGTGAACAAAGAATACCGACTCTTGCTTTCACTCAACCGGAAACGTATCGTTTGAGTCGTTTACCGGTCGATCAAGCCTCGACTTTGATTCCGGACGCGTACACTGCACCAGAGTTCTTTGCTTTGGAGCAGGAAAAAGTTTTTGCTAACGGCTGGGTTGCAGTGGGCTGTTTGCCGCAAGTCCGGAATCCCGGAGACATTCTGGTTACAGAAGTTGCCGGACGTTCAATTTTGATTGTGCGTGACAAAACCGGAAAACTGGGTGCGTTTTACAACGTCTGCCGTCATCGTGGTTCCAAATTACTGGAAGAAAGCTGCAAAAGTAAAAGCATCCGTTGTCCTTATCACGCATGGGTTTATGGACTTGATGGTCAGTGTTTGGGAACCTCTATGTTTCAAAACAGACAAACCGCAGGCAAAGCACATTCTGTAGCCAAGGCCACTGATATGCTGGATGCAGCACGGTTTGATAAAAAAGATCACGGACTCTTGCCGGTATCCGTGCAAAGTTGGGGCTTTTTAATTTTTGTGAATTTAAGTCCGGAACAGAATTCCGGCGCCGGACCTTCCGGACTTGAGGAATGGCTCGGAGATTTACCAAACAAATTTAAGTCACATGGTTTGGAAAACTGGTTGATTTCCGGAAAGAAAAATTATGATGTGGACTCCAATTACAAATTGGTGGCGGAAAATTTCATGGAGTATTACCATTTGCCGTTTGTGCATCCGGAACTCATGCATGTCTCCAGGATGGAGGACCATCACCGCTGCCAGGGAGCCGGCATGTACTCCGCCATGTTGACTACTCCCGTGTCACGGGATGTGGATTCAGTCTGGCTGAATCTTCCTGCGGCAGAGTGTTTGGACGAAGAACACAGACAAACCGCATATCATATTTGTATTTACCCCAATATTACAATCACTATCTTACCTAATCATGCTTTTTGTATGATCACCGATCCTATTCGTGCCGACAAAACCAGGGAAAGGACTTTCCTGCTCACACCTCCGGGAACTATGGAAAATGATGATTATGCAACGATGTTTGTGGAATTAGCAACATTTTGGGACTTGGTAAACACTCAGGATTTGGGCATCGTGGAACGAGTTCAATCCGGATTAAGCAATACAGCTTTCACCGGAGGACGTATGTGTTATCATTTCGAGGAACCGCTGCATCGCTACCAAAACTGGGTTGCGGATCGGATGTGCGGTATTCATCGAGTGCCTCCGGGAGATGATGACGAGTAAAAGATAAATTCTATAACGAACCCAAAGTACCCGACAAAATGTTTTTAGTCACCACTCTGTGATCCATTCGTAATTAGTTGTCATTCCCGTGAAAGCTGGAATCCATTATTTCAGATACTTACAACTTACTGGATTCCCGCTTTCGCGGGAATGACAAACATGGGTGTCATTATGACTTTTTACGGGACTATCACTCTGTGGTAAATAATTTTTTCTTCCATTTATTTCATTAAGAGAAACATGACTTTAGCTTCAATTCAATCTTCACAAAAAGGCCGAACCGCACGTCAGCATGGCGCGATGGAATTTTCTGATGCACCGGTTGATCTCGACAAAGTAAGGGGTTATCGTTTGCAGCGACTGCGTACAAAAATGGCGGAATTCGAAGTCGCCGGTTTGTTATTGTTCAATCAGATCAATACACGCTATGCGGTGGATGCGACCAATATGCAAATCTGGTGTTCCCATTATGAAACCCGTTGCGTATTTGTCGCACTGGATGGTCCGGTGGTGTTGTTTGATTTTTCCAATTATCCACACCTGGCGGAAGGAATTCCTACCATCGACGAATACCGCGTTCTTCCGGCTTTTTATTTTTTCGGAGCCGGAAATCGAGGTCAAGAATTTGTAAAAGATTTTGCCGTACAAATTGCGGATTTGATGAAAAATCACGGTGGGGGAAATCGCCGGCTGGCTGTAGATTCATTGTCCCACACCGGCTGTGACGCACTTCGTTCCAAGGGTTTAACACTCGTTGAAGGTGAGCAAATCACTGAAACCGCAAGAGCGGTAAAATCAAAAGAAGAGCTCATTTTGATGCAAGCCTCAATGGATGTTTGCGAAGCAGGAATTCGTTCCATGCACGAAGCATTGGAACCCGGAATTTCTGAAAACGCGCTTTGGGCCAAACTGCACGAAACAAACATTCGGCTGGGTGGAGAATGGATCGAAACTCGTCTGCTTTCTTCCGGTCCACGTACTAATCCTTGGTTCCGTGAATGCTCAATGCGTCCACTTGAAAAAGGAGATATGGTTAGTTTTGACACCGATTTGATCGGACCTTATGGCTACTGTTCGGACATTTCACGTGCCTGGGTTTGCGGTGATAAACCGACTGAAGAACAACACCGTCTTTACGCCAATGCCTTTGAACAAATTGAACACAATATTTCAGTGCTGAAAGCAGGAATGAGTTTTCGGGAGGTTTCAGAAAAATGCTGGCCGATTCCGGATGAATTTCTTTCCCATCGTTACAGCACTTTGATCCACGGAGTCGGACTTGCGGACGAATATCCCAACATTAAACACTGGAATGATTTTGAAGCTAAAGGTTATGATGGTCTTATTGAACCTGGAATGGTGCTTTGTGTGGAGTCATTCATCGGCACAGACGAGGGACGCGAAGGTGTGAAACTGGAAGAACAGGTTGTGGTCACGGAAACCGGAGTCGAGCGACAATCCAGCTATCCCTTTGAAACGGAAATGCTTTAATCATGCAATCACAAAAAGTTGTCATTCCAGCGAAAGCGGGAATCCAGGAATTTTTAAGTATTTGAATTGCTTGTCATCGGCCTAATCTTGCAATACATTCCCGCTTTCCCGGGAATGACAAACATGTATGATATTTTGACTTTTTGAGAGAACATCATACTCAACAATGGTTGAATATAGGTTGGAGATTCCACCTTGGAAAAGTTCACTGACATTGAAAAAGATCAGGCATTGATGAAGTCCTGGCTTGCCGAAAACCGAATTACGGACACGGTCGCCAAATTTAAACACGGTTCCGGAATAGAGAAGTTGAATCTGCGTTTTGATATTGTCAAGTTACGGAAAGCCCTGGAAGATGCACAACAATATGTCGTGGATTTGGGTGATGGTTTTGGCGCTATTCCTTTGACACGCCGTCCCCGAAGCACCGGGATGTCTGGCACGGGTGCTGCTTCAGACACGGATTTAATTGGACGTTATTATTTGCGTCCGGATGAAACTTATGAGGAGGTGGCGCGGGATGAGGTGGTGGATGAGTTTGCGTTTTCACAATTTTGTCCGGAATTTGAGGGAACTTATTTTGAAACTTTGCATCAGCAATTGACGTGGCGTTTTCCGATTGGACGGATGCGCGTGCTATTGAAAGAGCCTTTGACTTGCAATTCGTGGCATCGTGATCCGGAACCTCGGCTGCACATTCCGATCATCACCAATCCTGGTTCACTCTTCGTGGTGAACCATCATGTGACGCACTTACCCGCTGACGGCTCGGTTTATTTCACGGACACCCGTGCTTACCACATGGCGATGAACGGCGGAGAACATTCACGGGTGCATCTTGTAGCAGCGTTGCCTTTGAATACTTAATTCAGCTTTCAAGAAAATGGGCATTATCATAGTTTAATTCTCAAACCATTTAATTCTATAAAATTATGCCAAGAGAACGAAAACGCAAGGGACGCTCACAGTCCCGAACTACCCCCGGAATCCAGCAGCAGACCTGGAAACAACCCCGGAATCCTTACTCTCCTTTTGAAATCGCCAGCGCCGATCAAATTGAAGCGATCCATGAAAGTAGCATGCGTATTCTTCGTGAACTCGGTATTGCTTTTTTGGATGATGAGGCACTGGACATTCTCAAAGAACATGGCGCCGAAGTTGATTACTCCACAAAAATGGTTAAGTTTGATCCGGAATTGATTGAGAAATATATCACAAAAGCACCGGAACAATTCACGCTTCATGCACGAAATCCGCAACATAATTTGGAAGTCGGAAAGAATTGGACTTTGTTTGCATTGGTGGGAAGTCCGCCAAATTGTTCCGATTTAGACAACGGAAGACGTGTCGGAAATTATAAGGATTACCAAAATTTAATCCGCTTGGGACAGCATTTCAACGTCATCAACTTGACTGGAGGTTATCCGGTGGAACCTGTTGATTTGCCTGCAAATACAAGACATTTGGATTGCGCGTTCACTCATTTGACGCTCACAGACAAAGTCTTTCATGCCTATTCCCTGGGAAAACAGCGCATTGCGGACAGCATTGATTTGCTTTGCATAGGGCACGGACTCACACGGGAACAACTAAAAACGAGGCCCAGTCTTGTGTCGATTATCAACACTTCTTCGCCGTTGCGGCTCGACGGGGTAATGATTCAGGGAATGCTGGAAATGATTCGCAACGGACAAGCTATATGCGTAACTCCTTTTACTCTCTCTGGCGCGATGGCGCCGATAACTTTGGCGGGTGCGTTGTCACTGCAAAACGCCGAAGCACTGGCCTCACTGGCTTTCACGCAAATGGTCGCGCCCGGCGCACCTGTGATTTACGGGGGATTCACTTCTAATGTGGATATGAAAACAGGCGCACCGGCATTTGGAACACCGGAAATGGCCAAAACGACCTTAATCGGCGGACAACTGGCGCGACGTTACAGACTGCCTTATCGTGCGTCCAATGTCAATGCCTGCAACACGGTTGACACTCAAGCGGGTTATGAGTCGATGATGGCGCTTTGGCCGACGATTATGAGCCACTGTAATTTTGTCAAACATGCGGCCGGTTGGCTGGAAGGCGGACTTTGCGCTTCATTTGAAAAAGTTATTGTCGATGTTGAATTATTGCAAATGATGTCTGCTTTTCTGGAAACACTTTCTTTTTCGGAAGAAGAAATGGCTTTTGAGGCCATTAAAGATGTAGGCCCCGGAGGTCATTTTTTTGGTACTCAACATACTTTGGATCGTTACGAAACTGCTTTTTATCCGCCGATTCTTTCCGAATGGAACAATTTTGGTCAATGGACAGAAGACGGCGCTTTCGACACCGCACAACGCGCCAACCGTATTTGGAAACAGGCGCTTGACGAATATCAACAACCTTACCTGGAAGAATCAATCGTTGAAGAGTTGGAAGCCTTTGTCGCAAAACGTAAGGAAAATCCGGGAATTTCGATGTTCTGAAAATAACGCTCTTGTAATAAGTTTAAATGTTAAGCTTTATTGTCATTCCCGAGAAAGCGGGAATCCATTATTTCAGATACTTACAAGTTTCTGGATTCCCGCTTTCGCGGGAATGACAACCTTTTAAAACTTTATCAAATGAATTTCAGACACGCCACACTGCCGCTTTATGATCTTCCGGAAGCCCGAATGCAGACAGATGCACTGTGGAAAGGATTCGCTGATGCTTTCCGAAAAGTCGGTTTGGACAGCGAGCCTGACAGCATTCCGGACTCTTTATTTCGAGGGGAGAATTGTTACGATAAAACAGTTTTTTTTGGACAAGTTTGCGGTTATCCCTTGACGCATGAGTTTGCCGGACGCTTTCAGGTAATCGCGACTCCGGTCTATCGAACCCCTTACTTTACGGGGCCGGAATACCGTAGTGTGATTGTCGTGCATCGGGATTGTGAAAGCGAGCCTTACTGGGAAAAACTTGCAGATGCCAAAGGAAGTTTGGCCGTGATTAACTCAAAAAACTCGCATTCCGGTTACAATATTTTGCGCTCAATGGTTACACCGTTGACGATAGAAGCGAGCCTTACAAAACCGTTTTTCCGGAAAGTATTAGTCAGCGGAGGACACAGACAAAGCTTGTTGTTGATTTCAAACAAACAAGCGGATTTGGCGGCCATTGATGGTTTGACCTGGAGTTTATTGGAACGCTATGCTCCGGAAGATTTGGAGAGTGTGCGGATTTTAGAATTGTCACCTCCGGCACCGGCACCGGCATTTGTTACTGACACGGAGGCTTCTGACGAAAAGCTGGGACTTTTTCGGAAGGCTTTGCAAATTGTCTGTGAGGAGCCGGAATTTAAAACGGTACGCGAACAATTATTTTTGGAAAGGATAGAAATTCTTCCGGAAGATGCTTACGAAAGTATTTTGGAAATGGAAAAAGAATCGATTGAGAATTTATGATTTCACGTTTGAATCCGGAACGTCCGGTGCGACCGGAACGCCCGGTGCGGATCGAATGGCAAACTGTTTTGTTGGGTGTTTTGATTTATGGTTTATTCGGTTTAGTAACCTGGTATTATCATAGTTTGCCGGGCTGGTTTGTTTTTGCAATCGGTGGCTTTGCCGTGGCCTGGCATGGTTCTTTGCGGCACGAAGCAGTTCATTTGCATCCGACTTCTTCCGCAAATATTAATGACCTGTTCGTTTTGCCCAGCCTGGATTTGTATTTGCCTTTTCGCCTATACTTACAAAGCCATACTCAGCATCACATCAACGAAAACCTGACTTATCCTGAGATAGACCCGGAATCATATTATTTATTTCATCATAATTGGGATACCCTGCCCCGTTGGCGTCAAAGGGGATATTGGACTTTTCACACTCTCGCCGGGCGCTTGTTTTTGTATCCGTTTTGGATGATTCCCTGTTTTTTGAAAGACGAAGTACAGCGTTTTGTTTGCGGCGACCTGAGTAATTTGGAAGCATGGATATGGCATTTTTTCGGAGTGGTACTCACTTTGAGCTGGGTTTCTGGAGTTTGTGGCATTCCGTTCTGGGAATATCTGTTATTGTTTGTATACCCGGGAACATCGTTCACTCTGTTGCGTTCCTTTGCGGAACACCGGAGTCATCCGGACTTTGAGGGACGCACCGCTGTTTTGGAAGCAGAATCTCTATTTGGAATTTTATATCTTTACAATAATTATCACACTTTGCACCACAACGCGCCGGACATGGCGTGGTACAAACTTCCGGCTCTATTTCGTGAGAAACGCGAAGATTTGTTAAAACAAAATCACGGCTATTTGATCCGGGGCTATCGTGAATTATTCCGAAAATATTTATTTAATCCCAAAGAAATTCCATTTCTTGTGTGATTATCAAATATTTCACTTGACACAATGATTTCAAGTGCTAAGCTTTCAGGCAAATCACGGCCTGTAACCGCCGCTAAAGCGGCAAATGATTAACCATTTATACACAGGAGGAACACAAATTTTTTGACTCTATTGTCATCAATGATGTCAAATTGTTCTTATCGGGTGGAATCACTACCTGCAAACGTCGCGGATGCGGCAAATTTAAAAACCTCACTTGGGAGAAAGTTATGAGTAAAAGTAAAACCCCATCCAAAAACACAGCAGTTCGCCGATTTGTTCAGCAACTTGCCGGAAGCGCAAATGAAAGTGAAGTCAGCCGTCGTGAATTTCTCGCGACAGCGAGCGCATTAGGATTCAGCGCGGTCGCAGCCTATGGTCTGCTCGGACTGCCTTTTCCGAAAACAGCAACAGCCGCAGGTAAAAAAGGCGGCATCTTGAAGGTGTCGATGAATATCAAAGACATCAAAGACCCGCGCATTTTTGACTGGTCTGAAATGGGTAACGTAACCCGCCAGTTTTGTGAACCATTGGTGCGCTACACTCCGGACTTCACCTTCAAAGGTATGTTGCTGGAGAGTTGGGAAGTCAATGGTGATGCGACCCAATACACCCTTCATGTGCGCAAAGGCGCAACATGGAACAACGGTGATACTTTCAATGCCGATGATGTGGTTTTTAACATCAACCGCTGGAGCGATGGCACAGTTGAAGGAAACTCAATGGCCAGCCGCATGGAAGCATTGGTGGATTCCGCGACCAAAAAAGCAAGTTCCGGAGCAATTACAAAAGTCGATGATTATACGGTACTCCTGAAATTGAAGCAGCCGGACATCAGCATAATTCCTGGTATTGCGGATTATCCTGGTTTGATCGTCCATCGCGACTTCGACAAAAATGGAGGAGATCTCAAAAAAGCTCCAATCGGCACTGGACCCTTTGAACTGAAATCTTTCGAAGTTGGTGTGGAAGCAAAACTCAGCCGCCGTAAGTCCGGCTGGTGGGGTGGTGAAGTCTATCTCGACGGCATCGAATACACAGATTTCGGAACCGATCCGGCAGCGGAAATCGCGGCTTTTGAAGCAGGAGAGATTCATGCCAATTACACAACAACAGGGGATAATGTCGAAATTATGGACGGTTTTGGGCTCAATAAATATGAAGTAGTGACTGCGGCAACTATTGTCGCCAGGATGAACGTTAGTGCCTTCCCTTACAATAACCAGAAGGTTCGCAACGCCATGCAGCTTGCAGTGGACAATTCAATAGTATTGGAATTGGGTGTTAATGGTCTAGGAAAGCCTGCCGAAAATCATCATGTTGGTCCGATGCACCCGGAATACTACAAGCTCCCTGCAATCAGTCGCAATGGAGAAAAAGCATTAGCTTTACTCAAAGAAGCAGGAGTCGCTGATCGTGAATTCGAGTTGATTTCGATTGACGACGACTGGCGACGGAACACGACCGATGCCATTGCCGGACAACTCCGCAAAGCCGGAATCAAGGTTAAACGGACTGTCATTCCGGGATCGTCTTTCTGGAACAATTGGGTTCAATACCAGTTCTCAACGACTAACTGGAATATGCGGCCCCTCGGTGTACAGGTTCTGAAACTGGCTTATCATTCTTCAGCAATCGGAAAATGGAACGAGACCGCTTTTTCCAATGCGGAGTTTGATAAAAAGCTGGACGCTGCGTTGGGTATAGCGGATGCCGATGAGCGCCGGAAGCTGATGAAGGATATCGAGCAGATTCTGCAGGATTCAGGAATCATGATCCAGCCCTACTGGCGTTCGCTTTTCAGCCATTCTGTTGCGGGAGTTCATGGATATCGCATGCATCAGACCTTTGAACATCAGTTCGAAGAAGTTTGGCTCGACTGAGTAATTTATTACTTACTTTGGCAGGCGGACAGCAATGTCCGCCCTCCTTACTTTGAACCGGGGGCTGGGTTTCCAACCTGCTCTGCGTTCTCGGTTTACGCAGTTTCCTTTTTTGCTAATCCTAACTGTTAATGCTTCGTTTTATACTGCAACGCACTTTCATTATGGTTCTGACCATGTTGGCGTTGTCGCTGGTGGTATTTACGCTGGTTAACCTGGAACCGAATCTGCGTAAACTGGCATTGGAACAAAACAACAATCGTATGAGTCAGGAGGCAGTTGACAGCTGGCTTGATAAAAACGGTTACCGCCGCCCCTTTGTTGTACAATATGGAGAATGGCTCGGCGGAGTACTCACTGGAGATTTAGGATATTCCACCCGTTTCCGGATGCCTGTCAATGAAGTCCTGCCAAAGCGATTAGGATACACAGGAATACTTGCATTCTGGGTGCTGGTGACAATGGTTCCGTCAGCGCTGTTAATCGGTATTTTGAGCGGAATGCGCGAAGGTACCGCTCTCGATCGAATTCTCTCCATTTTTTCTGTTGCCACTACTGCCACTCCGGAATATGTGAGCGGAATCCTCTTTACCGTCATATTTGCGTCAATGCTTGGCTGGTTCAAAGGAGTCTCGAATGTAAATAATATTACTTTTGAAAATTTTACCCTGCCGGTGATGACTATGTCAATTTACGGCATGGGTTACATCGCGCGCATGACGCGTGCGTCAATGAGCGAAGTAATGACCTCACAATATGTCCGGACAGCTCATCTCAAAGGACTTCCTTTCCGGTCAGTAGTGCTCAAACATGCTTTACGTAATGCGCTGATTGCACCTTTCACAGTCATCTTGCTGCAATTTCCATGGCTCCTGACCGGGGTAGTGATTGTAGAAAAAATCTTCAATTACAAGGGATTCGGCTGGGCTTTGGTGGAAGCGGCTGAAAATAATGATATCCATTTGTTACTTGCTTGTTCACTTGTTTCCGTGGTTGTGGTAATCGGGACTCAACTCATTTCTGATGTTGGCTATGCTTACCTCAATCCCCGCATCCGTGTGGAGTCTTAAAGATGGAAACAATTAATTTCTGGGAATTGTGGGGCGGAGTAGCGTACCGTTTTTGGCCTGTGTGGGTAGGCATGGCAATTACATATCTACTGATGCGCGCGAATAGGAAACACATTGGTGTTTTTGGACATTTGCTGGACAGTCCGGTTGGTGTAACAGGTTTGATGATCGTGCTGTTCTGGTTATTTACTGCCGTGTTTGCAGATGTTGTCGCCACTTTCGATCCACTGGAACAATTCTACCGTCATCGCCGTAAACCGCCTGGAATGGTGGAGTTGGAAAGCATGATTCCCATGTATTTCGGTTCAGACAACCTTGGACGCGACCTCTTCAGCCGCATGGTATATGGCAGTCGATTCGTGCTTTTGATTGCGCCTTCAGCCACGCTGGTAGCCTTCATTGTCGGGATCACACTCGGACTTCCTGCCGGATATAAAGGTGGACGAACAGACTCAATTCTTTCGTTTATCGCAAACATGATTTTATCATTTCCGGTAATCGTTTTGTTCTATCTTTTGGTAACTCCCGGAATCCGCGAGACGGCTTTGCCCAATGTGATGGCAAGTGTCTTTTTTATGTTTCCTATCGTTTTTGCCCTGACAGTCCTCCGGAGCCGTTTCTCGGAACGTCCTGGATTACTGTTTCCCTGGAGCGTGATCATCCTCATACTGGGAGGATGGCTCTATTCTGGAGTAGTTTTCAATTCCGACCCGTTGGGTTTGATTTCGATGGACCCCAACGAACTCAACATCTTTGCCGCTGTAGTTTTCGCCAGTTCTCCGGGAGTCTTCAGGATTGTCCGTGGATTGACCATGGACATCAAAACCCGCGACTATGTGGCTGCCGCCCAGACGCGTGGTGAAACGCCATGGTACATCATGCTCTGGGAAATACTGCCCAACGCCAGAGGGCCTTTGATCGTTGATGCCTGCCTGCGTATCGGCTACACGACTATTCTGCTCGGTACACTCGGTTTTTTCGGTTTGGGACTGGCTCCGGAAAGTCCGGACTGGGGTTCGATGATCAATCAAACACGGGGCTTCATCCGTCTGGTTCCGACTATTGTTTTGCCGCAAACCATTGCACTGGCCAGTTTTGTTTTGGGCCTAAATTTATTGGCGGACGGACTGCGTGAAGAATCGCTGAAAGATTAAGCAGAAGGCAATAGTTTTGGTTAAAGTGTTTTTATTTAGCCGCTAAGGACACTAAGTTCACTAAGTATTGTAATTAGCGTTCTTAGCGTTCTTAGCGGCTATTTACAAAAAACTAAAAATATGTGGCTGAAAAGTAACGAAAACAGAAATTAAAAAATGACTGAACCTATTCTGGAAATTAATAATCTGTCAGTATCCTTCTTCACACGTCATGGAGAAATTCCCGCGGTAATGGATTTTTCAATGAGCGTGCACGCCGGAGAAGCAATGGGATTGGTTGGCGAATCCGGATGCGGAAAGTCCACCGTCGCACTGGCGATTATGCGCTATCTGGGTGGAAATGGTAGAATCACCAAGGGCAGCATCCGCTTTCGGGGACGTGAAATGACAGACATGACCGGAGCAGAACTGCGGGAACTACGCGGATCTCAGATTTCCATGATTTATCAGGAACCGATGGCTTCGTTGAATCCTGCCATGCGCGTCGGTCTGCAATTGATGGAAGTGCCTTTATCACACGAATACATCAGCAAGAATGAAGCAAAGCAACGTTCGCTGGAAATGCTGGAATCAGTTCGTCTTCCGGATCCGGAGCGAATCTTCCGTTCTTATCCACATCAAATTTCCGGAGGACAGCAACAGCGTATCGTCATTGCAATGGCACTCTTGTCTCAACCGGATTTACTCTTACTCGATGAACCTACTACTGCCCTGGATGTCACTGTGGAAGCGGGGATTGTTGAATTGGTTCGTGAGCTTGGACGAAAATTTGGTACATCGATGCTTTTCGTCTCACACAATCTTGGCTTGATTCTGGAAACATGCGATCGTATCACAGTTATGTATTCCGGCGAAGCGGTCGAAAGTGGCCCGATTAAAGATGTCTTCAGAAAAATGCAGCATCCGTACACACAAGGTTTGCTGCGCTCGATTCCTCTTCCCGGCACAGATAAGTCTGCTCATCCGCTGATTCCAATTCGAGGACAATTGCCCCTTCCGCATGAACGTCCCCAGGGTTGCAATTTCGGTCCACGCTGTAACCATTTTCAATCCGCTTTATGTGACGTTAATGCTGTGCCGATGATCTCAGTCAACGAAAGAGAGCATTTCAGTCGTTGTCTGCGGGTTCCGGAAATTGACTGGAACGCTCCGCCGGAATCTTCAGCCAAATCAGCACCAATGGAAATTGGCAAAACAATTTTGGCTGTCCGCAATCTCAGCAAACATTATGATGTTTCTGCAAATAACTTGTTTGCATCCGGCAAAGCTGGAACCGTGAAAGCAAATGAGAACATCACTTTTGAAGCAAAAAAAGGAGAAATCGTTGCCATTGTGGGCGAATCCGGATGCGGAAAATCAACACTTGCGAAAATTTTGCTGGGTTTAGAACAGGCATCTGAAGGAAGCGCGGATTTTGAAGGTGTCGATTTGGCGAATATTCCTGTTGAAAGCCGCAACGTTAAAACCGTAGGTCATTTGCAAATTGTTTTTCAAAATCCCTTTGACACGCTCAATCCCAGTCACACCATCGGCAACCAAATTGTGCGTGCCCTGGAGAAATTTGGTGTCGGTAAAACTCCGGATGAACGACGTGAATTAATGCTTGAACTGCTGGATTTAGTCAAACTTCCTCGTGAATTTGAAAGGCGCGTACCACGTCAACTTTCCGGTGGACAAAAACAACGGGTTGGAATCGCCCGTGCTTTTGCTGGAAAACCTGCTCTGGTCGTCGCAGACGAACCGGTTTCCGCTTTGGACGTTTCGGTGCAAGCCGCCATCACGGAACTCTTAACAGATATTCAGCGTGAGGAGCAAACGACATTGCTCTTTATCAGTCACGATTTGAGCATGGTGCGCTATCTGGCAGATCGCGTAATTGTCATGTATCTCGGACGAATTGTAGAACATGGAACTGCTGACGAAGTTTTCTCTCCACCATATCATCCATACACCGAAGCACTCCTTTCTGCGGTTCCAATCCCTGATCCGGATATCAAAAAACAACATATAATTTTGGAAGGAGACATCCCCAGTGCCCTCAATCCTCCTTCAGGTTGCTCCTTCCACACCCGTTGTCACCGAAAAATAGAGGGGCTATGTGAGATTGAAATTCCTCCTCAAAAAACTCTTTCGTCCGAACATAACATCCTTTGTCACCTTTCAGAAGAAACTCTTCAGTCAATGACTTCGGTTTTCCGGATTGAGAAAAATGAGAACAAAGACTCTTTCCTTCATGACAATAACAAATAAATATAGACAATAAAGACAATGGACTCAGTACTTTGATTAAACAATTCCATCGTAATCAAGGCTGTTTTTAGTGGTTTCGGAACTCCTTATTCTCATTTTAAGTATTTCGGAACTCGGTGTTCCGCTTTCTACACGATCTTAGCGCTAGTTATTTTTGATGTTTTACTATTTGTAATATATTGTTATATAAGACTATTATTAATTATTCCCACATTTTTTCAAGCACAAATTTTTGTAGCTTAATTTATTAACTCAGAAAGCTGTTTAGAAACGGAACTATAAGTTCTTGTTATATTATTATATTTAATTTTTTTCTGTATTATCAGTAAGTTATTTGTTGGCATTACGTGTGCAGTTGGTTGCGTACAGATCTCGAACCTTGTAACAATTGTTAGCTCTCATCTATAATCAGCAAAGCAGAAATAATGGAAATACTATTTAGCGAATCAGACTCCTTGGAAAGCAGTAATTTTATGGAACCAGCAGACGATCTACAAGAAATATCTGAGCAAAGAACTACTTGGTCAATGGAAATTTTACCACACAATATCGCAGACGTCCCGTTGATTCCAGAGTGTATAAACGAAGTCTATATCACGATGATTCCAGGAGCGCATTGCTGGGAAACGATCCAAACCGCTCAACAGATTCAAGCCGTAGGAAAACATGCTGTACCGCATATTGCGGCACGCAGTTTTGCCGGAGTAGAGGAATTGGAAGCATGTCTTTCCGGACTTCAGGAAGCAGGAATCGAAAGAGCCTTGTTAATCGGTGGAGGTAATTCCGAACTGGCAGGCGAATTCAGTTGTGTAATGGATATTTTAAAAACAGGTTTATTGGCAAAGTACGGCATCAACGCTCTTGATTTTGCCGGACATCCAGAAGGAAATCCGGATGATCCAAATTCCGAATTCCATTTGCTTGAAAAATTACGTTGGACGGAAGAGCGCGGAATTCCAGCCCGCATCATAACGCAATGGTGTTTAGACACTGATGGAGCAAATGCCTGGATTTCCGGACTTAGAGAAAAAGGAATTTGTAATCCGATTCACATTGGAATACCAGGTCCATCAACCATAAAAACTTTGATGCGTTTTGCCAAGGTTTGCGGAGTAAAAGCTTCTACAAAGATATTACGTAAACAGGGATTGAATCTCAGCAAATTGATGTTTGTTAATAAACCCGATAAAATCATTTCAGGATTACGTGGTTATGACCAGCTTCATCTTTATCCTTTTGGAGGCCTTGAGAAATCTGCCGCATGGCTAACTGAGTGGCAAAGGAATAACCTCTAGCACATCGTCAAGCTTAGCCCAAAAACCCGGAACCTGCTCCATGCCTCATTCTTTGAAAGTTCCAGACGCACGAGTTGTTTTTACACCCTCTGGAAAGCGCGGTTATTTTCCATTGGGAACTCCTGTATTGCAGGCAGCACAAATTTTGGGAGTGGACATCGATTCAGTTTGCGGCGGTCGCGGTCTTTGCGGACGTTGTCAAATCGTGCAGGCCACAGGCAACTTTCCCAAACACAAAATCAATTCTAAATCCGAAAATATCTCTGTACTGAGTGATACTGAAAAAACATATGCGGAGCGTCCAAAAAAGTCACTCCAAGACGGCAGGAGACTCAGTTGCGCCACCAAGATATTAGGTGATTGCGTAATTGATGTTCCGGCGGACAGTCAGGTGCATCAGCAGATCATCCGCAAGGAGGCTGATGCCTTTGATATTGAAATTGTGCCGCCCGTGCAATTGCATTACGTTGAAGTCTGGCAGCCAGACATGCATGATCCTTCCGGAGATTTGCGCCGCCTGCGTGAAGCCCTGGAGCGCGAGTGGCAGCTCAAAGACTTACGCTTTGGTCCCGGAATGCTACTCTCATTGCAAAGGGAGTTGCGAGAAGGAAATTGGAAAGTTACTGTTGCAGTGGATTATCTGGGACAAGTAATTGCGGTTTATCCAGGATTTAGAGAATCCTTATGCGGACTTGCCGTAGATGTCGGTTCAACCACAGTGGCAGCTCACCTCTGTAATCTCAGAACCGGTGAAGTGCTGGCTTCTGCCGGAGTGATGAATCCGCAAATTCGCTTTGGCGAAGATTTGATGAGCCGCGTTTCATACGTGATGATGCATCCCGGCGGTGATCGTGAAATGACAAAAGTAATCCGGGCAGCAATCAACGATCTTGCGGTAAAAGTTACCACCCAAGCCAAACGGGAATTAGACGAAATTGTAGAAGTTACTTTTGTCGGCAATCCAATTATGCACCATCTGCTGCTTGGAATTAACCCCATAGAACTCGGAGGAGCGCCATTTGCTTTAGCCACCGATGAAAGTGTCAGAGTTCGCGCGAGGGATTTGGATTTAACTTTACATACGAACACACGATGTTATGTTTTGCCTTGCATCGCAGGACATGTTGGCGCAGATACGGCAGGCATGATTTTGTCAGAAGCACCTCATCAGCGGGAAGCCATGACATTGCTCGTCGATATCGGTACAAATGCTGAAATTGTTTTAGGCAATAACGAACGCCTCGTTGCGGCTTCAAGTCCAACAGGACCAGCTTTTGAAGGCGCGCAAATTTCTTCCGGACAGAGAGCTGCGCCTGGAGCAATTGAGCGTGTGCGAATTGACCGTGAAACTTTGGAGCCTTATTATCAAGTCATAGGTTCCGAAATGTGGTCGAACGAATCCGGTTTTGAAAAAGACACTAAGGGTCTGGACATCACAGGAATTTGCGGTTCCGGAATCATCGAGGTAATTGCGGAAATGTATTTAGCAGGAATTCTCAGTCAAGATGGCGTAATAAATGGTGCTTTGGCCGAAAAGAGTAAGCACATAATTCCTGATGGACGCACATTTTCCTATGTTTTGTCTCAAGGCAAGCATAATATTCAAGTCACTCAAAATGATGTCCGAGCAGTTCAGTTGGCCAAAGCGGCGCTCTATGCCGGAATCCGTTTGCTGATGGAGCGGATGGAAATTGAAACTGTTGACCGCATCCGCCTTGCCGGTGCATTCGGTAGCAATATTGACGTCAAATACGCAATGGTGCTGGGCTTGATTCCGGATTGTGATTTGGAACAAGTAAGTGCCGCGGGAAATGCTGCTGGAACCGGCGCGAGAATCGCACTGCTGAATTATGAATCACGACAAGAAATTGAAGAAGTCGTGCGCCAGGTTGAAAAAGTTGAAACTGCCGTTGAAACAAAATTTCAGGAGCATTTTGTTCATGCCATGGCATTTCCACACAAAGTCGATTCCTTCCCAAATTTGGCAAAAGTAATTGATCTTCCTGCTGAAACAAATATGCAAAATTACGCGGATACAAATCGAGTTCGTAAACGAAGACGTAAAAAAAGATAATCATTTTAGTTTACAGTTGACGGCACACCTTGATTCAGTGTCAATATTTTGCTTCGCTCGGAATGACAAGAATGCTTAAAACAGTTTCCATATTAGTCTATTTACATGACTAATGACTTGCTAGTTAGAAAACCCCAAGGAGATCAATAATGGCACCAAATTCAGGACACCGCATGGGCGGCAGAAGTGCACGGAAAGCACAAAGAGCAGCAGCTCTTCCGGATAATATGAAACCCGTACATCCTGGACAGGAAAGCGGGAACTTCAAGCCTTTGAAAGAAGATGATTTACCAAAAATTCACGAAGCAGTTCTGGAAGTTCTGGAAACAATCGGCATGGACAAAGCGATTCCTTCTTGTATTGAAGCTTGCACCGCGGTTGGCTGCACGGTTTCAGCAGAAGGTCGACTGCTATTTCCACGCTCAGTTGTCAAAGATGGTATCGCAAAAGCCGGACGTGACATTACATTTTTTGGTGCGTCTCCGGAACACGATCTGCACTTGAGCGGAAAAAAAGTTCATTTTGGCACTGCAGGAGCAGCGGTTCACATTCTTGATCCGATCAGTCGTAAGTACCGTGAATCAAACTTGGCTGATCTTTTTGATATTGCCAGGATCTGTGACACATTGGAACATATCCATTTTTTTCAAAGATCGATCGTTTGCAGGGATTTGGAAGATGTACGTGAAATGGATTTAAACACTTGTTACGCTTCGATTGCCGGAACCAAAAAACATGTAGGTACCAGTTTTTCATTTCCCGAAAATGTGGATGAGGCTTTGCAAATGCTACATCTAATTGCAGGCAGTGAAGAAGCATGGCGGGAGCGGCCATTTGTGAGCATGTCCGTTTGTCATGTCGTGCCACCTTTGAAATTTGCTGAAGACGCCAGTGCTTGTCTGGAAGCCGGAGTAAAGGGTGGAATGCCTATTTTATTACTATCGGCAGGACAGGCTGGAGCAACTTCACCAGCCTCATTGGCTCGCTGTGTGGTGCAAGCCACGTCTGAAGTTTTAGCAGGACTGGTTTACGTCAATGCCATCCAGGAGGGCGCACCAGCGATATTTGGCGCATGGCCGTTTGTTTCAGATTTACGTACCGGAGCCATGAGTGGTGGAAGTGGTGAACAAGCCGTCTTGATGGCAGCTTGTGGACAAATGGCAAAGTACTACGACTTACCCTGTGGAATTGCCGCAGGTATGACAGATTCAAAAATTCCAGATGCGCAATCCGGATATGAAAAAGGCTATACTGTTTCATTAGCAGGACATTCCGGCGCAAATCTAATTTATGAATCGGCAGGAATGCACGCTAGTTTGCTGGGTTGTTGTCTTGAAAGTTACGTCATTGATAACGATATGCTGGGGGCAATTAACCGCACAATCAGAGGAATAGAAGTAAACGCTGAAACACTTGGACTTGGACCGATCCGCGATGTTTGTCTTGATGGTCCCGGTCATTATCTAGGTCATGAGCAGACTTTGAGTAGAATGGAAACAGATTATCTTTATCCTATTGTTGGTGACCGAGAAAATATCAATAACTGGATTGAACAAGGTTCAACTGATGTAATTCAGCGTGCACATTTAAAAGTTAAAGAAATACTGAAAAACCATTTTCCAAAGAATTGGTCTGAAGAAATTGATCAAAAAATCAGAGAGCAATTTCCGGTACGTTTACCCAGAACACGTATGAAAGCCACTGAAATTTCATGAAAACACATGCACGAGTAGTGATCATCGGTGGTGGTGCAATGGGTGTCGGTCTGTTGTATCACTTGGCAAAAGAGGGTTGGAAAGATGTGGTGCTAGTAGAAAAAGGCGAGCTCACTTCCGGATCAACTTGGCATGCAGCCGGATTGATTGCGCATTTCATTGCCTCTTTAAATATGGCGAAAATCCATTATTATGGCGCAGAACTTTATAAAAACTTGGAAGCAGAAACCGGACAATCCACTGGTTGGCATGGATGCGGTGCGGTACGTTTGGCTGTTAATCAGGATCAAGTCGATTGGTTCCATTATGTAAAAGGAATTCTCGATCAAATTGGTGCGGAATGTCATTTGATAAGTCCGGAAGAAATCCGCGAAGTTCACCCATTGCTGAAAACTGACGGCATTTTAATGGGTGCTTACACCACTGGCGACGGCCACACCGATCCCAGCGGAGCTACTCACGCCATGGCAATCGGAGCCAAAAATCGGGGAGCGGAAATATACCGCAATAACAGAGTTTTAGACATAAATTTGCTTCCTTCCGGAGAATGGGAAGTTGTTACAGAACAAGGTAAAATAGTTTGCGAACATCTGGTAAATGCTGCCGGATCATTTTGCGCACAAGTTGGAGCAATGGTCGGCCTCAAATTGCCGGTGATAAATATGGTACATCAATATTTAATGACGGAAAGTATTCCGGAAGTTGCAGCCCTAACAAAGGAACTTCCAGTGGTGCGAGATCCACGGGCTTCATGTTATTATCGCCAAGAACAAAGTGGCTTGATCATCGGACCGTATGAAATGCAGCCAAAAGCATGGGGACTCGACGGCATTGACTGGAGTTTTGACAATGCGCTTTTGCCGCCAGATTTGGAACGCCTCGAACCGCACTTAGAATTGGCAGCAAAGAGTATTCCAGTTTTTGAAACCGCTGGAATAAAAAAAGTCGTCAGCGGCCCAATCACCCACACTCCGGATGGAAACTTCTTGCTCGGTCCTGCTCCGGGATTACGAAATCACTGGTTGTGTTGTTCAGCCAGCATCGGTATCACACAAGGTCCCGGATGCGGAAAATACCTTGCGCAATGGATGGTTCACGGTCAAACAGAAATCAATATGCGTGAATTTGATCCGAGACGCTTCGGCGATTGGGCTTGTGGGGAATACGCCCTCGACAAGTCAATTGACGAATACGAACGAATGTACGCCACACACTATCCCGGAGAATTCACGGATGCAGGACGTCCGGTACGACCCACTCCAATTTATGAAAAACTAAAGTCTCAAGGTGCTGTTTTTGCAGAAACTTTTGGTTGGGAACGCGCCAAATGGTTTGACACAAAAGGCGAAGGTGAGCAATACAGTTTCCGCAGAAACAACACTTTTTCCGCAGTTGCAGAAGAATGTCAGGCAGTACGTGAAAGAGTTGGTTTGCTCGATTTAACATCCTTCTCAAAATACGAAATTTCTGGTTCGGATGCAGAATCTTTTCTGAACCGAATTTCCGCCAATCGAATTCCAAAACTAAACTCCGGAAGTTCCGGCGGTGGTGGAGTTGCGCTGGTGCACATGCTTACAGAATTGGGCGGAATCGAGTGCGAAGCAACAATCACCAGATTAGAACAAAATCTATTTTACATGCTTTCTGCTGCAGTTGCCGAAATACACGATTATGACTGGCTAGATTTGCAAATACTTCCAGCAGAAAATGTTAGCATCCGGAACCTAACCAATGACTTCGGAGTTTTGGTTATTTCCGGTCCAAGATCACGGGACGTACTTTCCAAATTAACGGACGCTGATTTGAGCAACGAAGCTTTCCGTTGGATGAGCGGAAAATCAATCGAGGTTTCCGGAATTCCTGTGCGTGCTTTGCGAGTTTCTTATGTCGGTGAACTTGGCTGGGAACTTCACCATCCACTAGCAAAAATGGAAACGCTTTATGATGCCTTGATGGATTCCGGAGCCGAATATGGAATCGCTAATTTCGGAACTTATGCCATGAATTCTCTTCGCATGGAAAAAGCCTACAAAGGTTGGGGTGTTGAATTAACAACCGAAATAACTCCGATGGAAGCAGGATTGGAGCGTTTCGTTGATTTCAGTAAATGCTTCCTCGGACGCGAAGCCACACTTTCCCGAAAATTATTGGGTATTACCACAAAGTTGGTTTATGTTTCGGTCGAAACTTCTGATTCAGATTGTCTCGGCAACGAACCGGTCTTGGATGGCGAACAAATTATTGGCGTAACCACCAGCGGAGCATACGGACACAGCGTCAAGCAAAGCTTGGCTTTCGCCTACGTTAAGCCCCAATATGCCGAACCCGGAACTAAATTTGAAATTCGACTCCTCGGCCAAAAACATTTCGCAACCGTCCTCAAAGATGCAGCCTACGATCCGCAGAATTTACGCTTGCGGGACGTTTGATTTTAGGTGCGCTTGAAATTAATTGCTGGAGGCTTTTTGGCTGATTATTACTGATATGGTTCTTCGTAATTTGGTTCATTTTCTTTGTAAACTAATAAAAACACGCTTGACACTCGGTCTTTATTTGATACGATAATAAGACCGTTCAAAAATACACATACGAAACCAATTAAGGAATCAGCTTGAAAGGAAACAATGAACATATCAACTGATATTAAATCAGTGACTTATCTTAAATCCAAAGCGGCAGATTTATTGATTCAAGTAAATGAAACCCATCGGCCAGTAATTATCACACAAAATGGGGAGCCAAGAGCTGTATTACAAGATCCTAAAAGTTTTGAAAATATGCGTAATACTATCGGATTATTAAAGCTCATTTCACAGGGTGAAGAAGACATCAAGCATACTAAAGTGAAACCACAAAAAGATGTTTTTCAAAATATCGAAACTTTACTGAATAATAAGACCCTATGAGTGAGCCATATTCTGTACTTTGGGCAGAAATTGCAGAAAGTGACTTGACGATGATTGTTGAATACATTGCTGCGGATAGTAAAAGCAATGCTTTGCAGGTTCTCAAAAAAATAAAAGAAAAAACTGATAATCTTTATTATCAACCTGATAGAGGTCGTATTGTTCCAGAATTACTGGAAAATGGACTGTTACAATACCGTGAGATTATAGTCAAGCCATGGAGAATCATTTACAGAGTATCCAAAATGGATGTCTATATTCTTGCAGTCATTGACTCTCGTCAAAATGTGGAAGATGTTTTATTGTACAGGTTCATTAAGGCAACTCGCTAAACATGCCGTCAAGCTCTTGCAAGTGACTACTAGTACATCGTCCATCTTATAATGTTTCGATAAAGCGTTCCCTGAGCGGAGTCGAAGGTGCGCTTTCTGGTGTGAAATTGGTTTCGACTCCGATCAACCAGCGGCAAATAAATAGCATATCATTATAATCTTGACGCCTTCGAACACAGCATTGGCAAGAGTTTGGTTGTAGAAGAGAGGCTTACGAAGGAACTGTCTGTTGCTAGCAAGGTAGTAGCGAAAACAATATGTGTTTAAACTCTTCATAATAATAAAATTGATAAAACACTAAAAAGTCTAAATGGTATACTTTTTTTTCATTCCCGCGAAAGCTGGAATCCATTATTTCAGACACTTACAAGTTCCTGGATTCCCGCTTTCGCGGGAATGACAACTATTTACGAAGCCATCAAAATAAGCAAATAAAAAACATGTTTAAAAGAGCAATCGTAAGAACACCAGGTGAAAGTATGTTGAGTGGCTTGACAACCGCAAAATTGGGTCTTCCAAATTATGAAAAAGCACTTGTTCAACATGCAGAATACATAAAAGTATTGGAAGAATGCGGATTAAAAGTTTCAATTTTAGAGAAAAACGAACAATATCCCGATTCAACATTTGTTGAAGATGTTGCATTATTAACGAAAGAGTGTGCAATCATTACTAAACTCGGAACACCATCACGAAGTGGAGAGACCGTTGAAATCAAAAATGAGTTGTCAGACTATTACACAAACATTGAAAAAGTCCGAGAGCCAGGAATAGTTGAAGCGGGCGACATTATGATGGTTGGGTCACATTTTTATATCGGCATATCAGCGAGAACTAATGAAAGCGGTGCCGGACAAGTCATTGAATATCTAGAAAAATATGGCATGAGTGGGACTCTTGTGAAGTTGGATAAGATGCTACATTTGAAGACGGGAGTAGCATATTTAGAACAAAACAATTTAGTGGCAACTGGTGAATTATTGACGAAAGAAGAGTTTCAAAATTTCAACATACTGAAAATAGATGATGATGAGAGTTATGCTGCCAATTGTGTCTGGGTGAATGACAGAGTATTGATACCTAAGGGTTACCCAAAAGCACGAGAAACCATTGCTAGTGCAGGTTACTCGACAATTGAAGTTGAAGTATCTGAATTTCGAAAGCTCGATGGTGGACTAAGTTGTCTGTCATTAAGATTATTTTAATGCATGAAATTTTAATCCTTACCATCATAAAATTAGAAAAGCGTGAATGTTTGAGAGCTTAATGTTATCAAAAATGTTTGAGTATGAAGCATCAATATGAATGATATAATTAAGGAAAATAAATTCGATTGCATTATCCCTGTTCTAAATGTTAAAAACATCGCAGAAAGTTTGAAATATTATCAGCATGTTCTGGGGTTTAAAAAGGACTGGGACTGGGGAGAACCTGTTTCATTTGCATCTGTGTCAAGAGATGGCGTTGCAATATTTTTATGTGAGGATGCACAAGGTCAATCGGGAATGTGGATGTCCATTTTCATCAATAATGTAGATGACCTTTATGAAGAATATAAGGCAAGCGGCGCAAAAGTTCTTCAGCCTCCAACCAATTTCCCGTGGGGGATGCGTGAAATGAATGTAGAAGACCTGGACGGCCATCGCTTTAGGATGGGCTCCGATACCACTGAGCCTTCAGCTGGTATTCCATTGCATGAATCATAAAAGTAAATTTTTTAAAAACAAAGGCGGCAACTTCGAGGTCATTACTTCGCGCTCGTTCGTTGGACGTTATTGAACCAGAGGAAGTCTCTCCTGACAACTATGAAAATCCGTACTCACTTGATGTTTGATGGCGCAGCTGAAGAAGCCATGAACTTTTATGTCAGCCTTTTTCCAAAATCAAGGGTAATTGAGTATAACTGTTATGAAGCGGGAGACAGCAAAGGCAAGTTGCAGCAAGGCAACTTTACAATCGCTGGTCGTGAGTTCATTTGCATTGATACACCGATAAAGCATGATTTCACTTTCACTCCATCGGGTTCCATTTTCGTAGATTGCGATTCTTTAGCAGATTTAGAGCATATTTTTTCAGCACTTTCTACAAACGGTGAAGTTTTAATGCCGCTTGATAACTACGGATTCAGCACAAAATTTGCTTGGCTAACAGATTGCTTAGGCCTATCCTGGCAGCTTAATCTAGCGTAGTTATGCTAAACTCAACTAACACCGGAACATTCCCTTTTAACTTGGCGCTCAAGCTGACTTACCTGAAGCTGCGAATTACGCGGTACCTTGACATGGGCCAAGAGAAAGCAGAATGATTTGAGAAAATAGGGAAGGTGATCAGCTGATTTGTGCTTTATTATCAAAACACCCATTGAACAAGCAATAGCTCACCTTGCGGATTGTGGTGTGCCATTGATAGCAGGGCCCGTAAGTCGAACCGGTGCTAAAGGTAAAATTGTTTCTGCATACTTCAGAGATCCAGATGAAAATCTCATAGAGGTCTCGAACTATGCCAATAGCTGACAAACTCCTGTAATCGAAATCCATCATAAATGAAATCTTGATATTCTGTTGGGCAGAGTGATATATTGCTTTGTCATGCTTTAAATTTTATATTTCAACAAAGGAAAATGCCAATGTCACAATACGTTATATTTTATTTAGGCGGAGATCAGCCATCCTCCCCGGAAGAAGGTAAGCAGCATATGTCGAAATATATGGAGTGGATCGCTTCATTAGGTGATTCAGCGGTTAGCCCAATGAATCCTATTAAGAGTACAAGTACAGTAAATTCCGATGGTACTGTTAGCTCCGGAGGCACAACTACAATGTCCGGTTACACTATAATTGAAGCTGATTCTATGGATGCGGCACTTTCGATTGCAAAGGCTTGCCCCTTTCTTGAAATTGGCGGGTCACTTGAAGTGTCAGAATTGATGAAGATGCCTGGTTAAAATAGACATAACGAGTTGATCAAATGATTAGCACTGACATGCAAGGTTTAAAGCAGTCCTATCAAAGGGATGGATTTGTCTCAGGTGTTGATATTATAAACCATTCGGAGGCGGCAGGACATCGCCAGGCAATGGAAATCGCCGAATCCAAGTTTGGACCATTGCATTACAAATCCAAGGTACATACCATTTTACAGTCTCCGTTGCAATTGGCAACACTGCCCGTGGTCTTGGATATCATCGAGGAACTCATTGGACCTGACATCCTGCTTTACAACGTCACTTACATCGTGAAGGAAGTTGGAGCTCTATCTCACGTCAGTTGGCATCAGGATTTAACTTATTGGGGCTTGAGCCATGACGATCAAGTCTCCATGTGGTTGGCTCTTTCACCTACCACTGCTGAAAGTGGCTGTATGCGCATGATCCCAGGAAGCTACCTAAACGGCCACCGGAAACATGACTTTACCGAGGACCAGACCAATGTGCTTTTCCAGGGTCAAACTGTTCCGGATGTGGATGAAGACAAAGCCGTGATGTGTACGCTTGAGCCGGGTGAAGCTTCTTTTCACCACGGTTGGACTTTGCATTCCTCGATGCCAAATAACAGTAAAGACCGGCGCATCGGCCTGAATGCACAGTACCTTGCACCTCATGTGAGCCAAACGAAACATGACATTGACTCCGCAATGCTTGTGCGAGGCAGGGATAATTTCAAGCATTTTTTAGAGGACATTCCGGCTGAGATCGATCTTGATCCGGCTGCAGTTGCACGTCAAGTCGAACTGGAAACGCGTTATATTGAAATTGCCGGCAACGAGTAATCAGAGATTATTATCTCTTTAATTCTTATTTCAGCTTTGTTACTTTGATCGAATTATTTCGACGTATTATTCGTGCGTAGAATCTGGTTCCAGATTGACGACTTTTTTTTGGTTCGCCAGAAAAACATCTAAACTTGCTGCGACTTGTGCACCTACAAGGATTACTACCCAGGAAACAAAGACCCAAATGAAAAGCAGCGGTATGATGGCAAGTACTCCGTAAATGGCCTGATAAACTGGAAAATGGGTGAAGTAAAAGGCAAAGGCATATTTCGACAGCTCAAACAGAATTGCCGCAATCAAAGCTCCACTCAGGGCACTCCTGAAATGAACACGAGTGTTTGGTACCAGCAGATACAGCAGCAGAAAACTCAAGAATGACGCCAAATACGGTAAGGTCGCTAAAAACAGCTTTTTGACGGCAAGCAATTCGTTTTCTTCAAAACCGGTTAAAGAAAGCAGATATGAGGATGTGACGAGGCTTGTTCCGATTAGTACAGGACCAAGCGTCAGCACAACCCAGTAGATTGAAAAGGAGACTACCAGCCGACGGTTTTTTTGTACACGCCAGATATGGTTCAATGTGTGATCTATCGAAGAAATCAGCAACAGTGCTGCCAGAATAAGGACGACCAGACCAACCGGAGTCATCTTGCTGGTATTTTCCACAAATTTTACTAAGTGCCCTTGAATCACTTCTCCCAGAGTAGGCACAAAATTATTGAAAATAAATGCCTCCACTTCACCGCGCCATTCCTCAAAAACCGGAAACAGCGAAAAGGCCGAGAAAATAACCGCAAGTAACGGTACCATCGAAAGCAGAGTGACGTATGAAAGATATCCGGAATGAACGAGTATCCGATCTTCTTTAAAACGTCTGAAAAGATAATGCAGATAAGCACTAGTTGTTTTTAATGCTGAAGGCCAATCTTTGTTCATTTTCTTTACAATTTTTTGCTTATATAGTACACAAAGTGAACTTAATTTAGAATAACCGGTCATCGCTACTCCTTTTAATCATAACCACAGATTCAGGAGAATACAATGTCAAAGATACTCGTTCATGTTACTCACTGTCCGGAACATCCCACACGCGCGGCACTCGCCTTTCTTGTGGCAAAAAGCGCGATTGACGAAGGACACGACGGTTCCATGTTCACCTATTGATAAACCAATAACTTCTTAGAGGTTTAAATGACACAAAAAAATCGGTTTCTGCTCGTCCTTGGCTGTGGCTCACTGATGATATTCATGAGCATCGGTATCCGTCAGGGGATGGGTTTGTTTCTTGAACCAATTACATCCACTTTGGGGATGGATCGTGAAACTTTCAGCCTCGCAATCGCATGGCAGAATCTGATCCTCGCCTTGCCTCTTTTCGGTGTAGCGGCAGACTTGATGGGGTTCCGGAGGGTGGCCTTGTTGGGTGGTGTGGTATATGGTGGGGGGTTGTGGCTGGCCTCCCAAAGCGAAACCGCTTGGGAACTCTATGCGAACCTCGGTGGTATTGTGGGAGTCGGAATCGGTCTTTCCGGGATGATCGTGGTGCTGGGAGCAGTAGGAAAGGTAGCTCCAGCTGAGCGTCGCAGTACGGCCTTTGGGATAGTAACGGTGGCCTCTTCAATCGGTATGTTCACCATGATCCCGCTACTCCAATTCTTGATAGAGAGATACGGTTGGAGTGGAGCGTTAGAGACTGCAGGATTGGCAGTTCTGGCAATCTCACTGCTGGCCCTCGGCCTTCCGGGAAAGACTTCCTCTGAGGAAAATAATTCTCAATCGAAATCTGAGCCGGAATTGAGCTTGGGAAAAACACTCAATGGAGCCAGAACTCACTCCGGATACCTGTTACTTAATCTAGGATTCTTCGTCTGCGGATTTCATGTTGCCTTCATCGCTACCCACCTGCCCGCTTATTTGCAGGGAGAGGGAGTTTCTCCAAGCGCCGCTTCATGGGCATTGGCGATGATTGGGCTTTTCAACATCTTTGGTTCCCTAATCTTTGGCCGTTTGGGGGATTCACTGAGCAAGAAATATCTGCTCAGTTTGCTCTATGCGTTGCGGACCGTGGTGTTTAGTTTGTTTCTAGTAATTCCTCTCAGTGATTTCACGGCCATCGCTTTTGGAGCCGCCATCGGCTTCCTTTGGTTGGCAACGGTTCCGCTCACCAGCGGGATTGTCGCGCAAGTCTTTGGAACACGATACCTCACCACGCTCTGGGCAATTGTCTTCTTCAGCCACCAACTTGGGGCATTTTTGGGAATCTGGTTGGGTGGTCGCGTCTATGACTCAACTGGCTCCTACACCACAGTCTGGCTGGCCGCCATCGCGCTCGGACTGATCGCCGCTGT